>Ga0209503_10001051_pt1 | contig 14818 bp, 15 predicted proteins | sample SouAtlMetagenome_2_FD_187448 | JGI IMG/M metagenome (GOLD analysis project Ga0209503, IMG submission 187448) | Marine eukaryotic phytoplankton communities from Atlantic Ocean - South Atlantic ANT15 Metagenome (SPAdes) (version 2) | ecosystem: Environmental > Aquatic > Marine > Oceanic | place... | reverse complement strand
GAGCTGAATGTTTGATTGAGCTGTTATCTAGAATAGATTTGGATGAGCTTTCATATGAGCTCAGACACAAAGCTAATAATGAAACTTCCAAGCAAAGAAAGACTGAATCATTAAAAAGATTACAAGTTGTAGAATCATTAAGGGAGGCAAATATTAATAAAGAAAATAAGCCTGAATGGATGATTTTAAAAGCCATACCTGTGATTCCCCCTGAATTAAGACCGCTTGTTCCACTTGATGGTGGTAGGTTTGCTACATCAGACCTAAATGATTTATACAGAAGAGTTATTATTAGAAATAACAGATTAAAAAGACTTGTTGAAATTAAAGCACCAGAAGTTATTTTAAGAAATGAAAAAAGAATGCTTCAAGAATCAGTTGATTCATTATTTGATAATACAAGAAAATCATCAGCCGTTAAGACAGAAGCTAATAGACCTTTAAAATCTTTATCAGATTCACTTAAAGGTAAGCAAGGTAGATTCAGACAAAATCTTCTTGGGAAGCGTGTAGATTATTCTGCTAGATCGGTAATTGTAGGTGGACCCACTCTTAAACTTTATGAATGTGGTTTACCAAAAGATATGGCAGCTGAGCTATACAAGCCTTTTATAGTAAAAAAGTTAATTGAAAGAGGAATAGTGAAAACTGTAAAGTCTGCTAAAAAAATTATTGATAAAAGAGAACCACTTGTTTGGGATATTCTTGAAAATGTTTTGAAAGGTCATCCAGTTCTATTAAACAGAGCGCCGACTCTTCATAGACTAGGTATTCAAGCTTTTCAGCCAATACTTATTGAAGGAAAAGCAATACAAGTACATCCTCTAGTATGTACAGCATTTAATGCGGATTTTGATGGAGATCAAATGGCTGTTCACTTGCCTTTAGGGCCAGAAGCTATTCTTGAATCTCAATTATTAATGTTAGCATCTCACAATATTTTAAACCCTGCTAACGGATCACCTATTACAGTCCCATCTCAAGATATGGTTCTTGGATTGTACTACATGACTAAAGAGAAAAAATCTACAAAAGATAAAGTTGTTAAGGGAGAGGGCTTAACTTTTTATTCTTTGGAGGAGGTAAAAATTGCTCACAATGAAGGAAAAGCTGATTTGAATGCTTCGATTAAGGTTAGAGCTAATGATTTGAATGAAAATGATGAACTAGAAAGTAAATTAATCGAGACTACAGTAGGTAGGGTTTTATTCAATGAAGTTGTTCCGGAAAGAGCTGGATATATTAACCAAGTTCTTACAAAAAAATCATTAAGGGACATAATTGGAAGAATCTTAAAGATGACTAGTGTTCCTGAAACAGCTGATTTTCTTGATAAAATAAAGGAAATGGGATTCACTTTTGCATTTAAAGGAGGATTATCGTTCAGTCTAGGTGATATTATTATCCCAGATGAAAAGCATAAAATGATCGACTCAGCTAATCAAGAAGTTGATTCAATTATGTCGAACTACAATATGGGATTAATTACCAATAATGAAAGATATAATCAGGTTATCGATGTTTGGACATCATCTAATGCATCTCTAACAGAGCTTGCAATGAAAAGGATAAGTGAAGATCAACAAGGTTTTAATTCTGTATATATGATGCTTGATTCAGGTGCAAGAGGTTCGAAGGAACAAATTAGACAGCTAACAGGAATGAGAGGTTTAATGGCAAAACCTAAAAAAGCTAGCGCAGGAGGTGGAGAAATCATTGAAAATCCAATTCTTTCAAACTTTAAAGAAGGTTTATCAATTTTGGAATATTTTATTTCTACTCACGGAGCAAGAAAAGGTCTTGCAGATACAGCTTTAAAAACAGCCGATGCTGGTTATTTAACAAGAAGACTTGTAGATGTAGCCCAAGATGTAATTATTAATGAAGAAGATTGCGGCACCTTGAGAGGAATAACAGTTGAAGCTTTGAAGAAAAATGAAGAGGTTGTTGAAACACTCGGTGAAAGAATTTTAGGAAGAGTATCATTACACGATGTTTATAACCCTTTAAACAATGAAATTATTATTAATGCAGGAGAAGAAATAAATGAAGTGCTTGTTGAAAAGGTTGAAAAATTACCAATAGAGAAGATCGACGTTCGATCTCCGTTAACATGTGAAGCAAAAAGAGGATTATGTGTTAAGTGTTATGGTAGAAACTTAGCTACAGGTAAGATGGTACAAATTGGTGAAGCTGTAGGAGTAGTTGCAGCGCAATCAATTGGAGAACCAGGTACTCAGCTAACTCTAAGAACATTCCATGTTGGTGGTATTGCTGGTAATATTTCGGAGGAGAATGAACTTAGCGCAAAGTTCGATGGTATTGCTGAAATTGAAGATTTAAAAATTGTTAAATCTAAGGATAGTGATGGTAAAGCCATTGATTTAGTTATTTCAAGGACTTGTGAAATAAAAATTCTTGATGAAAAATCAGGCATTGTATTGAGCTCTAATATCATACCTTATGGTTCTTCAATTTTCATTAAAAATGGTAAGAAAATTAAAAAAGATGATGTTGTATGTAAGTGGGATCCTTACAATGGTGTGATTATTTCTGAATTTGGTGGTGTTGTTCAATATGAAAATATTGAACAAGGCATAACATACCAAGTTGAAATTGATGAGCAGACAGGATTCAAAGAAAAAGTTATTTCTGAAAGTAGAAATAAAAAACTGATTCCTACTTTGCTTATTAATGATAAAAAAGGCAAGAATCTCAGAACTTATAATTTACCTGTGGGAGCTCACCTTATGGTAGATGATGGTGAGAAAGTAGATACTGGTAAAATCCTTGTTAAGATTCCAAGAAAATCTGCTAAATCAGGTGATATCACTGGTGGTCTTCCAAGAGTTACTGAATTGTTTGAAGCTAGAAATCCATCAAATCCAGCTGTTGTAAGTGAGATAGATGGTGTTATCAGTTTTGGCAAAATTAAAAGAGGTAACAGAGAGATAATTGTTGAATCAAAAACTGGAGAGATAAAGAAATATTTGGTTAAATTATCAAATCAAATACTCGTACAAGAAAATGATTTTGTGAAAGCTGGTATGCCTCTTTCAGATGGTTCAATTACACCTAATGATATTCTTAATATCAAGGGTCCATCAGCTGTTCAACAGTATTTAGTTAATGAAGTTCAAGAAGTTTATAGATTACAAGGAGTAAAAATAAATGATAAACATTTTGAAGTTCTAATTAGACAAATGATGCAGAAAGTTCAAATTCAAGATTCTGGAGATACAATTTTCTTAGAAAATCAGATAGTTCACAAGAATGAGTTTATAAGTGAAAATGATAATATATTTGGAAAGAAAGTAATTGAGTCTGCAGGAAATTCTGAAAATCTTAAAGTTGGGCAAATTATTACTGCTAGAGAACTTAGAGATGAAAATTCTCTACTTAAAAGAGAAGATAAAGAATTAGTAGTTGCTAGAGATGCTGTTAATGCCACTGGATTCCCAATTTTACAAGGAATCACGAGAGCTTCATTACAAACAAAATCCTTTATTTCTGCTGCTTCATTCCAGGAAACAACAAAAGTGTTGAATGAAGCTGCAATTAATGGTAGGGTTGATCAACTTGCAGGACTCAAGGAAAATGTTATTGTTGGACATAAAATTCCAGCTGGTACTGGAAATCGAGAATATAATGATATAATTGTTGGTTACGTTGACGAATATGAAGAATTGCTAGAGAGTAAAAGAATCAGATTCAATGAAGAAGGATAGGACAACCGATAAGAATAATATTAATATTGAGCTTGATGAAAATACTGCTCAAGGATCTTATTCTAACCTGGTTATTGTTAATCACTCACCAACTGAGTTCGTTTTAGATTTTATAAATGTTATGCCAGGGTCTCCAAAGGCTAAGGTTAGATCTAGAATAATTCTGACTCCACAACATGCTAAAAGATTTCTAAGTGCTCTGGAAGAAAATTTAAGCAAATATGAATCTTCATATGGAGAAATTAAAAGCTTGCAAAGAGATATTTTACCATTAAATTTTGGTGCTCCTAAAGGAGAAGCTTAATTTCAACTAGTATATGGCTGATCATGTTATTTTAGTCGATAAAAATGATAATGAAATCGGTACCGAGGAAAAGATTTTAGCACACCAAAAAAAATTACTCCATAGAGCTTTTTCAATCTTTCTTTTTAATGATAATTTAGAAATTTTACTCCAAAAGAGAGCACCTAACAAGTATCACTCTGGTAATTTATGGACCAATACTTGTTGTAGTCATCCAGTAAAAAATCTTCCACTTGAAGAATCAGCTCAAAGTAGACTTGTTGTGGAAATGGGTATTGAAGCTAAACTAAAAAAGATTTTTTCTTTCGTATATGAAACCGAATTTGAAAACGGTTTGCATGAATATGAATATGACCATGTTTTATTTGGAAAATTTAATGGAATACCTATATTAAATCCTGATGAAGCAGTTGATTTTAGATGGATTTCAATTTATCAATTAAAAAATGAAATCGATAACAATCCTGAAAAATTTACTGTTTGGTTAAGAATTATGTTTAATGATTATTTTAAATACTTCAAAAATTATGAAAATAACAGTTTGTAGAAAGGCTCATTTTAATTCTGCTCACAGATTAGCTAATCTCAGTTGGACAAAAGAAAAAAATCTAAAAGTTTTTGGTAAATGCTCATATGATAATTATCATGGTCATAACTATGAACTTATTGTAAAGTTAACAGGTGAAATTGATCCTGAGACAGGAATGTTGATGGATCTATCTATATTAAAGAAAATTATTAAAACTGAAGTTGAGGATGTTTTAGATCACAAAAATTTAAATCTAGACGTCCCTCATTTTAAAAACTTAATTCCTTCAACAGAGAACTTAGCAATATTCATATGGAATAAATTAAGAGATGCTATTAAAATAAATTGTGATTTATCCGTTGTCCTTTATGAAACTCCTCGAAATTTTGTAGAATATTCTGGTTAATCAATTAGGCTTTTAAGTTGTAAAGCATACTTTGAATTTTTAATATCACCTTTTAATGACTTATATACAGTATCAAGTATTTTTTTAGATTCAAATAAATCTGTCACTGCTATGTATGGAGCTATCTCATAATTTGCGTTCCTAACAGCATAGTTTGCGTTGTGTAGAAATTGTCTAGTATTTATATTGATTATTGAATTTTCAATAATTTTTAAACTATCAGTATTATTTGTTTTTGAATTTTCAAAAGATCTTTCAAATAGATCTAATTTTTCATCGTTAAATTTTTTATTGATTGATATGTAATCTCTCAAAAGAGAATCATTCCTTGAGCCTTTAACTAATACATTATATCCATAGTTATCAAGTGATGTAATTACATCCATTTTATTATTTTCTGCAAAAAAACTTAAACTTTTAGTTTCAGATCCATCAGCAAAATCAAGATCTAAAAAGAGCATTTCAGGTTCTTTTAAACCGTGAGTAAAATTAACAATTTCATTCCCTTTTACTATGAAGGAATCAATTTTGGAATAAGATGAATCATTCAATTTTTTTAGAGTAATCTTACCTTTTTTTAAGCCTTTGACTTGAAAATTTAAATCAAGTTTATTTTTATTTGATTGGCAACCAAATAAAAAAACTAATAGTAAAAAAATTCTTAGGTTCATTTAACAAAAATAATTTATTTAATTAGATCAAAACTTCTTTTAATAAATTCAGTTAAGTCATTTCCCTTGAGTAAATTCTGAGAAAGCCTAGCTAAATCTAAGGATTGTTTAATTAGCCTATCTCTTTTGTTTTTTGTTTTAGTCTTAAATATTTCACTAATAAGTTTATTGTTTGTATTGACTACAAGATTATACATTTCAGGCATATTGCCAAACATTGAATTACCTCCTGTATTTTGCATATCTTTCATCCTTCTCATAAATTCAGGTTGTGTTATCATAAATGGTAATGAATCACTATCCATAGCCTCTAGCTGAATAGAATATTTATCTTTTGGAATAACCTCTTCGATTTGTTCTTTTAATTTTTGTTGTTCTTTTTCACTCAATTTAGAAACACTTTTTTCATCTTTTTTAATAAGATTATCAATTGCATCTGAATCAACTCTTACGAATGAAATTTTTTCTTTAGAGGTTTCTAATTTCTGAATTAAATGACTTACAATTGGAGAATCAAGCAATAGAACAGAGTACCCTTTTTTATTAGCTTCTTTTATGTAAGAGTCTTGTTCCTCAATATTTGAAGCGTACAAAATTATTGTCTTTCCATCTTTATCTGTTTGATTTTTCTTTATTTTTTTAAATAATTCATCATATGTAAAAAATTTATTGTCAGTAGATGGATATAAAGCAAAAGCATCAGATTTTTCAAAAAACTTATCTTCACTTAACATACCATATTCAATAATTACCTTTATGTCATTCCACTTTTCCTCGAACTTTTTTCTATCTTCTTTAAATAATGAATTTAGCTTATCTGCAACTTTTCTTGTAATATAATTTGAAATTTTTTTGACTGCTGAATCAACTTGAAGATAGCTTCTTGATACATTAAGTGGAATATCAGGTGAGTCTATTACACCTCTAAGAAGTGTTAAAAATTCAGGAACAATTCCTTCAACATTATCTGTGACAAAAACTTGATTTTGATAAAGCTGAATTTTATCCTTTTGTAAATTGATATCATTTGTAATTTTAGGAAAATATAAAATACCAGTTAAATTAAATGGATAATCAACATTTAAATGAATGTTGAATAATGGGTCTTCAAAATTCATTGGATATAGGTCTTTGTAGAATGTTTTGTAGTCATCCTCTTTCAGATCTTTAGGTTTTTTGGTCCAAGCAGGTTCAGTAATATTTATAATGTTATCTACAGTTTCCTTAACCTCTTTTTCCTTTTCACCTTCACCTGTTTTTTTAGTTATTTCTTTAGTTCCAAATTTGATTGGAATTGGCATGAATCTATTATATTTTTTAAGTAACTCTGAAATTGTATTATCATCTAGAAAACTTTTTGAATCTTTTGAAATATTTAGAATTATTTCAGTTCCTCTATCTTTTTTATCAGATTTAACTAAGGTAAATTCAGGTGAACCATCACATGACCAATGAACAGCAGGTGATTTTTTAAAAGATTTTGTGATAATCTCAACCGAGTCTGAAACCATAAAAGCTGAATAAAAACCAAGTCCAAAATGACCAATTATTCCACTATCTTTTGCTGTATCTTTGTATTTCTCAATAAATTCTTCAGCACCAGAGAATGCAACTTCATTTATATATTTTTTAACTTCATTTTCCGTCATACCAACGCCCTGATCAATTATATGGAGTCTAGATTTTTTTTTATCAATCTTTACTTCAATAATTGGACTTCCAAAATCTTGTTTGAATTCACCGATATTGGACATATGTTTGAGTTTCAATGTTGCGTCAGTCGCATTAGAAATCAATTCTCGAAGAAAAATTTCTTGATCACTGTATAAAAATTTCTTAATTAATGGAAATATATTTTCTACTGAAACATTTATTTTACCTTTAGCCATGTCTTTATTTTTTGCAAATATATTTTCAAATCATATACCAAACAAAATATGATGACAAAATGACATTTTTATTTAAATTGCGATAAACTTATTTTATGCACAAATCAATTATTAAAGGGTTAGGGTATTATGTCCCTGAAAACGTGGTAACAAACAATGACTTAACACAAATGATGGATACATCTGATGAATGGATTAGAGAAAGGACAGGAATAGAGGAAAGAAGATGGGTAAATGATAATAAGTTATCTACTTCTTTGATGGGAACATTCGCTGCTGAAAAGGCAATTAAGAATGCTAATATTGACAAAAATGATATAGATTTCATAATTTTTGCCACTTTAAGTCCTGACTATTATTTTCCCGGATCAGGTGTATTATTACAAAGAAACTTAGATATTAAGGAGGTTGGGGCATTAGATGTTAGAAATCAATGTTCAGGATTTGTTTATGCCTTATCAATTGCAGACCAATACATAAAATCTGGTATGTATAAAAATATTTTGGTTGTTGGAAGTGAAATTCATTCTGGAGCATTAGATAAAACCTCAAGAGGTCGTTCAGTTTCAGTTATATTTGGAGATGGCGCAGGAGCAGCAGTAATTTCTGCAAGTAATGATGATAGTGGAATATTATCAACCCATCTTCACTCGGAGGGTAAATTTGCCGAGGAATTAGCAGTAATAAAGCCTGCTACAACATTCTGGATCGATAAAATAAAAAATGATGATAATGAAGATGGATCTGGTTACTCGCCTTATATGAATGGTAATTTTGTTTTTAAAAATGCAGTAGTCAGATTTGAGCAAGTTATTTTTGAAGCATTAAATCACTCAAATCTCAAAAAAAAGGATATATCATTACTTATTACTCATCAAGCAAACCTCCGAATCAGTCAATTCATTCAAAAAAGATTAAATCTTTCAGACTCCCAGGTATTTAATAACATCATGAAATATGGTAATACTACTGCTGCATCAATTCCAATAGCTTTGACTGAGGCGTATGAATCTCATCTAATAAAAAAAGGAGATATAATAGTTCTTGCAGCTTTTGGAAGTGGTTTTACTTGGGGAAGTGCATTAATTAAGTGGTAGATTTCCTAATAATATAAAGCCCAAAAAATGTTATTAGACCGTTAATTGGCAGAAGTTCATAACCAATTTTATATCCACCTAAATATCCTTCGGGTAAATAGAAAATAATAGTAACTATTATTACTGAAATTATACAAACAAAAAATGATAAATTATCGTTGATATTGTATTTAGTAAAAATACCAAAAGCAAATAAACCTAATAGTGGACCATATGTAAATCCGGCTATAATTAATAGGCTATCAATTACACTTGTGCTTAAATAATTTTCGTAAATCAAGATTACAACTATTAAAAACATACTCATTAAAATATGAGTATAAAATCTTAATTTTTTTTGGTTTTTTTCATCTTTCTTTCCAATATCTAGGAAATCTATACAGAATGATGTGGTTAGTGAGGTCAAAGCACTGTCAGCACTACTGTAAGCAGCAGCTATAAGCCCTAATAAAAATGTAATCGATAATATTATATTTAAATCACTATTTAATGCAATTTGTGGAAAAAGAAGATCTGTGCTTTCTCTTCCATTAAGAATTGGGATTAACACATCATTTTTTTCAGCAAAAGTGAACAATAGTGTTCCTAAAATTAAAAACACTAAGGTTACTGCAACTAATATAAGGCTGAAAACAATCATGTTTTTTTGAGCATCACGCAATGTCTTGCATGTAAGATTTTTTTGCATCATATCTTGATCCAAACCTGTCATACAAATAGTAATAAATATTCCACCTATAAATGATTTTAAGAAATGATTTTTTTCCAAAATACTTTCTGTCACAAAAATTTCATTCTTTGTATTAAAATCATCAGAATTTAAAAACTCAATAAATCCAATATCTAGACTTGTTGTTATGTAATATATAGAGAGAAAAACCGAAAGAATCATTAAAAATGTTTGAAGAGTATCAGTCCATACTACTGTTTTTATTCCACCCCTAAAAGTGTATATCCAAATTAATAATATTGAGATAGTAACAGTAAATTCAAATGGTATTCCCCAGGAATCAAATACAAACTCCTGTAAGACGATTGCAACTAAAAATAGTCTAAAAGCTGCTCCTAAAACTCTTGATACAAAGAAAAAAAACGCTCCAGTCATATGGGATTTTCTACCAAATCTATCTCCAAGGTATTCATAAATTGAGGTTAAATTTTGTTTGTAATAGATGGGAAGTAAAACAAAAGCTACTACAAAATATCCAAATAAATATCCAAGTACAACCTGAAAGTAAGTTAAACTTGTTGATCCAACATCACCTGGTACTGAAATGAATGTAATGCCAGATAAGGATGCTCCAACCATTCCAAATGCAACTATGTACCATGGAGACTCCTTATTTCCAGAGAAAAATGTTTTATTATCACTGTTGCCTTTTGTTAAACTAGAAACAACGAATAGCAATGAAAAGTACGATAATACAACAATAACGATTAGAGATTCAGACATGTTAATTATATAACCATAAATATAGTTAATTCTACATCTCTTAATATCTTATATTTACATAATGGATCTTTCCTCAAAATTATTATCAAATGCTGTGGATGAAATATCGAAGCTTCCTGGAATTGGAAAGAGTACAGCACTTAGATTAGCCTTACATTTAGTTAACAAAGAGGAGGGAGACATTGATAATTTATTAAAATCAATTAAACAACTTAAGGAAAGTGTATTATTTTGTGAAAGATGTAAAAGTCTTTCTGACAATAAAATATGTAACATTTGTGCAAGTTCAAATAGAAATCCAAAAATTTTATGTGTAGTTGAAGATATCAGAGATGTAATGGCAATTGAAAATACAGGTCAGTTTCAAGGTTTATATCATGTATTAGGTGGAAAAATTTCACCTGTTGACGGTATTGGACCAAATCAACTAAATATTAATTCCTTAATAGATAGAGTGATTAATGAGGATATTAATGAGATAATATTTGCATTGAGCGCAACAATGGAAGGTGATACGACTAACTACTACATTTACAGAAAAATAAAAAAAGAAGGAATTAAATTTAGCACCATTGCAAGGGGAGTCTCTATAGGTGATAATTTAGAATACACAGATGAGATAACCTTAGGAAGAAGTATTATTAAAAGGATTCCTTTTGAGCAATCCTCAACATAGGTTTAATTTTGGTATTTTTGTAAACCAATTTATTTTATGACTAAGTATAATTTAACATTACCAAAAATGGGTGAGAGCGTCGAAGAAGCTACTATTGTTAATTGGCTTAAAAATGTTGGTGATAAAATTAAATCTGATGATTTTGTAGTTGAGGTGGCAACTGATAAGGTTGATTCTGAAGTTCCCAGTGATGTCGAAGGAGTATTGGTTGAAAAATGTTTTGAAATCAATGATGTTGTGAAAGTCGGTGAGACACTTTGTGTAATTGAAACTTCAAAAGAAAATCATGAAAAAATAATCGAAGCTATTCCAAATCTTGAATTATTGGAAACCGAGGAAAATAAGGAACAAATTATTGAGGTTAATGCCAATCAAGATGAAAAATCAAAGCATTCTTTCCTATCTCCTTTAGTTAGAAGTATAATTGAAAAAGAAGGAATAACGAATGATGATTTAAATAAAATTGAGGGATCAGGTAAAAAAGGGAGACTAACTAAAAAAGATTTATTGGAATTTTTAGGTAACAAAAAAACTCAAGAATTCTCAACAAAAACTAATCCTGATTTTGAATATAAACCTACATTAACAATTAGCGAATCAGATACTATTAGAGAGCTTAGCAGATTTGAAAAGATGACATCTGATCATATGATATCCAGTAAGAATACCTCTGTTCATGCTCAAATGTTTATAGAGGCTGATATTACAAATTTATTTGAGTGGAGAGAAAACTTAAAAGATGAATTCTTTGGAAATGAAAAGTTCAAATTAACCATAACATATCCACTAATAAAGATTTTGTCTCAAGCTTTACGAGAATTTCCAACATTGAACGCTACTTTATCTGATAATAACTTAATACTTAAGAAAGATGTAAATATCGGTGTAGCAACAGCTTTAGGAAATGGAAATTTAATTGTACCAGTTGTCAAGAATGCTGACCAACTTAGTTTATTAGGTATCTGCAAATCAGCTAATAACCTAATTGTGAAAGCCAGAGATAATGAACTAAGTCCAGATGATGTTTTAGATGGAACATTTACAATGACCAATATTGGAATTTTTGAAAGTTTAACTGGAACAGCAATACTTAATCAACCACAATTAGGTATAATAGCTTTTGGATCAGTTAGAAAAATGCCTAGGGTAATAGAAACTAATAAAGGAGATTTTATAGGTATTAGAAAAGTTATAATGATTTCTTTAAGTTTTGATCATAGAATAATTAATGGAGCAACTGGTGGCTTATTTTTAAAAAGAATTAAAAATTTAATTCAAGAATGGGATATCAACCAAGAAGTTTAATTCTATTATGAAAATTAATTTAAATCGTCCAATTTGTTTTTTTGATCTTGAGACAACAGGTGTTAATGTGGTAAAAGATAGGATTGTTGAAATTTCTATAATTAAAATAAATACTGATAATTCTGAAGATTCAAAAACATGGCTAATTAACCCTGGAATACCAATTCCAAAAATTGTTAGCGCAATTCATGGTATTGATGATGATATGGTAAAAGATGAGCCAACATTCAAGGAATATGCGATAGAAATATTCCAATTCATAAAGGATTGTGATCTTGCTGGCTTCAACTCAAATAAGTTTGATATTCCACTACTTGCAGAAGAGTTATTACGTTCAGAAATTGATTTTGATTTATCTAAAATTAAAACTGTTGATGTACAGAATATTTTTCACAAAATGGAAAAAAGAACTCTTTCTGCCGCTTATAAGTTCTATTGTGGTAAAGATCACGAAGATGCCCACTCATCAATGAGTGATACTAGAGTTACATATGAAGTTTTTTTAGCCCAATTAGAAAAATATGAGGAGCTAGAAAATAATATTGACTATTTATCAAATTTTTCAACAATGAGAAAGTCGATTGATTTAGCTGGTTTTATTTATGAAAATGATAATAAAAAAGCTGTATTTTCATTTGGAAAATATAAAAATCAAGAAATTGATGATGTTTTAGAAAATGATCCAGGCTATTTTAGTTGGATTATGAAATCAGACTTTCCAAATTACACCAAGAAAATCCTTAGTCAACTTAGATTAAATAAATTGAATAATAAATTACAATGAAACTAATTTGTATTGGAAAAAATTACTTGAAGCATATTCATGAATTAAATTCAAAAAAAGAGGATGATCCAGTAATATTCTTGAAACCTGACACTTCAATAATACAAAAAAAACAGCCTTTTTTTATACCTGAATTTTCTAGTGAGATACATTATGAGGTTGAGATTATTTTAAAATTTAACAGAGTTGGAAAACATATTGAATCTAAATTTTCAAAAAAATATTTTGATAAGATAAGCTTAGGAATTGACTTTACTGCAAGAGATTTTCAAAGAAAATTTAAAGAAAATGGTTTGCCATGGGATATTGCTAAGGGATTTGATAATTCTGCTATGATAGGAGATTGGCTAAGTGTAGATTTATTTGAAGATATAAATAACATTAATTTCAGATTAGTAAAAAATGGTGAAATAGTACAAAAAAGTAATTCATCTAATATGATTTGGAAAATAGATGAGTTAATATCTAAAGCATCAACCTTTTTTACTATCAAGATTGGAGATATTATGTTTACTGGAACACCGGAAGGTGTTGGTCAGGTAGTTGAAAATGATCTTCTTGAGGGTTACATTGATGAAAGAAAGGTTTTCAGTGTTAGAGTAAAATAAATATGATAAGCGATATTCACAAATTTTTAATTCATAATAAAAAAACCATTTCTACCTGTGAGAGTATCACAGCTGGTGCAATTTCTTCAAGGCTAATAACAGAAGCCGGTTCCTCAAGATTTTTTAAAGGCTCAATTGTAGTTTATAATGATGATGTCAAAAGTAAAATTTTAGGAATTGATATAAATAAAATTAGAAGGTTATCTGCTGTAAGCAAAGAGATATCTCATGAAATGGCCCTATCGGCAAAGAAAATTTTTAATTCAGATTACTGTATTTCAACTACTGGAAATGCTGGTCCTAATAATTATGATGAAATTTCACAAACTGGACAAGTTTATGTGACTGTGATAACTCCCGAAAAGGCAATTACCCAGGAGTTTAAATTGTCTAACAATAGATCAAAAAATATTGAAAAAACAGTAGATTTTGCTATAAGTTTGCTTTATAAAAATCTGAGGTAATAAATTTGTCAAAACTGCAAAAAAGTTGTTTATTTGCAAGCTCAAGAGATAATTATGTCAAAAGTTTGTCAAATTTCTGGAAAAAAAGTTCAGTTTGGAAACAATGTTTCTAAGGCAATCAATAAAACCAAAAGAAGGTTTAATGCTAACATTATAACTAAGAGGTTTTACATTCCAGAAGAAGACAGATGGATTAAACTAAAAGTTTCAACAACAGTTTTAAAGACAATAAATAAAAAAGGTATCTCTGCTGTTTTAAAAGATGCTAAATCTAAGGGTATTAAATTATAAACATGGCAAAGAAAGGTAACAGGGTTCAGGTAATTTTAGAATGCACAGAACACAAAGATTCTGGAAAACCAGGCACTTCAAGATATATTTCTACTAAGAATAAAAAGAATTCACCTGATAGATTAGAGTTAAAAAAATTTAATCCCATTCTAAAAAAATATACAATTCATAAAGAAATTAAGTAATGGCAAAAAAGACAGTAGCAACATTGCAAACAGGATCTAAGAAGCTTAGCAAAGCAATTAAAATGGTTAAAAGTCCTAAATCTGGGGCATATATTTTTCAGGAAAAGATTCTCCCATCTGATTTAGTTAATGATTGGCTATCGAAAAAATAGATAATAGCCCGCATAATCCATTATTTTTACATATTTAAATTTTATACCTAACTTTCTTGTATGAATTTTTTTAAGAGACTTTTTTCTTGGAAGAAAAAACCATCAAAAATTGAAGATGAAAAAGAAGATGAAATAGCAGATTTTGATGATAATAAAATCGACAAAAAAGAGAATAAAAAATTAAAAAAAATAGCTGAGCCAGAACCTGAGCCAGAACCAGAACCAGAACCTGAGCCAGAACTAGAACCTGAACCTGAGCCAGAACCTGAGCCAGAA
>Ga0209503_10001049_pt1 | contig 14826 bp, 13 predicted proteins | sample SouAtlMetagenome_2_FD_187448 | JGI IMG/M metagenome (GOLD analysis project Ga0209503, IMG submission 187448) | Marine eukaryotic phytoplankton communities from Atlantic Ocean - South Atlantic ANT15 Metagenome (SPAdes) (version 2) | ecosystem: Environmental > Aquatic > Marine > Oceanic | place... | reverse complement strand
CTTGTTATCAACTATTAAAGCTTCTGGTTCATCTGCACCAAATGACTCAAACAAATTAATAGCTTTCTCTTTTAGTTTTTGTAAAGTAGATTTATTTTCAAACTCATCTCTATTTGGATTGTTGTCCTGTGCTACTACAGATGTACCACCACTAGTCCTACTACTTTCACGCATGTCTCTAAAAGAATCTTGAATCCTTTGTGCTGAAGAAGTAGTAGCTCTACCACCAAGCCCACCTATTCCTGCAGAACGCATACTGTCAGCAGCTTGTTTATTAGCATTAGTTTTTGGAGTACTACGAGAACTGCCATAGTTGTCATACATTTGTTTTACTGAAAACTTGGGATCGTACATTGGCATTTTATTTCCTTATTAATCTATAGGTTTCCAAGTATAATTTTTGCTGCGCCTGAAACAATTTCACCAACAAAACTACCAGCAGCATTTTCGAGAAGAGTTTGACTTTCTCCGTTAGCACCTATTTGTGCCACAGCTATGTGTCTATCTCTGTCTCCTTGGTTTTCGCCTGACTGCCATGCCCAAGCCAACAAGTCACGCTCACGTTGTATTGCATTGTTGTAAGCTGTAGTTGTGAGGTTATTAGAAACAAGAGCCGCATCACGATTTGCTTGGTTAGCGGCTGCATTGGCGGCTGTAGTAATAGCTTGCGCCCATGCCGCATTAGCTTGTGCAATTATAAGGTGGTTTTGTGCGTTAAACTGATCACGTGCATTATCTTGAGCTACATTAAATTGCTCTAGTGCATTTGTCTCACCTGCATTAAAACGGTTTATAGCGTTGATCTGCTCTGCATTAAACTGTCCTACCTGTGCGCTGAGAGATTCAAAGAATTGATTTGTTTGGTTCTCAGATGCAGCATTAAACTGTCTTGAAGCATTTACAGCAGCCGTGTCACTTAGTATGGACTGGGAGAGTTCTTGTGCTTTAAGCAAAGACATTTGCTGTGCATTATCTAAGTTAGACATATCCATAGCTAGAAAGGATTGAGCATTCTGTACAGCAGATTGTTGTCTATTATTTAAGTTAGATAAATCTAATTGTGATAGGATAGATGCATCTGCTATAACCTTAGCCTGTCTGTTTGACAGATTAGCTAGGTCTACAGTCTGAGCCATCTTAGCATTCTCAAGAGCTATGGCTTGCTCTGCAGTAAAATTAACATTTGCTATCTCAGCAATACGTGCTGCATTCCTTACTTTAGCTTGAAACTCTTGGTCAAACTCCATGCCCATAAAAGATGCACGTTGTTCAGCCTTGAGCATAGCCATCTGTTGTTTGTTTGCTGTATCAATCTGCGCTATAGGTAGTGCCGCTTCCATAGCAGCTTGTGTGATAGCCATACCTGCTATAGATGATGAAGATAAACCACGTTGAGCCATAGCCGCATTAGCTGTTCTCATAGCCCCTGCAGCCCAAGAAGGTGTTCTCTCTCCCTCAAAGTCTTTCATTAAGTCGCCTAGTTCATCTCGTACAGATGCAGCGTCACTTTTAGCTAATTCGGTTTCTACCTGTGACATGTCTACAGCAGAGCCATCTACTAGTTGATCTGGTGCTACCTGTAAGTCACTAGGAGCCTGTACTGTTTGTGCCTGAGCTTGCTGTGCAGCTTGTAACTGTAAAGCTGCTGCAGTCATAGGGTCCATTAGTTCAGGATCAACAATAGAATTTGGATTGACCTGTCCTTGTGCAGCTAAGTAGTTTTGTAAAGCTTGCTCTAAGTCACCTCTTGATTGTGCAGCTTGCATTTGCGCTGGTGTTAAAGCGTTGGGCGATGCTGCTGTAGATGCTTGTCCTGCTGTTGTTACCTGTCCTTGTGTAGCTTGTCCTGCTTGGCCTGTACCTTGTGGTATAAGGGCTGCTGGTCCACCATCTGCAGCTACAACGTTTGCTCTAGTTACCATAGCAGTAGGGTCACTACCTATTTGCTGTGTTAGTAAAGAACCGCTTGGCATTGTATTAGCTCTATTCACAGTGCTACCACCAGTCGTGCCACCAGTCGTAGTTGTACCACCTGTTGTAACACCTGCATTTGTCATACCCGGCATACTTACTACTCCTGATTGTGGAGCAGATGTAGGTGCTACTGATGGAGTGTTGTAAACTGGAGGTGCTGGGGCAGGGGCAGGGGCAGGGGAACGTGTAGGAGAACTTGCTGGCCTACCAAATATATCTTTACCTAATGAATCACTAGGGAGAGCAATTCCTTGAGCCATTCGCTTCTTTGTTGCCTCTGTCCTATCTCTATAGTCTTGAGTTTGCGTAGATGGATTAGCTGCCATTTTTATGTCACTAAAAAGCTTACCCAAAAAAGCACCAACAGGCTTACCCTCAACCATCTGTCTAGCTGCCATAGTGTACTTACCCATCTTGGCTGCTGCTGCAGGGTTAGCTGCTAGGAACAAGTTAATAGACTTTTGATCCGTAGGTCCATTATAGCCCAACGCTGGTAGTATTTTCTTCTGTATTGTTTCAGGCTTAAACCCTACAAATTTCTGAGCCATATTTTATTTCCCTATTTGCATCCACAATGATGCGGCAATGAATGTTATGATTGCTACGGTTGACATTTTAACTATGGTTGACCAGACACCTTTACGTGTATCACGCCATGCTTCTAGTAAGTTACGCATCTCTGATATATCTTTACGAGCATCATCATCATGTAGTCCTACTTCACGTAAAGCTGCTGTAGCTCCACGCTTGGCTGCACGATCTAGCATATCTTCTAATTCTTCAGGTGTCAAACTCTAATTTCCTTATGACATTGTTAAGTAAGTGTGAGCGTACAGATAACCTGTTCCACCATTAGTAGACCCAGTAGCCACAGTAATGTCTGATCCAGTATCCATATATCTTACAAAAATGTCAGAATGTGAGACACCAACTCCACCTGTTCCTGCAAAGTGTGCGCTTCTTGAATAGTCAGATGTTGAAGGACTAGTAGAAAGGGCAACCCCACTATAATTTGGATGTGATGTGGAAGCATTACCACCATAATAAGCTTTCGAAGCTATAGCAATAGCTGAACCTCCTGCACTTCCTGCATTTATTGTATGATTAAAGGAGTTTTCTCCATTTCCTCCACTCCAATAATTATCTCTTTCTGCTCTAATCTCAACATCATTATGTGTTACGCTTGTTGCATTAGCAATAAACCTATGTAAGACATAAGTAATAGTATTATTTGAAGACCCTCCTCCATTTGCTATTGAGTAAGAGTTTTCATTAGTTGCGTTTACTCTTCTGTAAAGTAAACGATTTGTGTGCCAAGTTGCACCGCTAGGTTGCCATTCGTAATCAACATCTATTGCTGTACTCCAGCTTCCTGAAAATGATGGTTCATTAGATGGACTAAGTGAGGTCACACCTGTCTCCATTAAATTAGACGATAAAATTTGTAATACTAAAATGTCTCCAACAGCTACACTACTTAATGCGATTGTTCCAGAAGCATTGTCACCTGTTAAGTCAGTAGTTGCAGTTGAATCATATGCAGGAGTTATACTACTACTTCCATAGTATTGTTGTATGTTTTGGCTTCCTTGATTACTTACACCAATTAATCCACGGATATCTGAATCATTTAGTGAGCAGATTGTACCACTAGTACCACCAACCTCTACGTGTAGTTGGTTAAGCGATATAGCACCTGATGACTGTAATCCCATTTATCTTACCTTTGTCATGGGGCGTCTGTTCTAAGTTGAAGAAACATATTAGCATAAACAAACCCACCGCCATAGGACGTCCCTGCACCCCTTGCATCGTGAGTTCTATCAGTGTAATTACCTGAAGCTGGCTTATCTTCTTTCTTAGCATAGTATTGAAGACCATAAGTGTGTCCTGTTGCAGTACCTGCGTAGTTAGTTGTGGGTCTACCTGTAGCACTTCCTATAATAGCACTTACATCTCCTGCTGTATCAAAGGTCATGTCAAAAGCTGATTGCCCACCATAAGTGTTAATAGTTCTGTCACCACCTTTTACAACTAATGCAATTACACCTTCAACATTAGCATTGGTGTGTAGATTAGCATTAGCAACCTGCATAGTTTGACTGCCAGAAATAACCTGACCATTTGTTCTGCCAATACTACTACTATATTCACCTAAAGCGTTTCTTCCACCTTGGGCATAGCTTACAAGAGCTACCTGTTGGACAGCTTCTGTTGAATATTTGATCATAACAAGTTGTGCATTTTTTGTTGGAGTTTCCGTATCGTTTGGATTCCAAGTAAAACTATTTGCAGTATTAGGTCCACAAACTATTGTTTGTACACTTAATAGCCAAAATTCTTTATGAGGAAACCACATTGAATAAGGGTCAACCATTCGTAGGTTATGTCTTGTATTGTCTACACCTGTGCCTTGACCCGGACTAGTAATCATAGGATAAGCACTGTAGTAAGGATCACTTTGATGTTGGGATGAAGACTTGCCTGATGCATTATAGTTAAGTACTATGATAACGTCATGGTCACTAACACCACCAGTAAATGAAAGTGTCTGAGAAGAATTACTACTAATATTGTCTGCAGTTATTACTTCATCAAAAGAAATTGATTCTGAAGATTGTCCAAAATACTGGTTTATATTCTGTGAACCAGCAGCAGATACACCTATAATATCACGGATATCAGCGTCATTTAGAGAACACAGAGTACCACTAGTTCCTCCTGCTTCTACATGGAGTTGGTTAAGAGATAGAGAGTTTCCTGATGCAGGTAGAGCCACTATGCACTTCCGTAAGCTGTTACGTTATCTTCTACAGTTATAGCACCTGCAGAACTTAATTTAAATCTATCAGTACCATTGTACTTAAACTTTAAGTCTGTGCCTGATTGATATATTACCCAACCTGAACCAGCGCCAAGGTCTATTTCACCTCCTACAGTTAAGTCATCTCCTACAGTCAAGTCATCTGTTACAGAAACATCTTCCGCATAAACTGTTCCACCGTAGTACCCATCTTTCCAACGTAATCCTGTTTTACCATTGTCTATCAAACCATTTACTTTTGGAAATACTGCACCAGACTCTACTTCCAACTCATTTGATGATCCTAGTTTATTAATAGTAGCACCACCACCTGCTGTACCATCGTGATTATGACCTGAAGAAGCGTGCATTGCACTTTCTATTGCATTATATTCATTGTTAAACAAGTCAGCATCAATAGGTTGACCGTTAGCTAACGCCCCTGTAGTATCCTGTCTAGTATATCCGTTTGGCATATTACTGTTCCTTATTGCCTGTCATTTTGTTTGTATTCTAAAACACACGTATCTAATGTATAAGAGGGATTTGATGTTGCATCTGCAATACGTAAAGCTATTGTATCTCCTGATCCTGTAATATTTACAGGGTAAACTTTTTCTAAGTTTGAACTAAACACTACACCGCCTGATGCATTGAATAAAGCACCACCACCAAAAAGTGCAACAGAGGGAGATGTTGCTGTTTTTATCTCTATTGTATCTGGTTGTCTAATATCGTTTCTTAATAAAGATTCGAAGTCATATTTAACTGAAAAGTCTAGATCAATATTACCTTCTGGGTCTATAAATAAAACAGCTTTATAAAAAGTTTTTCTAATTTGTGGGTCATTTATAGGCATGAATGCAGATTGAAAAATAGCTTCAATGTTTGTACCATCAAAAGTAGTACCTGAATTTAGTATGTATGCGTACCCATCATTGTTTGAAAAAGCTACTGTTTCTGTGGCATTAGTTATATTATATGCGCTGTCTATAACACTGGCTTTTATGCCTTTTGTAGTAGACCACTCAATGCCATCTGATCCTTGTGCTGACATTTTAGTAGCTATCAAACCATCAGAAGCAGATTCTGCTCTGCTTGTTAAGTAAGAGAAAACTCTATATTGAGACTTTTCCCTGATTACAGTAGAGCAGTATGCAGTAGAGTTACTTAAAAAATTAGAAGCGTCTTCTTTTATTTTGTCAGAAGCAACGTCCAAAGCAAAGTCACCTATACGATCCGTAGCAGATAATAGTCTTAGTCCATCAGGAGCGAGATACATTATGTCTCCACCAATCTCTTGAACTGTATCCCCATTTATACAACCTATATTTTCTGTTATAGGCTGTAGTCTAAAGTCTGCAGTAGAGCTACCTGTTAATCTGCTTACTGTGTCTGTTGTAAAAATAATTAGTTGTTCACGGAAGACAACTATACCTGTAATATTATGTGCTAGGTTTATACTACCTGCGCCATCTGCTGCTGAGAAGTTATCTACAGTTGAGGGTGCTGTGAATAATAACTTATTTCCTTTAGCATAGAATGCTGTGTTCTTAAATATTACTACACGTTCTGCTCCCAACACATCTGTATTAATGTTTGCACTTGCGGCTGTCAGGTTTGTTTGTGTATTATTTGATATATTATATATACTAGGGTAGCTTGTACCGTCAACAAAAACAACCTTATCAGTACCATCAAAATTAAAATCGGCTTGGTTTACTTTCCCACCGCCTGTATTTGTGCTAACAGCAGTAAGAATCCAATCAGTATTAGTGCTGTAGTAATAAGCAGTTTTATTTACATCTGCAGTAACAAGGTCACCAAAGGTCAGAACAGTATTATCGGATAAAGACTGAGCAGATGAAAGTGTTATACTGTTTTGATTTGTAACCGATGCTACAGTAACCGTACCCGATATGCCTGTACCTGTTACAAACATACCTGCTTTTATATTAGTATTAAAAGTAAGTACAACGTTATCAGCAATAGTTGTTGCTCTGTCTAGTACAAGAGTATTTTGATCTGTTACTGTCTTTACTACCAAATCCCCAGAGATACCAGTACCAGTTACAAGCATTCCTTTAGTAATAGTTCCAGTAAAACTTACACCAGTGCCAGCAATAGAAACTCCTGTTATTGGTCCTTCTGCTAAACCTGTACCTGCTATGGTAGCTGCTGTTATGCCACCTGATCCATTTACTGTAGTTATTGTAATAGTTGCATCATTAGCAGTAGTAGCACCATTTAACTGTGTACCTACTACTTTAATTGTTTCATTAGCTGCGTAACCTGAACCTGCAGCACTAATAGCTACTGTGTATGTAGTACCTGTTTTAGTAATATTAAATGTAGCACTACTACCAGAACCACTATAGCTAGATTGCGTTGGATTAGTATATGTAGCAGCACTAGAACCAATAGAAGTAACTGTAACAGTTGCGTTGTTTGCTGAAGTAGCACCGCCTAAGTTTGCACCTACTACTGTTACCGTTTCACTAACTTTAAAGCCTGTACCTGCTGCATTTATTGCTGCTGTGTACGTGCCATTTGTATTTGTTACGTTAAATGTAGCACTTGCACCAGCTAGAGAGGAGCTACCTGTTACTGCTGTAAAAGTTCTTGCTCTGTCTAAGGTTAATGCAGTACCAGAAGAAACAGCACCATTTACTATAGCTGTAGCAGTGTTTGTATCAAGCGCTACTGCAGTGGTTGATGATGTAGCACCGTTTACCGTAGATGTAGCAGTTTGTCTTTCTGTTACAGTAGCAGAGTCTACTTTACGAGCAGCAATTATCCTAGCGTTGGACACTACCTTAATGCCTAAAGTATCACCTGTTCCTGGAATTGTAAAATTTGTGAACTTAGAAAAGCCTCTTATCTTTTTGTAGCCACCCTCTTTATCTACCTCAAAGTTTTGTAAAGTAGAAGCAGAACCAACAGCATTAATACCTTGCTGTAGTAAGCTCATGTTAGAGATTAATCCACCTCTAAACTCTATGGGAAATGTATTCCAGCCTGTAGCCATTAGAAACTAACTCTTCTGTCTCTTATTTCTTTATAACGATTTATGTGCAGGGTTCTTAAATGTTTTATTCCATCTTCAAATAATACCTGAGACATGTTAGCCATCTGTGTGTCATTTCTAAATTGATATGCGTAATACATAGCACCATTTATAATAACATGTCTGTATGGTTCTGGTATGGAGGGTACATCATCATGTCCTTCTAAATCATAACCAAGCGTGTAGTATTCATAAACTAATGTGTAGGCTTCATCAGGTTCAGGTACTAATATAAACTCCCTACTAGGAGACTGTACAATCATTCGAGGCATACCCCTGTTTGATGTACCTGAGTCATACTCTTGATCTACATACTTCTCTAAATATTCTTCATATGTTATTTCTTTTAGGTATTCTGTTCCATTACCAATGGTGGCATCTCTTTTTATTCTAAAAGATTGCATATTTACTTTTTTAGCATCTGAAGGATATGGCTCTCTTGATACACCTGCTACTAAAATAAGTTCATTTTCTACATGATTCCAAGACCACTCAAATTCTTCTTGTGTTATGTGTCTTATAGAAGAGTTAACAGCTTCTTTAACAAAAGTGTAGTAACCTGTAGTTGTTGCAAAGTTAGTAGTTGTTAGTTTAACTTCATTAAGTCTGCCACAAACATCATTAACTAGGCCAATAAAATCGTAAGCCATTCTTAAATACTCCTGACCCTTAAAAAGATATTTCTTTCAAAAACAGTTGAATCGGCTGTGGTAATTCTACAAGTAATCTTATATCTTGTACCATTTATTCCACCTACAAAACGAGCAGTTGCAACTGTGCTTGTATTGGTTGGTTGTATTAGAATTATCTCATTATTTGCCCCACCCAACGAAACATTAATTGCTAATACAGTGTCATTTGCTAACCATACAACACTTGCTATTGTATCTGTTCCTAAGAAGCGTGACCAATCAACACTGAAATCTGCAATTTCGTCTGGGTCTTTATCAGGCCATTTATATGCCATAAGAAATCCTTATCTACGTGTTATGTATACCTTGTAGTCTTTATAAGGTACAATATTTACTGTTGCTGTTCTTCTAAACTCTGTATTTAGAAATACAACTTCTGGCGCTCTATATATACCATTTGGTATATCTGGGTCATTACTTCTCCAACCTACTGCACCAGTAGCAGTCACACCTGTTATTGGAGTACTACCTTGAGCATCTTCATCTGCAAAGTCACCAAAGGTTGCTGTAGCTGAAACTGAAGCAATAGTAAAATTAGCTTCTGCAGTAACTCCAATACCTAGACCGCCTGTCGCTACTAGTGATGATAGCTTGTGTTTACCAGTGGCAGAAACAGCACTTAAAGCAGAAGTACCAGCTACACCTGTTACACTTGTAGCAATAAAACCTAAACCAGAAGTAGCACCAGCAGCAGAAGTACCAACAACCCCAGTTGGAGTTACATTACCTTTAGCAATTACGGTAGCTGTTGTTATTGAGTCTTGTACAGCACTAGTAGCAGCAATACCAGCAAGAGCAAAAGCTCTGTCTCCACCAACACTCATGCCCGGAGTACCAGTTGTACCTACTACACCTGTAAGTCCAACGTTTCTGTGTGGAGAAGATTCAAAATCGCCTAGAGGTAATTCTGAATGTGCTGCAAAACTTAGCATTTACAAGTGCCTTTATTAAAGTTTATTTATGATCTGCAATAGCTTTGTTAACAGCAGTCATGTCTTCAGTAGTCCAGAAAGTTTTAGCTTTCATAATCTCCAAGTGTGCTACATTAGAAGCTTTATACTTAGTCCAATCATCGTCTGGCATAGTGGAAGGTTTCCCTGCATTTAATACAGTAACGGAATCTCCCATTGCTTTGTAATGGTGTGCTATTTTTTCTTTACTTGGTGTATCAGACATTTATTTATCCTTCTAGTGTTTTTATTCTAGCTTCTAATGCATCATTCTTTGCTGATAATTCTTGGACCGCTTTAACCATTGCCCATTGTAGATTTTCTGGGTTTACTGTAAGTACGCCTGTGCTTGTATTTGCGTCTACACAATCAGGCATTACAGCCTGTAGCTCTTGCGCTATGACCCCTACCTGTGGTCCTGGTGTTTCAATAATAGCGGTTTCTTGTAGACCATCAGCTATTACTTCATCTTTTTCAGCTTTAGTTTTGTACTCATAGCTTCTAATTTTTACCGCTTTAATAGCATCAAGACCAACAGTACTATCTTTAATGTTTTTCTTTAGTCTACGGTCTGAGTAAACAGACCAATAAGAGACATTTGGTGAATTATATGCATGAGAACTCCCCCCAATAAGGGCTGTGTTTGAACCTCTACCTGTTATGTTAAAACCTAAAACAACACAACCTGTATCGGTTGCAGCAGCAGCATTGGTGTAACCACCACTAACTAATGTGTTTCCACCACCTGTTAACTGGTTTGATTGACCACCTGCATATCCATTTGCATAACCAATAATACAATTATGACCAGCAGTTGTTTGGCCATATCCTGCATAACGGCCTATAGATATATTATAACTACCAGTGGTAACTGTAGGCATAGCATCATCACCTATAGCTACGTTGTGATTACCTGTTGTAACAACGTGACCTGTACCACTCCCAATAAAAGTATTATAATACCCTGTAGTAACATCATTACCAGTATTATAACCAACACAGGTAGTATCATAAGTTGTTGTAGCGTTTTGCAAAGAAGAACCACCAACCGCTGTATTTCTGCCACCCCCAGTTGTAAGGCTCTGTCCTGCTCCTTGACCAACAGCAGTACAACTATTTTGAGTAGTAAGATCTTTTAAGGCTCTATGACCAACAGCAGTACAGTTATAAGCATTAGAATCAGTAGTTGTCATTCCACATTCGTAGCCTAGAAAGGTGTTGTTAGCAGGAGTAGCACCTGTCATCCCTGCTTTATAGCCAAGGAATGTATTTCCATACCCAGTAGTGATAGCATTACCAGCATAATAACCAACTGCTGTATTTCCAGATACAGTGGTGCTTGCACTAAGCGCAAAAGCACCAACTGCAGTGGTTTCACCACCTGTTGTATTGGCATCTAAAGCGGTAACTCCAATGGCTACATTGTTACCTCCAGTTGTGTTGACTTCCATAGCACTTTTGCCAAGAGCAACATTATAAGTACCTGAAGTGTTTGCTGCAAGCGCCCATGTACCAAATGCGGTATTTTCAGAACCTGTTGTTTGGGCAGAAAGTGATTCATAACCTACCGCAGTATTATAACTGCCTGTGGTTAGAGCATCTCCTGCAAGACTACCTATAAGCGTGTTATGCGTACCAGTTGTAACATCATTACCAGCATCATGCCCCACAGCAGTATTGTGTGTATCAGTAGCTGAAGTAAAGTTTTGTGTTGTTAATGCTCCTTTACCAACTGCTGTACTTTTACTGCCCTTAGTATCTGCAGTTAAAGTATCATAGCCTATTGCTACATTTTTTTCTCCGACAGTTAATTGATCGCCAGCATCCCCACCAACTATAGTGTTTTTCGTACCAGTTGTAATATCATTACCAGCATTATATCCTACAGCAGTATTATATGTATCAGTGGCTGAAGTAAGGTTTTGTGTTGTTAGTGTTCCAAAGCCTACTGCTGTACTTTTACTACCTGTAGTATCTGCAAGCAAAGCATCATATCCGACTGCTGTGTTTCTTATTCCAGTAGTGTTTACAGCCAAAGCGTTAAATCCGACAGCAAGATTCCTATCACCAGTAGTTATCGCTGTGCCAGCATTTTTACCAATAAGTATGTTTTCTATGCCACCAGAAACAATACTGTCTCCTGCATTTTCACCAATCCTGAGATTATCTGTACCTGCTGTAGTGGTAATCAAATCTGCACCAGCGCCAAAAGTTAAATCTGATGAAAGGCTTCCTCCACCTAATTTTGCATCTAACTGTGTTTGTATGCTTGATGTTACACCGTCTACGTAGTTTAGTTCAGTAGTAGTAGCTGTGACACCATCCATGATGTTTAGCTCTGTTGCGGTAGCTGTAACTCCGTCAAGAATATTGAGTTCAGCAGCCGTTGAAGTAACTCCATCTAATATGTTTAACTCTGCTGCAGTAGATGTAACACCATCTAATATGTTTAACTCTGCAGCAGTTGATGTAACACCATCAAGAATGTTAAGTTCAGCAACAGTAGATGTTAGTGTACTAAGGTCTGTGTTACCGCTATATACCTTAGCTCCCATACCTGAGTGTGCAGTACAATACGTATATAGTACGTCTGGTGCATCTTGCTCAAGAGTTACTTGTGTGTAAGCTCCTGCACTTCCCGGAGTACCTACAGCAGAAACACCTGTGCTAAAAGCTGAACCTGATGCATGTGTACCATCTGAGGTTGTTGATAGTCTTAGAGGGTGTCCAGCATTACTTGAATCTGATTGATCAAATCTTATAGTTACAGACTTGGGTAATATTGCAGTCTGTTGTACTGTTCCATCTAATGCATACTTGTTACCACCAGAGTTAACAACTGTAACCGCAATAGTGTGATACGGTTGTTTTGCGTCTAACTGTGTCTGTATGTTTGAAGTAACACCATCTGTAAAGTTTAACTCTGCAACAGTTGCAGTAATACCTAGACGTGTTTGGTCTGCAGGTACAGTCATAAAAATATTTTTAGTACCAGCGCTAAAGTTTACTGCGCTAGTTCCATTAGATCCTGCTAAAACAGTAGTACGAGTGAGAGTGTTGCCAGTATTCCATGTACCTATGCCTACCTCCCACTCGTCTGTGCTTGGTGTGGTATGTGCAATGGCATAATAAGTCGTGTCACCATTAGACATACACGATGTAAATGTATCAAAAGTAGCATCAGCGCCACCTAGAGCATAAGCTCCTGTACCTGTGGTTGTTGTACTTTCTTTTACACGATCTTTTGTAATTAATGCCATTGTAATATACCTTTAAGCTATGCGGATAACAGCGTTAGAAGCGTCTGCTGTTGGGAACACAATAGTAAAGTCACCACTTGTTGCGCTAACATCACCACCGAAGTCAAAAACTGCGATAGCTTTATTGCTTGCTGATGAGTTATATATAATTGCGCCTCTTGCAGTGATAGTCAAGTTTGAAAAGACTTCATCTGCAAAATCTACTGTAGCTGTAGTTCCTGATAGTGCTATTGTTCCGCTATCTAAGTTCTGTCCACCTGCTGAATAATTTGTGCCAGTAGCTTCGTCTGAGTTACCTGTAACGTCAGAATAGTTTGCAGTTGCTGCACCATAAGTGCCTGACATGCCAGATTTGATTAGAGCTATCTTTAAAGTATGAGTGTCTAAATCGTGAACACCTCCAAGAAGCTCTTGCTTGAAGCTGCTGCACATTGCCGTTGTGATTGCCATTTGGAAATGTCCTTATATAGGTTAAAGATGCACAAAGAGGCCAGCAATGAGCCAGCCTCTAAGTTTAACTTGATTAAGCAGCGTTGTAACGTGCTGTGACAAGACCTTGTGGGCGTAGAATTTTACGTCCATAGAGGTGCATACCACGTACAATGTCTGCGAATGAGTCAGGATCACGGTAGTTTTCAACTTTGTTGATCTGCTCTGCAGTAGCTACAGCTTCTTCTTGACCTGCAAGGATAACACCAAAGTTGTCATCTTGTGCAGTTGTGCCAGAAGTTCCCGGTCCAGTGCCGTCTGTCGGTAGGTTATTTGAAACATGGACTTTAAAGCCGTGAATGTTTCCTGCAACCAATCCGTTTTGTAGACCTGATCCACCAAAATCTGAATTTAGAAGACGTGAATCTTCGTCCTTCAACATTTCCATGAAGATAGGATCTACGACTAGGTAACGTCCACGTGAGTCAACGTTGCCTGTGTCCAACTGACGAGCCATTCTTGCAATAACTTGCAATGGTGAGGCTGTTGTAGTTGCTTTTGCAGTAGCGCCTGGAAGTCTAGGTGCTATTGGGATTGAGTCACCAGTTGTAGAACCTGAAGCTGAAGTTGTGATGTTAGTCATGTCAGACATGTCTAAAGCATTGATCTTCAAAAATTCACCATTTAGTTCGTTTGCTGTTGGGTGCTGTGCAGTACCAGATACAGCAGAAGCGTATTGTCCACTGGATTGAGTACCTGACATGTACATTAGGACATCTGCGTCTAATGTGTCAGCCATTTTGTATGCTGCTCTGTCTGCAGCTAAGCTTACGAAGTCAACGTGTGAAAACTGCTCTTCGATGTCATCCATTTTGAAAGCGAAGTAGTTAGCTTTGTCAATGGTTAACTGGAAGTCAGTGTCATCTAACTTCTCTACAGTGAGAGTTGTGTGACGCTGTAGAGCGTTAACAGTTACGTCTGGTTCTTTTTGGATGCGTACAACATCCCCTTGATTTGCGATTTCACCAAAGTATGAGTTGTTGGTGATAGCGCTGACAACAGAAGCTTTTCTTAAAGCAATCTGCGCCTGTTTGGAGTACATGATTGGGCTAAAGTTAGCGTCAAAGCCTCCACTTGCTGATGTAATAGCCATAATTAAAATCTCCTTATAGATATGGCGTTGAAGTAACACTACATATCCACCATGAAGAGGCTCTTAGTTTTAGGGTGGTCAGCTATGCTTTGAGACTGCGCTGTCTCTCTGCGCTGGGCCTATACTTTGAGGTAAGTCTTTGTGTGGCTAGTGCTTGATTAAGCATACACACTTATTGTTGTGTATATGCTATAGTTTTATCTACAATAGTTTGATTGTCAACTACTTTCTTGACATATCGTAAATAAATCTTCCGTTACGTTGGGCGTCAAGGATTTCCTCTTGTCGCTTCTCGTATTCTTTGATAGACATTTTAGCTACCTGTGACTCACGAATGTGTTTACTTGCTTCGTCAGCCTCTGGTGCTGCAGCGCCTTTTGTTTTAACTGAAGATGCTGCAGCTTTATCTGCAGTGTTCTTCTTTTTAGTAGTAATACCTGTGTCTATCTTATATAGATCGAGTACTCTTGATACAGACTTTGCATCATCTACATTTTC
>Ga0209503_10001048_pt1 | contig 14874 bp, 4 predicted proteins | sample SouAtlMetagenome_2_FD_187448 | JGI IMG/M metagenome (GOLD analysis project Ga0209503, IMG submission 187448) | Marine eukaryotic phytoplankton communities from Atlantic Ocean - South Atlantic ANT15 Metagenome (SPAdes) (version 2) | ecosystem: Environmental > Aquatic > Marine > Oceanic | place... | reverse complement strand
CTACCGGTATGCGAACTACAGCAAAGAGAAATTCGAAGTCACCCTGGGCAATTTCTACGAACAGTTTGGTTCAGGCCTTCTGCTCCGCGCCTACGAAGAGCGCCAACTGGGAATCGACAACGCCCTAGACGGCTTTCGCCTCATCCTGCGGCCCACAGATGGCGTCACCCTCAAAGGGCTGGTCGGCAAACAGCGACTGGACTTCGACTCGGGACTCATCAACGGCCCTGGCACCATACGCGCCATCGATGGGGAAATCAACCTCAACGATGCAATCGAACGCCTTGCAACATCCGGCACCCGCATCACACTCGGCGCAAGCTTCGTGAGCCGCTACCAATCCGGCAGCACGATCTCCAAGGACACCCTGGTTTTACAACTCCCAAACAATGTCGGGTCCTGGGGCTACCGGGCACAAGTCCAGAAAGGCGGCTTCCAACTGATGGGCGAGTATGTGCGCAAGATCAACGACCCCAACGCAGACAATGGGTACACCTATCGCGATGGAGAAGGCATTCTGATCAATGCAGGTTGGTCCACCAAAGGCCTCGGCATCAACGTTGGCTTTAAAGGGGTGGACAACATGCAGTTCCGCTCCGACCGGAACCTCCAACTGTTCGATGTACCGGTGAACTACATCCCCGCCATCACCAAGCAACACACCTACAACCTCGCTGCCACCCTCTACCCCTATGCCACCGTGGTCCAAGGAGAAGTCGGCTGGTCTGCCGAGGTGTTCTACACCATCCCCAGAAAAAGCAAGTTGGGCGGCAAGTACGGAACCAAAATCAGCTTCCAATACGCCACTGCAAGCAGCCTGGACACCACCAACCTTGCCGGTGTCGAGGGTGCTGTGGATGGGTATGTCCGGAACAGCTGGAATGCGGGAAGTGAGTTGTTCATCCGCGACATCAACTTCGACATCAGCCGCAAATTCTCGAAAAGCTTCAAGGCCAAATACGCCTATTTCCACTTCGACTTCAACACGCTGGCCACTCCAGTCACGACGGACTACAAGGGAATCGTCAACGCCAACGTCCATGTACTGGAGACCCAAGTCCGCATCAAAAAAGGACACAGCCTCCGCACCGAACTTCAAACGCTGTTCACCGGAATCGATGAGAAAACCGGAGAAAAACAGGACAAAGGCGACTGGGCCACCGTGCTCGCGGAATACACGGTCAGTCCGCATTGGTTCTTTTCGGTGCTGGACCAATACAACTTTGGCAACCCTGACCCTGAACAACGCGTTCATTACCTGTACGGAACCGTAGGCCGAATCGAAGGCGCACATCGGCTCTCCATTGGATATGGAAAGCGACGTGAGGGCATCTTCTGCATCGGTGGCGTATGCCGGGCTGTTCCGGCCTCAAACGGCTTTGAAATCACCTTCACAAGCAGCTTCTAATGAACGCATACCCCTTTCGCATGATCGGAGTCCTGACCACCAGCTTGCTCCTGCTCGGAGGCTGTGATGTCATCGAAGACCCGGTGATTCCCTTGACCATCAACTATCGAGGAGAGGCAACCCCACCCAGCTTTGACCCAATGTCCACCGGGGACCAACACGTCCTCTTAGAAGACTTCACAGCCCACCAATGCGGCAACTGCCCTCCAGCAGGCGCCCTTGCTGAACAAATTGCAGAAGCGCAGGACGGACGCGTTCACTTGCTCGCGGTACACGCAGGTTCATTGGCCGCCGTAAGTGACGCCCCCTTCGACACCGATTGGACCAACCCTGAATCCAACGCATACTGGCAACAGCTCGCGTTTCAGGTCAACCCCATCGGCAGGGTCAACCGACGCGGAGGCCCAGCAGAAATCGCATCCCCCAACAATTGGACGGCCTTGGTCAGCAGCGAACTGGCCCTCACGCCAGATGCCCACCTGCAAGGGATCATCATCCCGGACCCCACGGTGAATGACGATTTGCACATCCATGCGCACGTCACCTTCGCCAATGCACTCTCAGGTGAAATCCGACTCGCCTTGCTCGTGAGTGAAAGTCACCTCATGGCCGCCCAACTCAACTACCAAAGTGATCCAGAGGTCGTGGAGGATTTCGAACACAACCACATGCTGAGGGGAAGCCTGAGCGGAGCGGATGGACTGGTCATCGCAACGGACCCCAGTGCTGGCAGCACAATTCAACTCAATTACACCTTGGCCTGGGAACCCGAGTGGGCGATGGAAAACAGCCACATTCTCGCGGTCCTGACCAACGCTGATGGCGAAGTGGTGAACTGCCTTGACCTGCCCTGGACACCATGAAACTTTCTACTGCCCTCTCTTCTCTGCTTCTGATTTGTGTCATCCCAACCGCGAGCATGGCGCAGGCCCTTCGATTCGACGGGGGTCCAGTGGCTGGAATCAACGCTTCCCAAGTCCAAGGGGATGACTATACAGGCTTCAACAAACTGGGGCTGTCAGGCGGCGCATTCATCGACATCCGAAATCCGGAACACTATTGGGGCATCCGCCTCGAGATGCACTATGCTGAAAAAGGCAGTCGCCGCGGAGGAGACCCCGAACTGGGCACGACGACCATCGAGCTCCGCATGAACTACATCGACATCCCGGTTCTTCTCGATGTCAACCTCGGAGACTATCAAGTCGGCTTTGGCCCCTACTTCGGCCGGACAATCAAAGCCGAGAAATGGCAGCGCGTTTCGGACACCTCAAGCAGCCTTGAAGAAGACCTGAACACGTGGGACATTGGAGGGCAAGCCTACGCCAAGGCGCCCATCGGAGAGTCTGCTTTCTTTCAAGCGAGGATTTCAGGCAGCGCCCTCAGCCTAAAAAAAGACGGTCCTGCGCTGGGATCCACTCCATTTGGGCCACGGGTGCGAAACGTCACCCTCCACTTCGGTATCGGATGGAGCCTTCGCGGTACGCCCTAAAGAGGCGATAAGTGTTGCCTAAGTAGGCATTTTGGCCATTCATACCGCATCCAGAAGACAACCGTCATCTAATGAATTGACAAACGTCATGTTTAATGCGCTCGTCTTCAGTATTTTAGAGGAATGCGCCATTTTTTCTGCCTCGTCCTGATCCTCGCAGCGGGTTTCCCCCCCCTGTTTTCGCAAGTCATCTCGGATTGCAATCCAGACTTATTCCAAGCCGTAGACGACACCTACTTCTTGGACGAAGACGACCTCCCCCTGTTCACTGCTAACCTGCTGTCCAATGACATCATTGGACTGGACTATGATGGTGTTTCCATCGAAGGCTTGCCTCCCTGCTTTGGCAAAGAGCAAGGCACCGGCTACATCTTCTATTCTGGCGGAAGCGCAGACGGCAGTGATTGTTGCGGCACCTTCACCTTTGCCTACACAATTTTTGCTGGAGACCTGATCTGCTCAGCAACAGTCAGGATCATCGTTGAATGCGGGACAAGCAAAGGGGATTGTACCGTTATCGAAATGGGCCCAGAAAACAACGATGGCAGCATCAACCCCGATGAACCGACCACGGGTGACACGCCCTGCGTCTACGTCTGTGAAAATGGCATCACAACCGTCTTGGCACCATATTCAGACCAGAACACCTATGACTGGACCATCACAGAAGGCACCCTGATCAACACCCTCCAAGATCCAGCCTCAGTCGAAGTGCAATGGCAAGGCCCTGGACAAGGCAACATCAGCCTGACCATTACCGGACCAGGTGGCACACAAATCCTACAGCAATGCGTGGAGATTGGAGCAGCTCCCCATGCTGAATTCACAGCGCCATCGCCGGTCTGCCTCAATACCCCAGTGCAATTCCAGAGCCTCTCCACACCGGGCGCATCCCACTTTTGGGACTTCGGTGATGGCCATTACTCCAACGAAGTCAATCCCATCCACCCCTTCAGCACGCCGGGCACCCAAGAGGTCCTGCTCACGGTGACCACCCCATTGCTCGATGCGGAAGGGGACACCGTCTGTTGCTGTCAAGACACTTATGCCCTCGAGGTTGAGGTGCTCGACGAGGAAGGACCCAACATCGAATGCATCACCACCCTGTGCGAAGGCGACAGCGCATGCTATTGGACCACTACCACTTGTGCGAACGCCACATATGCCTGGACGGTAAACGATGCCAATGGGAACAGCATCAACTTCGACGGTCAAGGGACACCCGAAATCTGCCTGCAGTGGGACCAAGGTCCCTTTGGAGAGGTGAGTTTAATTGTATCGGACTGCGATGGCGTCTGCGACCAACCGACCACCGTACAAGTCCCCATCATTTCCTCCTCCAGTGTCATCTCCGGACCGGACATTGTCTGCATCGGTGACGTGGCCGTGTATTCCGTACCCAAATGGATGGATGTTGTGTACGATTGGAATGTATCCGGCGGCACCGTTGTCAGCACCAATGGCAACCAAGTGAGTGTCATGTGGCCCAACCCCGGAGTGGGCTCAATTGACGTCACTTACGAAAGCCCCTTCCTGCTCGGCCTCAAGGAGCACAACGCCCCCGACTGCTCAGGCGAGGGGAACCTCACCGTCGAGGTTTTGCCTGAATTGCTCTTTACACAAGCCCCCAACGCAGCATGTGTTGGAAGCAACCTCACGTTTTCCACCAACGCAACAAGCATCAACTGGAGCGTCAGCGCCCCAGCCACAGGTGCCGTTTCGGGCGCCTTGTTTGATGTGAACTTCCCGTCGTCAGGCACCTATACGGTCACGGCCTCCGACCCCAATTCCATCTACTGCAATTCCGATGTGTCCACCACCGTCATCGTGGTCGATCCACCAAACCCCATCATCTCGGGTCCCACAGAAGGGTGCGCTGGCGAAGACCTGCTCTATGTCATCGACCCCGTCGAACCCGGCGTCAATTACTACTGGAATGTAGGCTCGGGTCAAGGAACCGTGTCCAACTTTAGCGGCACCAACACCACGGTCAACTGGTCCAGCACCGCAACCGCACATGAGTTGTCAGTTAGCGCGTACCAGACAACCACTCCATTTTGCTTTTCAGAGACGACCCAGGGTTTCGAGCCCAACATTCCCGTGGCCCCAACGGGTCTTGTCGGCACCGGAACCTGTGAAAACCAAATCGCCGGTTATTCCCTCACCACTTCGGGCACCCCTGATGGCGAGGAATTCACTTGGTCGATCAGCCCAATCACCGCGGGAAGTGTCATCAGCGGTCAAGGCTCAACGGCGGTCGATATCCAATGGAACAGCCAAAACACACCCACTGCTTCAATCAAAGTCACATCAAGCCTGTGCAATGAACAGGAAGTCAACAACTTCACAGTCACCGTGCACCCTCAGCCAACGCCGGTCATCAGCCAAACGGGACACCTCTGCCCCGGCGCACTGATTCCCGCAGAATTAAGCACCGCAATCATTTATAACGATTTCCTCTGGAGTCCCCCAAGTGGCCCTTCAGGTTCAGGCAACTTCTTCCAAGTCAACACAAGCGGAGAGCACAGCGTGACAGTTACAGATGGCAATGATTGCCAAGGAACTGCCTACTTCACCGTTGAAGACAGTCCAGTTCCCACAGCCGTTATCACGTCGCCCAACCCCAACGTGCTGTGCATCCCCTACCCAGACCCCGTCACCCTGGTGACCCCCACACAGTCCGGATGGAGTCACGCCTGGTCAGACGGCACAACCGGACCCTCGCCGGGAAGTTCCATCACCACGTACACACCGACGGGATCACCAGGCACCGTGACCTACGCCGTCACGACCTCCATTGACGCAACGGGCTGCAGCACCACCTCAGCACCTTACCACATCCAAGAAGAAAACTGCACATCTTCTGGAACATGCAACCCAGAATATGGCATCTCTCTCAACGCCAATGTGAATTGCAACACTGCGACCATCAATAACGACTTGCCCGCTGCCCACCCGTACGGAATCACCCACCACTGGGGCGATGGAGCCAGCAGTGGCGGCAACAGTCACACCTACACCCAGGCGGGCTGTTATAACGTGGTGGTCAACACCAGTGCGCCCAACCTCACACCGCCCCCAAGCGCTTGTCCAATCGGAAGCAATGTGGAAGTCTGCGTGCCCGTAGCCGCTGACTTTTCATTCGATATCATCAACTGTGACGACGTGATCTTCACAGACGGATCAAGCTACATCGCCACCGACCCAGCAAACACCATCGTGTCATGGGCGTGGGACTTCAACAATGACGGAACAGTAGACTACACAGGCCAGAACCCCCCGATGCACTCCTACATAGGTGGAGGATCATACACGGCAAGTTTAACCGTAACCACCTTTGGGGGCTGCTCTGCCACGGCAACACACAACGTGGACATCGGATCCGTCAGTGCACCGAACATCACCATACAAGACCCGGCATGCGTGGGCGAGCCCAAGGACCATTCCGTCTTTGCCAACGGTGCAGTGAACTACATCTGGAGTTTCCCTGACGGCTCTGCCTTTGAGGGACCTGAGTTCTCACACAGCTTTACCTCCGTTCCTACTACCAACACAGTCACCGTGACCGCAGTGGACAGTCAAGGTTGTACCGAGACCAGCTCCGCCACCATCACCGTGTATCCAGAGCCCAGCGATCCACTCGCCGCAACACTGGATGAGATTGTATGCGCAGACCCCGGAACGGCGGACATCCAGTCAGATCCCGCCTTCGCCAGCCACGAATGGACAGACGCCTCCTCAACCGTGGTGGGAACCTCAGCCCTGCTTGCAGGTGTGGGGGCAGGCGAATACTCGGTCACGGTGACCGATGGCAATGGTTGCTCCAGAACGAGCGGCCCCATCACCGTGCAGGTCCTCCCAGACATGTCCCCAGCCATTCTTGGACCCTCCGTGTTGTGCGGTACAGACGATGCCTCTTACAGCACCATTGGGGGATTCTATTCATACAAATGGTTGGTGAACGGCATTGAACTCTCCACCGCGTCCACGCTCAACAATGTCACCGGCGCTCCCGGGCAGACAAGCACCATTGATCTGATTGTCACCGATGCAGATGGCTGCACACACAGCAGCTCACTCAGTGTGGAATGGGTCGAGGACATCCAATTCAATCTCACTTCACCGAACAGCCCTCCCTGCGCAGGAACCAGCGTCCTGATCGAGGTCGACCCCGTGGATCCCGACGTGGACTACAACTGGAACACCGGCGCCACAGGAGAGAGCTTTGTGGCTCAAAATGCAGGCATCTACACCGCCACAGGAATCAATGCCAATGGCTGCTTCCACAGTGCGTCCTTCGAAATCCTGCCGCCACCTGACCTCTGCACGGTGCCCTCGGGCTGCCATGAAGACTGCTACGCCCAAGTTGTTTGCGCGCCAGAAGGCCATGCAGCCTATCAGTGGTACCAAGACGGGATACCTGTGCCCGGTGCATATCAACCGTGCTTCGTCGTCAATGCCACTGGCCTTTTCTGGGTCGAGGTGACCGGACAGAATGGATGCACCTCCACCTCGGAGATTCTGGATTTCACCCTACTGGACTGCTCGTGCGACTTCGAGCCCATCGTCGAGGTGGATGACGAATGCTGCGTCACCCTCTCGTTCGACAACAACAGTACGGGATGCTTCTATGAATTGCTGGTGCACACCCACGGGGAGCCTGCGACATTTGATCCGTCCAGCGATTTCAACCTGATCAACTCCGGACCAGCGGACATCCAACTGGAGTACATCGGAGGCATCGCGCCGATTGGCATCATCCAAGACGCCGTGAAAATCTGCCTGATTGACCCGCAACCCAACGTCCTCCACAACATTGGATGGGACTGGTCCAACCCCGCCGAAGACACGACATGTGGCGGTGAATTTCCTTTTGACTGCGGCAATGACACCACAGAATGCCCCAAGTTCGAATGCACGAACAACCTCTATCAGGTATTCGGCGGAAGCAGTCAATTGGGCCATTTCGATCCTGGAAACGTCACGGCAGGGTTCGTACCAGAGCCCAGCTTCTCCTATGATGATGGAAACACTTCTTCCGGTGACATCGACCCAATCAATGCCACGGGGTACAACACCCTCGATCACTATGCCTATGGACTGACAGAAAATGGCGTGGGGCAGATCATCCTCATCCAAATCGGAGACAATGGGTGTTCGAACCCATTGAATGTGGTGACCCTCGATCCGACCCACCCCAATTTCAATCAGGGCACGCTGGATTTCAATTCAGACAACGAATTCGTCTCAGTGCCCAATCAGGGAGATTTCGAGGAGGCAACCAATCTGCTGTACGTGCGGATGCCCAATGCGCCCAGAATCCATGCTATCGATGTGACGAGCGCGACGGTTGTGGCTTCCTATGATCTGAATTCGGGGGATGCATCCATGTCTTCAGTAGCGGATTTCGCCTATAGCATTGTCGACGAGGTGTTTTACGGGGTGGCGCACGTGGACGTTGCAGGTGCCAATTCAAACCGCATGGTTCGGTTCGACCCTTGGATTGGGGACGCCTCTTACGTCAATCCAGCCAGCCCTTCACCCAGCTTTAATTGTTCTGGCTGGGGTGCCGCCTATTCGGACCTGACGGGTGCGATTTATGCAACGTGCAACAATTCTGACGGCTCCGGACCCGGCTCCTTGAACACCTACAACTTCAATCCGTATGACGGAGCCGCCTTGGGGGCCTTCCAGACCGGATCAGGAGACCTGAACAACAACGACGGCTTCTCCTGTCCGCTCGAATCCATTGCAGAGGACAGCACGTGCGCCACCATTCTGGAAGACGCCCTCATCTGTCAGGAGGACGGCAGTCTGCTCTACAACTTCACCCTTTGCAACAGTGCCAACACACCCTTCGACATCGGGTACTTCACCTTGTCAGCTGTCGGGCCTCCAGGCGTCATCCTTGACAACACCACGTTTGACCTTTCAGGCAACAGCTTGGCGCCAGGGGACTGTGAAGACTTCTCAGTGCTGGTGCAAGGTGCGGATGCCACGGACGAACTCTGCCTGTTTTTCTCTGTACACGAAGAGAATCCAGCGCAAAACCCAGCGGCCACGTGTTGCTTCTTTGATGTCTGCATGGAGGTTCCGGAATGTGGGTGTGCTGAGGTGGACCTCTTCGACGCCACCTGCACAACCGATGGCTATGTGCTCCAACTGGGCATCGTGAATCACCTGCTGTTCGACTTCGGGCAAATTCAAATGACCTACCCTGGACAGTATGGCCCGATTGTACAGTGGGTCACCGGGGTCTCACTTGGCGCCCAGATGTCCTCGCCACTGGGTGTCACGCTCGATCCCAATGCACTTCCAGAGAGCCCATTCTGCATCGACATGGTCTTCTATCAAGCAGGCAATGCAGGAGAATGGCTTGAATGCTGCCACATACAGACCTGCATCGAACTGCCTTGGTGCGGTGGGGAAGTGCTCGGGTGCATGGATCCGGACGCCATCAACTACGACCCCAACGCCACGGTGGACGACGGGTCCTGTCTGTACGACCAAGATTGCATCGGCCCCAACGACCCAACGTTCCCCTGTATCGAGATCTATGACCCCGTTTGCGGCTGCGATGGCATCACCTACTCCAATGAATGTTTCGCGACGATGGTCCATGGCGTGTTGAATTTCACGCCGGGCCCCTGCGAGGGAGGAGGAATCATCTTCGGATGCATGGAGCCCGAGGCCTGCAATTACAGCCCAGAGGCGACAGCAGACTCAGGGAGCTGTGCCTTCGCAATCGATGGCTACGATTGCGATGGGAACTGCCTGAACGACGCCGATGGCGACGGCATTTGCGATGAATTCGCAGAGGAGATTCCAGGGTGTACAAACCAAGATGCAGTCAACTACAATCCAGAAGCGACAGTGGATGATGGGTCATGCCTGTGGGACACATGTGTGCTGCCCACCCTGATTAATCCCTACTATCCATGCACAGAGGAGTACGAGCCCGTGTGCGGATGCAACGGCATGACCTATGCCAATTCCTGCTACGCGATGTACTTCGGCGGTCTTGTGAGTTGGACGCCCGGCGCCTGTGACAACAGTGGCGGCCCGAGCACTTCAGACGCTTGTCCAACGGACATCAATGAAGACGGCACCACAAATGTGACCGACCTCTTGATGGTCCTCGGCGAGTGCGCCTCGGAATGTGAATGACCATGGCCTGCCCCCCGAAAATCCCATCGGGGGGCAGTGACCTTAATCTTCAAATTCACCAAAGAGCGGCCAATCCACCGACTCTACTTCAGTTCGCCACTCGGCAAAAACACCCTGGATCCGACCTAGGTGCTCTTCTGCGGCATTCACGGATCGATCCAAGGCCTTGAGGGCGTCTTCAGCGTTGGAAGCGGGCACCACAAGACCACCATCCGCATAGCGCATGGCGTGCCAAAGGCGGTCTTGAATTCGGACAACCGCATCATATCCGTTAAAGTCTTCAGGGGTGAAAAACCGTTCGTCCAAGGCCGTCCATTCTGCACTCAGCGAATCGGTCAAAACCGTCACAGCCTTGTAAGTGGTGTCCCCGTTTTCCATGCTCCGCTTGGCATGCCGCATTCGATTCGCAACGGCATATTCAGCACGGCGCATGCGCTTGAGCGCTTCAAATACACCGTCAGCACGTTCGGCCACGCGGTATACACGGTCCATGTGGGCGCGTTGAACGGCCAAAACATCCAGAGTAGGTGCCCGGCGAGGGTCCGCCATCACTTCGATATCGGTCTCGGCCCAAATGCGTGAGGCCGAATCCCCCTTGACCTCCAACGCCATGTGGTACACCCCGGGGTCCACTGGAAATCCTCCCCCGGGACGCGCGTTCTTGTCACGCTTGCGCCTGGATGGCCAGAAAACACCTGTGCTGCGCATGTCCCACCGCAACATGTCGATTCCGCCCTCCTCAGGTTCCACATCCATCGTGCGAATGGTGTCGCCCGATGCATTGAACACGTGCAAGAGCAACTTGTCCTTTCCCAAGGCCTCCAAGCTGTCGCCATGAAAGTGGCACCGGACCCGAGCCCCGCGTCCCTTGTTGGCACCGGACCAATAGCCATCCGCAGGAAACCGCTCACCAGCGGGGCGGCGCCACTCGGCCATCACCGCTGCATCAGAGGGAAACATGGTACACGCAGCACCGGCGAAGTCATTGTCTTCTCCGCCTTCCACCCATGAGCGAATCACCTCAAGTCCGTCCACAACGTACACACCACGCCCAAAGGTGCCCAGCACAAGGTCAGATTCCCGCTCCTGCAGTACGATGTCCCGAACTGGCACCGCAGGGACACCCTCCTTCCAACGCTGCCAGGCAAATCCGCCATCGTGACTCCACCACAAACCCTGCTCAGTTCCGCACCAAATCAAATCCGCCACTTCCGTGTCCTGCAACACGCACTGCGTGTGCCCCAAAACATCCTCCTCATCAATGATCCGTTCCCATTTGCCCCCCCCATCCCGGGTGCGATAGAGATAAGGCGTCCAATCGTTCCGACGGTAGTTGTTGGCCACCACATAGACCTCATCAGGGTTGTGAGGCGACACGCGAACTTGGGGAATCCAACTCCCTTCAGGCAGGCCTTTCAGGCGGTCTGCTTGGGGCTCCCAAGTGCGGCCTCCGTCAACAGTGCGGTGAAGCTCTCCATCATCCGACGACGCCCAGATTTCTTCAGGACGCTCTGGGTGCGGGGTGATGCACAACAGGGTTGTGTGGTTCTCTGCATTGGTTGCATCTGTGGTCAACCCTCCACTTTCAACCTGGTTCTGCTTTTCCGGGTCGTTGGTCGTCAAGTCTGGAGAAAGCAGTGTCCAAGACTGACCTCTGTCTTCACTGTAGTGGACAAACTGACTTCCGAAGTACACCCCCTCGGGGTTGTGCGGATCCAAAGCAATGGCCGCATTCCAGTTGTAGCGGAGCTCAACGGTATCGGGGTGGTTCGGCTGGATATAGGTCATGGCCCCGGTCGGAATGTGCAGGCGATACACATTGCCTCCTTGCGACATCGCATAGGCCATGTCCGGGTCACCTGGCATGGGCACCACATCGAAACCATCACCAAAGCTGATCTCTTGCCAATCCTCATTTCGAATGCCGTCCCCATGCCATACATATGCCGGGGCTTTCCACGACCCATTGTCCTGAAGCCCCCCATAGACATTGTAGGGGATGTCGTCGTCTACATTGATGTGATAAAACTGACCAACGGGAAGGTTCCGGACGAAACTCCAAGTTTCTCCACCATCTCTGCTGATGTTGATTCCGCCGTCATTGCCATTGAGAATGAAGTCGGAGTCGTCCGGATCCTGATACCAGGCGTGGTGGTCCGGATGCGCTCCGCTGTAGGGCAAAATGACCTCGAACGTGCGCCCGCCATCGGTGCTCTCGCTAACCATACTGTACAGGTTAAAGAGGCGATCCGGGTCTTGAGGGTCAGCATGGATGTCCGCGTAGTAGAATGGCCGATTGCCAATGTTCTCTGTGGAAACCAAGTCCCAGTTCATTCCACCGTCGGTGGATTTGTACAGGCCCGTTTTCTTGGATTCGATTAGCGCATAGACAATGTCTGGATCAGCAGGGCTCATCGCGAGGCCCATCCGACCCAGTTCTCCTCCAGGAAGGCCTTCATCCTCCCCAAGTTGGGTCCAATCGTCGCCCCCGTTGTGCGTCACATAGAGGCCACTGCCCTGGCCGCCAGAGGTGAAGAACCAAGGTTCTCGGTGAAAGGACCACATGGCAGCGAACAACTTGTCGGGATTGCTGGGGTCCATGATCATCTCGGCGCAACCCGTGGTGTCGTCCACAGACAGCACATGATTCCAAGTTGCTCCGCCATCTCGCGTGCGGAACACCCCGCGCTCGGGATTCGGACCCCAAGCAGACCCCATCGCCGCCACATAGACGATTTTCGGATCGGTTGGATGAATCCGAATGCGATGGATGGTTCGGGTGTCCTCCAGTCCCATCAGGCCCCATGTCGCGCCTCCATCTAGCGACCGATAAATCCCGCGACCTGAGGTGTGGCTGTTCCGGGGGTTGCCCTCTCCCGTTCCCGCCCAAATGACGTCGGCGTTTGATGGCGCAACCGCTACAGAACCAATGCTCAAAATGTCTTGATCGTCAAACAACGGCTCCCAAGCGGTGCCACTGGACGTGCTGCGCCAAAGCCCCCCGCTCGCCGTTCCGGCATAGATGACATCGCGGTCCGTTGGGTCCACGGTCAACGCGGTCACACGGCCACTCATGGTGCCGGGCCCAATGTGCCGAACGGGATGGTCTTCAAACAGGTCCTGGCCTTCTGCACCTTGGAGCCCAAGAAGAAAAACCGCGACAAAAAAGAATGGAAAACGAAAGAATGGCAGATGGTTCATCAGGGGGAATATACCCCAGCCAAACGGGCGTGTCGAGCCCGGGTCAACCAAAGTCAAATCAAGGGGAAGGAGACGTCACTGGCAGGCGCCACCGAATCCACCCAAAAGCAGAAGCAAGTCAGATGCGGACACCAAATTGTCGCCGTTGATGTCTCCGGGACAATCCCCATCAGGCAATGCAAAACACTGTCCCAAAAGAGGGTCCCATTCCACCCCATCTCCACAATAGGCAAGGGGCCCATTGTATGCCCCAATGTTGGGCGCATCGACATGAGAAACGGGATACCCGAAGAAATCTCGACCCCCATTGTGATGCAAATAATCAGATGGATCATCACTGCCACCAATCCAACGGCCAGCCCCGACCACAACGCTTTGGTTTTGCACCGCATAAACGCTGGGGTCCTGTGCCCCGTCCGTTCCAGAATGGAGGAGCTCCGGATCTGAAAAGAGGGCCTGAACAAGCAGGTCGTCATCCAAATCAAAACGCGCAGAGTCAGAGAAAAGATTGTGGCTGATGTCCAAGACATTGTCCTCGTTTCTAATCCAAGTGGGAATGGTCGCACCCTCTGTGGTGGCCAGAATGAGGTTGTTCCAGCAGTGCACGTCGCCCACGTTAGGCCAGAAGTAGATCTCTGGATTGAGGGTGTCGGTCACAAACACCGTGTTGTTGTAGATGAACGTCTCTGTGCTCGGACAGCGAACTGTAGTGCTCCCACAGTAATTGCCCACCCAAAAAATCTTGCCCTTTTTGTCCCAAGCCTCACCCTCTGGGTCTTCTCGATACCCGTCATTGACACTGATGTTGTACCGATAGCCACATCGAATGTTGTCCCCCAAAATCTCGACGAACCCACCCTCGTTGTGATAGCTGAAATTGTACTGGATGACCACATTCTCACAGCCATAATCGATGTGGGCACCATATGAATCCATGGGGCCGTGGGCATTGAGAAAGCGGTTCTCCTGAATGACCACATCCCGACAGTCAAAGGGCCAAAGGCCACTCCCCCGCTTCCACATGCGTTCATCTTGGCTGGAGCCTGTGTGGTTGAACGTACACCCCTCCACCAAGACATCCTCGCACTTGTTGGGGACGAACCCAGACCCCCCCGTGTGGAGGAATTGGCATCCCCTCAAGAGGATATTGTGGTTTTTGTACAAATCGATTCCCACCAAACCCAGTGATTTGATCCAAATGGCATAGTGCCCTGTTCGCTCAAATACACAGTCCTCGACGAGGACATCAGAAATCAAACGCACCACCCCCTCTATCTCAGAGCCATCACACGCCAAAGGCGTGCCGTTCACAGACAAACCATCAAAGCCAATTTCCACCGCGGACACTTGGAGTCGCACTGTCCGATCAAAATCCACCGGTGACACCGTGATCACATTTTGTCCGAGCAACAAAGGCTGAGCTGGACCATTGTACCAATTCCCATTGGCGGTCGTCTTCACAACCCTGCACTCTGCCCCGTCAATCGGCAAAGAGGTCACGTTGATGAAAACCACCTGTTCACCTCCGCTGTCGGGAGCATCTGGTGTGGTGACGGTCAAAGCACGGGGCCAAGATGGGTTGGGTACGGAATTGAAAAGACTACAG
>Ga0209503_10001046_pt1 | contig 14884 bp, 10 predicted proteins | sample SouAtlMetagenome_2_FD_187448 | JGI IMG/M metagenome (GOLD analysis project Ga0209503, IMG submission 187448) | Marine eukaryotic phytoplankton communities from Atlantic Ocean - South Atlantic ANT15 Metagenome (SPAdes) (version 2) | ecosystem: Environmental > Aquatic > Marine > Oceanic | place... | reverse complement strand
AACCGCAATGGATGAGATGGCTCAATTTGGTATTCCCGCAAGTATTACTTTAGCTCAAGGAATTTTAGAGTCGGGAGCTGGTAAGGGTAGATTGGCAGTTGAAGCTAACAATCACTTTGGGATTAAGTGTCACGATTGGAATGGAAAAAAAATCTATCATGATGATGATGAAGAGCAAGAATGTTTTAGGAAATACGATAACCCGGAATATTCATACAGGGATCATTCAATTTTTTTAAAAGATAGAGATAGATATTCGTTTTTATTTGAATTTGATAAAGATAACTACAAGCAGTGGGCAAGAGGCCTTAAAAAAGCAGGATACGCAACCGATCCAAAATACCCCCAAAAATTAATTGATCTTGTTGAAAGATATGAGCTTTACAAATATGATAATATAGTTCTTAAGAAAAAAAATAAATTTTATAAGGTAAGAAGGGGCGATACTCTATACTCAATTTCTAAAAAATTTAATATGCCTGTAAGAGCAATAATAAATCTTAATAATCTAGACGGAGAAAATCTTGAGGTCGGTCAAACTTTGATAATCAAAAAATAATACTCAAGTCATCAACGTTTTGGTGTAATCAAATGTAGTGGACCAGTGAGGATTGTTTGATTATAGCCTGAACCAAAACCCTGTTGATGATCTTGAATATTAGATAATTCGAAAATAATCTAAATTCAAGATCAAAAAACATGGTCTATAAATTAAAAATTAACATATTATTGTTAATATAAAATTTACTGATTGAGAATCATCTCCTTAAGAATTTCAATCTCTTGTCTTAACTCATCAATCTCAGCTAACTTTTCATTTTGCTCTTCTATAATTTCTTGCTGTTCGTTAATTGCGTTAATAAGAACAGGAACAAAGCCAGAGTAATTTACTGCATACCTTGAGTCTCCGTTAATTTTATCTAAACTCTTGACAAGCTCAGGAAAAACTTCTTTAACTTCTTGAGCAATTAGTCCAATGTCATTGGTTTTAGACAAATTGTTAAAGTATCTCTTTCCGCTGATTTGTGAAATCATCGATAGGCTACTCTCCAGAGGAACAATATTCGATTTAAATCTACTGTCAGAAACATTTAAAAAACCTACACCAGCTCCATAAGCTTGAAGATTAGATCCCATCATTACATATGACAAACTAGAATTTCCAACATATACCGATCGGGTATATCCCGAGGGTGCAGCTCCTACTCCGATTACTCCTGAATTAGTATAACCAAGCCCTGTCATGGCAGATGCAGTTGTTGCTCCACTACCGAGTGAAAAATTGGTCCCATCATTTGAGTATCCAGTAACAGTCGCTGCATTTCCGGTTAAATCACCAACAAATCCAGCAGCATAAACTGTAGCGCCTGAATCTTGAGCCATATACACAGCAGTTACAGATGCATTTCCTAAAGTAACTGAGTTATTCGCTTGGCCTTCAGCATTATATCCAATTGCAGTTACATTCGTTGCAGTAGCTGAAGGAACATCAGCTCCATATCCAACAACTGTATTATTATTACCGGTTGTCAATGCATCATTTCCAGCAGCAGCTCCGACTATTACATTTCTTAGTCCTGTTGTAACTTCTTCCCCTGCATCATATCCAACAAAAACATTATTTCCACCAGTTGTAACACTGTCCCCGGCATCTTGTCCAACTGCAACATTTCTAAGAGCAGTAGTTGCATTTAACAATGCATCTCTACCAATAGCTACGTTTTCATCTGCATCGGTAGCATTATATAAAGCCTTATATCCAACTGCAACATTTTGTCCACCAGTTGTCAAGCTTTCTCCAGCCTCAGCACCAACTACAGTATTCTGGGTTCCCGAAGTAACATTTTCCAGAGCATCATATCCAACAGCAACCGAATTATCACCACCAGTTATATTTTCCATAGCACCAGTTCCCAAGGCAGTATTATTACTGGCATTGCTTGTCGCTGAGGAGGGTGTTCCAACATAAATAGAATTGCCTTCAACCATGGCATCATCAAGTCCATTCAATTCACTTACCCCTGCTGAAGCAGCAGTGCTTTGGGTTGTTCCGTCGCTAAAGGTAATATCTCCGGTTAAATCACCTACAAATCCACCAGCATAAACTGTTGCTTCTTTATCTTGAGCCATCCATACTTCGGTCAGTGATGCTGGACCAATAATTGCCGTATAATTATTATTGTTAGTAACACCAGATCCAATAGAAATTCGCTGAGTAGCAGCGGCATTTCCACTTGCTGGACCAGTATTATTTCCAATAGAAATATTACTATTACCGCTGATAACATGTTGTCCCGCTGATGCTCCAATAGCAATATTATAACTTCCGGAGGTAAGTTTCCTTCCAGCGTAAAATCCGATACCAATATTATTTAATCCTGCTTTAACACCAAGAAGTGCGTCGTTACCCAAAGCAACATTTTTATCACCAGTTGTAATCGCAGGCAATGCATCTACACCAACAGCAGTATTATTTGTTGCCCCTGTGGCTAATCCTGCATAAGAAGAGTTACCAATTAATAAATTATCTGTACCTGACTTTGTCACATCACTTAAATCATTAAGTTCAGAAACAGCAGCTTCTTCAAGGGCAGCGATAGCAGCATCTGCATCTGCCTCGTTTTGATCGACATCGGCCTGTACAGCTGCAATCGCAGTGTCAGCATCAGATTCATTTTGATCGACATCTGTTTGTAGTGCTGCAATAGCTGCATCGGCATCTGCCTCGTTTTGATCGACATCAGCCTGTACAGCTGCAATCGCAGTGTCAGCATCAGATTCGTTGCTGTCTACATCAGCTTGTAGTGCAGCGATAGCTGCATCAGCATCAGACTCATTTTGATTCACATCAGCCTGTACAGCTGCAATCGCAGTGTCAGCATCAGATTCGTTGCCATCTACAACGGCTTGTAAAGCAGCGATAGCTGCATCAGCATCTGCTTCATTCCCATCAACATCGGCCTGAACGGCTGCAATGGCAGTGTCAGCATCAGATTCGTTGCCGTCAACATCAGCCTGTAGTGCAGCGATAGCTGCATCGGCATCTGCTTCATTCCCATCAACATCGGCCTGAACGGCTGCAATGGCAGTGTCAGCATCAGATTCATTGCCGTCAACATCAGCCTGTAGTGCAGCGACAGCTGCGTCGGCATCAGATTCATTTTGATCCACATCCGCCTGAACAACTGCTATAGCGGCTGCAGTATCACCTGATGATACCCCTCCGACAACTGTAAGGTTTCCTGAAATAGTTACATTTCCTGAAAATTCTCCACCATCTGCGTATACGGTAGCCCCTGCGTCCTGAGCCATATATACAGCAGTTACAGATTCGTTTCCTAAAGTAACTGAGTTATTCGCTTGGCCTACAGCATTAGATCCAATGACCGTCTGGTTTTGGGCAATATCAGTGTCAGGGTTAGCTTTATATCCTAAAAGTGTATTTTCTGAACCAGTTGTGATAATGTAACCAGCTTTATCTCCTAATGCACTATTAGCATTACCACCGGAAACACTATACAAAGCAGCAGCTCCAACACTTGTATTAGCACTTCCACTTGTATTTGATCTCATGCTTCCTGACCCGACAGCAACATTATTACTACCACTAGTTCCTTGATACATTGCACTTGCACCAAGTGCTGTATTATTACTTCCTGTACCTCCATTTCTAAAAATTCCATATCCAAAGAATGTGTTTAAGTCCCCAGTTGAATTAAAACCGGCCTCACTACCAACTGCAGTATTTCTTAGCCCTGTAGAATTTGCATAAAGAGCATAATCCCCTAAGGCAACATTCCATTTTCCTTCACTAATATTTTTAGCAGAATTAAAACCGATTGAAGTATTCCTCGAGCCAGTGGTTAATGAGGACATTGATGTTTTACCTACTGAAACATTAGATCCACCGCTATCAGACGACAAGTTATTACCTAAATGGAGTGAATTATTTTCAAGTGTTACATCATTTAAGTCATTTAACTCAGTTACAGCAGCAGCTTCAACTGCATCTATTGCTTCTTGAAGTGCAGCATCGGCAGTATCACTATCAGCTTCATTTTGATCTACATCTGTTTGAACGGCTGTAATAGCTGCATCAGCGTCAGACTCGTTTTGATCCACATCAGCTTGAACGGCTGCAATAGCAGTATCAGAATCAGCTTCATTTTGATCTACATCAGCTTGAAGGGCAGCAATAGCTGCATCCGCATCTGATTCATTTTGATCTACATCTGTTTGAACGGCTGTAATAGCTGCATCAGTGTCAGACTCGTTTTGATCCACATCAGCTTGAACGGCTGCAATAGCAGTATCAGAATCAGCTTCATTTTGATCTACATCAGCTTGAAGGGCAGCAATAGCTGCATCCGCATCTGATTCATTTTGATCCACATCAGCTTGAGTTGTTGCAATCGCCACTGCATTGGCAGTTATAGCAGCTGTTGCCTCAGCAATCGCAGCATCGATTGTAGCTTGTAAAACAGCGTCAGCTGAATCACTATCAGCTTCATTTTGATCTACATCAGCTTGAGTTGTTGCAATCGCCACCGCATTAGCAGTTATAGCAGATGTTGCCTCAGCAACCGCAGCATCGATTGTAGCTTGTAAAACAGCGTCAGCTGAATCACTATCAGCTTCATTTTGATCTACATCAGCTTGAGTTGTTGCAATCGCCACTGCATTGGCAGTTATAGCAGCTGTTGCCTCAGCAACCGCAGCATCGATTGTAGCTTGTAAAACAGCGTCAGCTGAATCACTATCAGCCTCGTTTCCGTCAACATCTGCCTGTACAGCATCAATCGCAGATTGAAAATCATTACCTGCATTATCAATTGCAGCTTGCAATTCTGCATCAGCAGTATCACTGTCAGCCTCATTTTGATCAACGTCAGCCTGTAAGGCATCAATACTTGTTTGAAGATCCTGGTCAGCTGTTTCGCTTGCTGTTTGATTCTCTTCAATTTGTTCAACTATATCGTCAATAGCGGCAGACGTAGAATCATTTTGAGCGTAATAAGCAAAGGGAACATAGCTAAACGTTTGGTAGCTTATTTGTACAAAACTGCTGCAATTACCAACAGCATTTAGTTCAACTCTCATTGATTTCTCACCACTATCCCAATCGACATCTCCGATTGAGGCAGCAGATCCACCGGTTTGAGTATTTGAACCAATTTTAAGATTTACCATTCCAAACATATCTGTGGTAGTTTGAACTGTTTCCTCATATTCTAATCCACTACCCACAATTGAGAATCTAAGACATATATCTTGTTCGATAAGAGGGGTTAAAGTATTATCTTCACCAGGGAGTGATTCTCCATTAGGATTATAAATAACAGCCTGATAAGTAATTCCATTATTTTGAGAAAAAATTGGAAAAGCCACAAGGCTAAAGATTAATAGTATAATATATTTTTTCATAATTATTAGTTTAGTATGTAAATGAGACTTAGTCTTATGTTGTCATTACTTATTTCAACATTATCGACAGATTGGTCATCAAAAATTAATGAATCATTTGATCCTGTTAATTGTTTATTTTCTGAGATTGAATATCCGACAGCAAGCTTAACATCTTCTTTTAGGTTAAACTTTAAACTTAAACCGAAATTTGTCCACGCGTTTAAACCATCAAACTCTGAGTTTTTCGAGATATCGTAAACCATAGAATTGATCAGCTGTTTACCCTTAACTATGTGGCTTAAATTAACCCCAGCAGAAAGTTCAAATTTCATAATATCAGCAATAGTTACAACCGGAATATTAATTGAATTTTTTACCCCTACATAGTTTGTTTGCCATTCGTAATAAGTGGCCATATTACCAGTTGATGCATTATATTCATTCATGTTTAAGCTTACAGAGTAGCTAAGGCTTTTACTTGTTTTTTTACCTAAAATTTTTGTGTAGCCTATTTCAGCATATGATCCTATTCCACTTGCACTAAAGTTTTCATTAGCGTAAAATGAATAGTCTGAAAAGTTACTACCAACAGAGAAATTAATCTCCTGTGAGTAAAGGTTTATTCCTATTAATAGAATAAAGAGTTTTAATAATTGTTTCATTTCTTTATAATTTTTGTGTAGTAGTTTAATTTATTATTTCTTAAGTAAACCAAGTAAGATCCACTAGGGATACTCGATAAATTTAATTGTGATGTTCCAGATTCAATTTTTAAAGATCTTTCCATTACTAATCTTCCAGAAAAATCAAACACCATAACATTGGTTACCCCATCGTTGTAGTTGGAGAAATTAAAATTAAGGTTTGTTATAACTGGATTTGGATAATGTTTTATTTCAATTGAGTCCAGAACTTCTGAATTGGAAATTAAATTATTCCAATTTGGTTGCTGAAATCCTTGAATGACTTTATTTTGCCCAAAATTACTTCCCGTAACTGATTGTTGGCCTATTGTTTGAGTGACGTAGTGCCCTGACTCCAAAAGAACACTAGTTCCTTGACTTGAAATCATTTCGCGTTTCAACTCTTGAGAGTATGTTTGTTGGAAAAATAAAATTATACAAGTGGATAGTATAAAATTTCGCATTTTAATATTACATTTTTATTTACTGACTAGTTAAAATATGAAAATAGTTGACTTTCATATTAAAAAGTAAAAGAAATTGTAATGTCGCATATGTATTTTTATGAAATTCTCAGTAAAATAGCATTTATAATGATTTTTTGATAATAATTTAAAATATTAAATTTTATCTATTCCAACGGTCAGAGCTCCAGAATTACCATCGAAATTTTCAATTGCTTTGAATCCGTTTTCTGTACAAATTTTTTTGACCAAATTTTTCATCTTATAGCTATTACCAGTTATGATTTCAAAATCGTCATGTCCATTGTTGTAATTTGTAATGATCCACTCTGGAAGTATTTCTTCGACCTTAGCATAGGTCATGCCGTGCAAGTCAATTTTTAACAAGAATAATTTATTTTAACTTGTGTTTTATAGCATTAAAGGTCTTAAGCTCACTTTGTGTCAAAACCCTTAAAAGCATTTCTTCAGCCTCTTTATCTAAACTGAAAGATTTCTGTGGTGAAGCTCCATTTTCAGTCATGTATTGAGCTTTTTTATAGGTTGAATAAATAACACGACTAACGTAATTTATTTTGTTCTCGTCTAGGCCAATCTCCTCGAAAAGTTCATAGTTTAATGATTTAACTTCTTCAATAGATTTATAATTATTTGATGTATATACTGTATTAGAAATTAAAAGAAATAATAACAGGCTTAAAAAAGATTTTTTCATGATTTGATTTTTTTAAATATAGCTAAATTATTTTTGAAATATAAATATCGTTTTCAATTTTTTCAACTTTGATAAGTTCTAGTTTTCTTAACGACTTAATTGCCTTGTCCCAAGCCTTATTGCTAAGATCAGTTTTACTTTTTACTTCACCAATTAGTTGATTTTCATCGGAGATATTTTCAAATACTAATTTCTCATTTTCATTCATTGAAATTTTCTTTTTCTCTGGTCTCATTTGAGGAAAAAACAATACCTCTTGGATAGATGAATTATTAGTCATAAGCATAACTAATCTGTCAATTCCAATTCCAATACCTGAGGTTGGAGGCATTCCATATTCAAGAGCTCTTAAAAAATCGTAATCAATAAATTCACCAGCTTCCAAATCACCTTTTTTAGATAATTCAAGTTGTTTTTCAAACCTTCCTTTTTGATCTATCGGATCATTTAGCTCACTGTATGCATTAGCAATCTCCTTACCATTAACAATTAACTCAAATCTTTCTGTTAAGTCTTTATTTTCTCTATGAACTTTGGTAAGCGGACTCATTTCTTTTGGATAGTCCACGATAAAAGTAGGTTGTATAAAATTTGACTCACACTTATCACCAAAAATTGAATCAATTATTTTTCCTTTACCCATAGTATCATTGATATCAACATTAAGGTCTTTAGCTGTTTTTCTTAGCATTGATTCGTCCATTTTAGAAATGTCGATTCCGGTGAATTTTTTAATGGCACCAAAAATTGAAATTCTTTCATAAGGGGATTTAAAATCAATAGTGTTATTGCCGACTTTTACTTTAGTATTTCCAGTTGAATCAACAGATACTTTTTCAAGAAGTTGCTCGGTCAACTCCATCATCCAATTGTAATCTTTGTATGAAACATAAAGTTCTAATATGGTAAATTCAGGATTATGAGTTCGGTCCATACCTTCGTTTCTAAAATCCTTGGCAAATTCATAAACTCCGTCAAAACCTCCAACAATCAATCTTTTCAGATAAAGCTCATTAGCAATTCTCAGGTACAAAGGTATATTTAAAGCATTATGATGAGTCAAAAATGGTCTAGCAGTAGCTCCACCAGGGATTGGCTGCAGTATAGGAGTTTCTACTTCAAGGTATTCTTTTTTATTTAAAAACTCACGAATGCTATTTGTTATTAGTGTTCTTTTGATAAATGTTTCCTTGACACCTGAATTAACAATTAGATCAACGTATCTCTGACGATATCTAAGTTCAGGATCGTTAAATTCATCGTATGTATTTCCTTCACTATCTTCCTTTGGTAATGGTAATGGCCTCAGAGATTTTGAAAGTAATTTGAAGTTTTTTACTAAGACGGTTTTTTCGCCAACCTTAGTTTTAAATAAATTTCCTTCTACACCAATTATATCACCAATATCAAGTAGTTTTTTGTACAAATCATTATATAAAACTTTATCTTCTCCAGAACAAATCTCATCTCTATTAAAATAAAGTTGAATTCTTCCTTTGCTGTCTTGAAGCTCAGCAAAACTGGCATTTCCTTGTATTCTTCTTGACATTAGTCTCCCAGCAAGAACAACATTTTTTCCATCTTCAAAGGTATTTTTAATTTCAGATGAGTAATGAGAAACAGGATATAAATCAGCTGGGTATGGATCAATTCCGAGAGACTTAATTTTCTCTAATTTTTCTCTCCTTACTTGTTCTTGTTCGCTAAGTTCCATTAGAAATTAAATATGTTAGAATTACAAATATACTTTTAATTGAAATAAAAATGAATACAGATTTAATTTTTAAAAGATAACTATATTTACAGCAAATTATACGGATGAGTTTATTCAGGGTTTTTTTGTCTGTTGTATATACTCTACTTGCCGTTTTAAACAGAGGTTTTGGTTCTATGCTAATAGTTTTTGTGTTATGTGTTTTTGGCTGTGTGCCAGTGGTTAATACCGGTTTATTTATTTTAAATAATCCTAAGAAACAATGAATAAAAAAATAAAATTTATCGATTTGGGACTTATGGATTATAAGCAAGCCTGGGACTATCAACAAAAGTTATTTGATGAAATTATTGAAATAAAGAAAAATAACAGAAAAAATAAAACAAACGTTCAAACACCAAATTATTTGCTATTTGTTGAGCACCCACATGTTTATACTCTTGGAAAAAGTGGTAATATTTCTAATTTACTAATAAATGAAGAGCAGCTGCTGCAAAAAAATGCCAGTTTTCATAAAATTAACAGAGGAGGAGATATTACTTATCATGGTCCAGGTCAAATAGTTGGTTATCCTATTTTAGATTTGGAAAATTTCTTCACAGATATTCACAAATATCTAAGACTTTTAGAAGAAACCATAATCCAAACCTTAAGTTTCTATGGAATCAAGGCCGAAAGAAATGAAGGAAAAACTGGGGTCTGGCTAGATGTTAAAACACCATTTCCTAGAAAAATATGTGCAATGGGTGTTAGGGCAAGTAGATGGGTTACAATGCACGGATTTGCTTTAAATGTGAATCCTGACTTAGATTATTTTAATAATATTATCCCATGTGGACTGGCGAATAATATTGTAACATCGTTAATAAAAGAAAATCAAAATGGTGGTGTTAATATAGATGAAATTAAATCGAATCTAAAAGTATACTTTTCAAAAATTTTTAATTCAGAATTTATTTAAAATTAAAAAACTTTATTTTTTGGCTTTCTGATTTGAATGCAAAATCAATTTGCCCATCATTGTTGCTAAAATCTGCCTTCCCTTCACTTTTCATAGGAAATCCTTCGTTAATTTCAAGTTTCTCATTTAATAAATACAAATTTTTATTTTGTGAATCGTAAATACTTAAAAAGTAATTTTTATTAAAATCGAATATTTTAAAATCATCGTATTTTCCAAACTGAATTTCCTTTTTGTAATTTGGATTTGAAACAATATTTTTTTGAAGTTTAAAAATATTATTCTTGTCAGAAATTATTTTACTATTGAAAGGCATTGAATTCTCTAAAGTTGTTTTTCCATCCATATTTATTTTTACAATTTCATTTTTCTTTGTAGTAGTGACCAAAATATTTTTATGTCTGAAAACATCGTCTTTTGAAAAATTATAGTTTTTATCGGTCTTGATTCTAATTCTACCTCTCCTATTAATAATAGATAGCTGCTTTGAGGTCTTAAAAACAATTATGTCTTTATTACCAATTCTAAAGTGTTTGGGTTTATTGATTATTTCTCCGTTTTTTTCGTAGTTGAATCCTTTAACCATTTTACCTTTTGAATCAAACATAAATAACTCATTACTTTGGGTTACTAAAAGTCTGTAATTTTTATTTTTATCATAATCGAAAACAGAAATAGGCTTAGTTATTTTATCGTTAAACTTAAGTGGAAATTTCCCAACATTACGACCTTTTCTGTCAATCATGTATAATTCATTTTCGGTTACAAACACATATTGTAATTTCCCATTATTGTAACTATCAATTTGGTGAATTTCATTTATAATTTTGCCTTTTATTTTTTTTGTCCACTCGATCTGACCGTTATTATTGATCAGGTGAATATTATTTTTTGAGTCCTGAACAATAATTTCATTTTTGTTAGTAATATGGTTTTTCACCATTATCGGACCTAATATGATTTCATTTGGAAATCTTATCTCAAATTTGAGATTGTTCACTGAATTAGAAATTTCACTTTTGAATTCGGAAATAATTCCATTTACATTTAAAATATTATCTCCGTTTTTGAATTGAAATACTTTGTATTTTTTTGAATTTTCTTTCTCATAATTAAAAAAAATAATTTTCTTTTCCTGGTTTGTTCTCAGAATATCATAATTTTCACTAAGCTCTTTTTCAATGTCAAAATACAGTTCTCTTTCTGTATATTTAATTTCCTCAAAATTTAACAAATTATCGTTTTCGTTAGTCTCAATGTAGTGATTATCGATTACACCGTTCATTAGTATTACATTTTTTGTAGCACTTATGTTTAAAATTAAATTACTATTAGGATTTAAATTTTTTATATCTAGAAATTTGTTCAAAAAATCATTAGTGTAACCGCTATCTACAGCAATACTAAAATTTGTATTTGTCAAATTAAGTTTTTTGAATTTTTGAATAAAGTGATCATTACCAGTTTCATTTAAGGCTATCTCATTATTAGAAATCACATCGATATTCTTGTAAGAATTATAATAATTGAAGCTGATACTATCTTTGAGGATTTCCTCACCAAGTATCACATAATTTTTATTATTTTTCCCATAAATTCCAATTAAAATTTCACTGTTTGAATCGATGAGTTCTAAACTGTTTATCATCTTATTTAGGGTTGAGTCACTCGCAATAATTGAAGCCAAATAATCGTTATTATTGATACTACTTTTAAATTTGTTAAGGTTTTTAATTGATATTACAATTCTTGATTCACCCGGAATCAAATCATAAGAATCAACTTTTTTATCAAGGACACTACCACAGGAGGTAATTAAAAAAAATAAAAGAATTAGTAGCAGATAAGATCTCATTATTTAATTAATTAACACTAAATTAAAAATCAATTGCCAATTGTTCATCAAAAAGTTTGAAACTTTTTCTATGATGAGGGGTTATTCCAAACTTTTTAATTGCTTCTTTATGATATTGTGTAGGATACCCTTTGTTTTTTTTCCATAAATACTCCGGAAATTTTTTGTCAAGATCTTGCATAAAAACATCTCTGAAATACTTTGCGAGAATTGATGCTGATGCAATACTCATATATTTTGCATCCCCTTTAACTATAGTTTTGTGTGGAATTTTTTTATAATTGTGAAATCTATTTCCATCAATTATCAAAAAGTTTGGTTTTAATTTTAAATTATCAATACACTTATGCATTGCAAGAATTGATGCATTTAAAATATTTATTTCATCGATTTTTTCAGGGTAAATATTTTTAATACTATAAGCCAAAGAATTACTAATGATTATTTTAGATAACTCTTCCCTTATTTTAAAGCTGAGTTTTTTTGAATCGTCTATCAGGCTATTTTTAAAACCTGGTTTTAAAATTACAGCAGCAGCAGTCACAGGACCTGCAAGACAGCCTCTTCCAGCCTCGTCAAGTCCACATTCCAAATCATGTTCACTGTAATTATATTTCAGCATAAAAATTTGTTAATTAGTATTGGATATTTGGTTTCTGATTACTTTTGTAACGATATTCGAAATAATGAAAAAATATTTTGCAATTATAATTACCATTTTTTGGTCTAATTTATTTTTCTCGCAGGGGCCGCAAGTACCTAAACCCATACCACCAACAATTAGTTTACCTCAGAATATTGACCGTGGTAATTTACAAAATTCTAAAATTACTGATTCAATCATGAATAGATTCGGTAATAAAAGTACTAAGCTTAATAAAAACCCTGATGCAAAAATTGAAGATTATCTAATAATAACTCGATCAAACGATACCATCATTATTGATACCACCTTAACTATAGAAAAATATCATAAAATTAATTACCTAAGAAAAGATGATTTTAGCCTTCTCCCGTTTTCAAACACTGGCTTAGCTTATAATGTATTAAGCTTTATGCCGACTAGTTCTTTGAGCCCCAAGATTGGTGCTTCTAATAAATATTTTGCATATGAAACCGTAGATGATATTGTGTATTATGATTTGCCAACACCTTTTACTGAGTTAATGTACAGATCTGTATTTGAGCAAGGTCAACTGTTAGACGCGGTTTATTCTGTAAACACATCAAGACAATTTAATTTTTCCGTTTCAAGAAAAGGATTGAGGTCGCTTGGAAACTATCAAAATTTTATAAGTAGCAGTTCGAATTTCAAGTTTACAAGTAATTATTCTTCAGAGAATAAAAAATATAAATTGAGAACCCACTTTCTGAATCAAAAAATTTTCTCAGAACAAAATGGTGGTATAAAAGACTCTGATGTTGCAAACTTTGAAAATGGAATAAATCAGTTTCTTGATAGGGGAGTTTTTGATCCAAATTTTGAGAACGCTCATAACGAATTTTTAGCCAAAAGATTTTACATAGATCAGAAATTTAGTCTTTCACAAAAAGATAGTCTGGGTGGAGGTAACTTGGATGTATATAATTCAATATACTTTCAAGAGCTTAAATATAAGTTTCAGCAAAGCTCCGTTAATGATTATTTCGGGCAATCCTTTGTTCCACAAGAAATAAACGATAAAATATTTTTAAACACGTTAAATATTTTTGGTAAAGTATCTTACAAGTCCGACGGTTTGGGTGCAATAGACTTAGGCTTAAGATATATTGATGACAGATACAGATTAGAAAATTTTGCGATTGATGATTATTTAGACAATTCAAAAACAATTAATTACAAAACCACATTTCTAAATGCATCATATAAAAAAAGAATCAAAAAATTTGATCTAATTTTAAATGCTGAAAATTTCCTATTCGGAGATAATAAATCAAGCAAACTGGACTCTGAATTAAAAATTGACCTAAAAAAAGATAATTTTTTGGTTTTTAAATATAGAATATCATCTACCGCACCTAATTACAATCATATTCTCTATAGAAGTAACTATGAAAAATATAACTGGGATAATGATTTTGAAAATATCCTTTCAAGTACACTTGGATTCAGTATGGTTCTTGACCAAATAATAGATTTAGATATTGATTTAATATCTGTAAGGAAGCATGTTCAGTTTGAAAAAACATTAATTGAATCATCAGGTTCGGATTCTGAGTTTGCCATTTTGCCAATTCAGCAGTCAAAAAATCTTGATCTCCTAAAGTTAAATTTGAAACGAAAAATTAAGTTTGGAAAATTTGCAATAGACTCTAAACTTTTGTTTCAAAAATCTATTTCTGAGGATGTTATAAATGTGCCCAAAATTGTTTCAAGAAATACAATTTACTTTAGTACTGAGATGTTTAAAAAAGCCCTCTTTCTTCAAACAGGATTTGGTGTTAAATATTTTTCAAAATATTTCATGAATGGTTATGATCCATTACTTTCTGAGTTATACCTGCAAAATGATAAAAAAATCGGAGAATTTCCTTTGATCGATTTTTTTATTAATGCAAAAATTCAGCAAACAAGAATCTACTTCAAATTTGAACATTTGAATTCTGCCATAACTGGTTATAATTATTATTCAGCACCTAATTATCCATATCGAGATTTTACCTTCAGATTTGGTTTAGTATGGAATTTTTTCATGTAGTTAAGTTCCTGATAATAAACTACATCTAAACATTCTCTGAAAAATATCTGTAAAATGTTTTGTACATCTCAAAAAGATACTATATTTGCACCCGCTATAAGGCAAAGCACCATTGTATATGGTTAAATCTGTTAATAATTATTTCTTAATTTCAGGTTTATTTTTTTGTCAGCAAAAAAAAGGGTTTTATATTTGCACCCCTGCTTTTTCGAAAGCAGACAAAAATTTATGTTCATTAAAATATTGAAATTGATTGACAGCGTAAATTAAATTTATTTTTAATTTCAGAGAATAAACCATCATGAGCAGATAGAATTTAATTTCTTTAGTTTGTTAAATAGTATTTAAAATTTAACAATGAAGAGTTTGATCCTGGCTCAGGATGAA
>Ga0209503_10001045_pt1 | contig 14894 bp, 9 predicted proteins | sample SouAtlMetagenome_2_FD_187448 | JGI IMG/M metagenome (GOLD analysis project Ga0209503, IMG submission 187448) | Marine eukaryotic phytoplankton communities from Atlantic Ocean - South Atlantic ANT15 Metagenome (SPAdes) (version 2) | ecosystem: Environmental > Aquatic > Marine > Oceanic | place... | reverse complement strand
AATTTTGTTGCTTCTAATTAAGACTATTTTTCTATTCCATAATTATATTAAAGTGGAATAGAAAAATAGATCAAAATTTATTTTATCAAATTATTAATGATTAGATTTACCATTTATTATACTATCAGTTAATGTCTGAACAATTAACTTAATAGATTTAACTGCATCATCGTTACCTGGAATAGGAATATCAATTAAATCAGGGTCACAATTTGTATCTAATATGGAAACAATTGGAATACCCATTTTACGACATTCTCGGATTGCTGTAATTTCTCGTTTTTGATCTATAATAATTGCAATATCTGGTAACCGTACCATTTCTTTAACACCATTCAAATGTCGTCTTAACCTAAAAAGTTCTTTACGACGAGATGCTGCTTCTTTTTTTGTTAAAAGATCAAATATATTTTCGCTTTCTTGTTGCTCTAAATCTTTTAATCTTTTAATTCGTTTTTTTAATGTTGAAAAATTTGTTAACATACCCCCAAGCCAACGATAATTAACATAAAAGGAATTAGATCGTTTTGCTTCTTTGGCAATTATAGAACTAGCTTGACGTTTTGTACCAATAAAAAGAAAGGTATACTTTTTCCTAGCTAATTTATTTAAATAATTAGTGGCGTCATTCAATAGTGAAGCAGATTGAACTAAATCAATAATGTGGATATTATTGACTTCACTATATATATATGGAAACATTTTAGGGTTCCAACGATCCGATTTATGACCTAAATGGACGCCAGCTTCTAATAATTGAGATAAGTTTATATTAGACATAAATTTTATATTATACTTTATTAAATCAGAGACTAACAAATTAGAATAATATTGTCTAGTCTTATAATCTATTAAAAGTCGAAAAAATCGTTTTATCTGCTTTTTATTAACATAGGGATACCGTAAATCTTTCATTACTTGTTGGTTTGCTACACGAAAAAGCGCTGAATGTGCTCCTTTATATCCGCCGGCAATTCTTAAAATTTTTTTCCTACGCTTTCGTGCAATAATATTTCCACGTTTAATTCTAACCATTGCAATTATTTCAGATAGAGTTCCTGTCTCTTTACCATAATCAAAAAGTGCACGAACATGTGGAGCTACTGGATTTTTACTCCTAGTTATTAAGCTCCTCCTATATGTTTTAATCATTTTTATTCTTAATAAATTCCAGAATATTGATTTGTCATAAAACTAGTCTTAGATAAATTTTTAAAACTAGTTTTAAAATTTCTAAATCCAGTACCTGCCGGAATTAAATGTCCAATTATAATATTTTCTTTTAAGCCACGTAGCCAATCAACACGGCCTTCAATAGCAGATTTTGTCAAAACTCTTGTCGTTTCTTGAAAGCTTGCTGCAGATATAAAACTAGGGTTATTTAGAGCTGCTCGTGTAATACCAAATACTAAAGGTAAATAATACGCTTCTTGTTTTTTTTCTTTTTTAATTATTCTATTAATCCGATAAATATGATATAAACTTAATACTTCACGTTTCAATAATGGTGTATTACCCTCCTCAGTAACTAATACTTTTGAAGTCATTTGTTGTATTATAATTTCAATATGCTTATCATTAATTGTAACACCTTGAGATTTGTATACACCTTGAACAGAATTTAAAATAAAGGATTGAACTTTTTTAAAGCTTTTATAAGTTCCCTCAAAATTATTAATTAATCGACTATAAAAAATAGATTTATTTGTATCACAAAAGAATGATTTTAATAATCCATAATAATTGAAATATGATTTTAATAATTTATGAGGGTTTATTTTTTCATTTTCTTTGATTGGAGTTCCTAATTTATGAAATTCAAAATTTTCATTTAAACTTGTCCGTTGACTAAGTAGTCCTAATTTTTTATTAGTAGGGATCTTTTTAATAATTTGATTTTTTTTTCGTGCTTCTAGAATTTCTTCAATTCTAGGTAAACCTTGAACAATATCACCTGTGATTTCTTTTTCAAGATTTAATAAACCAATAGTATCACCATTTTCTAAAAATTGTTCATTTTGACAAAAGACACTATTAAGCTCTTGTTCAAAAAGATCTTCTGTAATTGAATATAAGCCAATAGATTTAGTTGATTTTGCAAGAGGATATTCCATAAATTTTACAAATGTTAAATTTGAGGATTCTAGATTTTCTGTATCTATCTTAAGATTTCTAATTAATAATGTCCGTTCCAATTTAAATTTATTCGTTTTCTTATATATTTTGGAATTAAATAAATTCATTTTTGGATACGCAAATAGTTTTGAGGTAGGTAAAAAATCATTGTTACTAGATGATTTTAATCGAATATTAAATTGTCTTAAAAATCTAGGAATCATCGAACTATATAATCTACCATTTCTTTTCAAAAAAATTTTTGAGAATTCAATTTTTAATGTGAAGTTAGTTGGGTTAACATTTGATTTATGAAATTCTATCTTGTTAGTCCAGTAATTTTTTGCGCTAGTTTGAATACATGACTTAAAACGATTACAATACTTTATAAATAATTTTTTATTAATTTTTCTTTTAACTTTAATTCGTTTTAAAGGAATTGTTTTATATTGTAAATTACTTTGAAGGCTTAATTTTTTTGATTTAGATTTTGGGAAAAAATATGGTCGACCTTTTTGAATAGTAAAAAATTTTTCATTCTCTAATATTATTTTTCCTACTTGATTTATTGTTGTACCATTGTATATAAAATCGTTAAGAAGTTTTTTAGGCAATAAATTTTTTTTCACCTTAACACAATTATCATTTGAAATCAATAGAATTTTTTTAATATCTCTTTGATTTACTTTAAATTTAACAATTTCTAAGGCGTTTAAAGATATGTCCTCAAAGTAAATAAACGTTGTATAAATATCAATAAACTGATTTATTTGAATTAAGAATGAAGATTTTAAATCTTTATATTTTAAAATAGGTGAAATATAATTATTTAAATTTAATTTATGAACTGCTTTCAAAAAAACAATTTTTTGTCTTTTATTAACTACTAACTCGATACTTAGATTGTTAGTAAAGGATTGACAAGCTTTCATAAATAAAAATTCAGATATTAAATTTAAGGAATTATTTGTTCTGATTTTTTGATTCGATTGATAAGGAAAATTAGCTTTTGTATAAATCTGTAAGTTTTGTTGATATAAATCATAATTTTCTAAGACTCTATTTATATTTTGAATATGAGAAAATTCGTATAATAAAAGTGGACGAATTAATACTTGACTATCATTTTTTTCATCAATCTGTTCACATAAATATGGAGATGTTAGTATTATTGTTGGAAAAATTTCTTCCCCTGGAAAATACAGTTTCTTTGAATAAAGACCACTTTTTTCATCTTTCATTATTAAAGAAATTTTTTCTCCTTCATATATAGTTCCTGATTTAATAATAACCTTATTAACAATATAATTTTTTTGAATAATAACAACTAACCCGGATGTTTTAGAAAAAATATCTGGTATTATTTCATAATTATCCATAATAAAATCTCCATTTTTAACCAATAAAATACTTGGTTCGCAATTTAAATTATAAGTTTCTTCCTCTAACCAAATTAATGTTCTGTATACATTTTTAGAAAAATTATTTGTAATTATATTTTCAATTTTTGTACGTTTAAGTTTTTCTTTAGTCTGAATAATCATTGAACAAAAGAATTCTAAATCGTAACAAGAAATTCTATTCTTTAAGAAATGAAATCTAGTTAGATTTCGACAATCATAAAAAATAGTACCACCAATTTTTGTTTTATAAGCATTAGTGAGTAATTTTGCAAATTTTTGTTTACGAGTAATTTTTAAATATGTTTTAAAATCTTGAATAATCGAATTTAACAAATATTTTTTTTCAGGAAGAATTAAAATACTGTTTGAATTACCTATATTATTTTTTAAATTTTTAAAAGTTACATCTGGAAAATAATATAGATTATTTTGAATTAAAATTTGCTGCCTATATAAATTTTCATCTAAATCTTTGTATTTAACAGTTCCGTAAGATGTACTTATAAGTTTTGTACGAAAAATATAACTTTGTTTATTAATTTTATGATCAGAATAATAATTAATTGAAGCATTCTTTGGACTATTATAAAATTGACCGGATAAAATCCATAATAAAGTATTATTATTCAAGTTACTTGATTTTAAAATAATAATTTCACCAGATGTATTCGCCAATATAGGTTTTATTTCTCGTCTTAATTGTTTATCTACATTTAAGAGTTCTCCAATAACAGTATCTTTTTGAATGTATTGGTTAGGCTTTGGAAATACAATTGTATTTCTTGAAAGTCTAATTTTATTAACACTTTCATTAATAGAATTAGGAATAATTATAAGTGAACCCGAATTTTTAGTAATTACAACCTCTTCACCTCTATTTGTTCTTAAAGTTATTGTGTCTAGAAATTTTGAAAATCGGACAATACCTGTTATAGGACTAATTACTTGTTGACTTACTTCAGAAGTAAAAATACCGCCAGTATGAAAAGTCCGCATTGTTAATTGTGTACCAGGTTCACCTATAGATTGACCTGCAAGAATACCAACAGCCTCACCAATGTCTACTAAGTTTTCAGTGGACAAGTCCCAACCATAACATTTTTGACATATAGCTCTATATAGTAGACAAGTTAAAGGAGAACGTAAGTATATTTTTAAAATTTTCTTGTTTTTTAAAAGATCAAACAATAAAGGAGTGATTTGGGAATTCTTTTTTGCAATTATTTTTAAATTATTGAAATCTTTTATTGATTTATTCAAAATTCGTCCAACTATTTTTTTAGAAAAGTCTTTTTTAAAAATTATAATTGAATGATCTGTTTTACAATCTTTTTCACGTATTAAAATATCTTGAGCAACATCGATTAATCGACGTGTTAAATAACCTGAATTCGCTGTCTTCAAAGCCGTATCAACAATTCCTTTTCGTGCACCATATCCTGACATAAGATAATCTGTGATTGTTAAACCTTCACGAAAATTATGTTTAATTGGTAAATTCATAATTTCACCACTTGGATCAGACATTAAGCCGCGCATTCCTACTAATTGTCTAACTTGAGATAAATTTCCTCTGGCTCCCGAAAACGCCATTATATAAACAGAATTCAAGGGATCATAATTTTTAAAATAATAAATGACTTGATTTTTTAAAGATTCACTAGTTAAACTCCATGTATCAATAATTTTTTGAAACCTTTCAACTTCAGTAATTTTACCTTTTATAAAAATTTTTTCCGAACCTAAAATCTCTTGATTTGCTTTTTCTAACATTAAATTTTTAATAAAAGGTACACGTAGATCTTCAATACTAATAGAAATTCCTGCTTTAGTTGCATATTTAAATCCTAAATATTTTAGTTCATCAGCCAATGAACAAGCTTGCATAGAATCAAAATTTGTAAAACTCCAACCTAATATTTGACGTAATTGTTTTTTACTTACTAAGTTATTTTGATAAGTATAATTTTTCATAAAATCTAAATTATTTAAAAAAATTTAAAGCTTTTTGAATCGTATAGTTAAAAATCACACGACCAGTTGTTGTTTGAATATAGTGAACAATTTTCTCACCTTTACCAGTTTTTCGAATTTGTAAATTTTCAAAATACTCAATACGACTATTATCAGTTAATTTTTGTGTTCTTAAAATATTTTTTTCGTTAATTGAATTTGATTTATATCTAACCCATATTGAAGTATGAATTTCTAACTGGTTTTGATCATATGCTAAAATAACATCTTCGAGATCTGAAAAATAATGACTAGATCCTAATAAGTTTGAAACATTTGTTAATGTTAAATAATAACAACCAAGTACCATGTCTTGACTTGGCATAATTATTGGATCTCCATTTGCTGGAGACAAAAAATTATAAGGAGCAAACATTAACATATAGCATTCTGCCTGAGCTTCTAAAGATAAGGGTACATGAACAGCCATTTGATCACCATCAAAATCTGCATTAAATGCAGAACAAACTAATGGGTGTAATTTAATAGCACGTCCTTGTATTAAAACAGGTTCAAAGGCCTGAATTCCAAGTCGATGTAACGTGGGTGCTCGATTTAAGAATATTGGATGATTCATTAAAACTCTTTCTAAAACTGAGTTTATACTGTCTTTATTTTTTTTAATGAAATTTGTTGCAGTTTTCATATTACTAGCTAAGCCTTTATTTATTAATTCTCTAATAATAAATGGCTGAAATAATTCTAATGCCATTTCATAAGGCAAACCACATTGATTTAGTTTTAAATTAGGTCCTACTACAATTACAGAACGACCAGAATAGTCAACTCTTTTACCTAATAAATTTTGTCGAAATCGCCCATATTTACCTTTAATGATATCTGACAAAGATTTTAATGGTCGATTATTAGCACTTAAAGCAATTTTACCACGCTTACCGTTATCTATTAAAGTGTCAATAGCTTCCTGTAACATCCGTTTTTCATTTCTAATAATCAATTGAGGAGCATCAATTTCTAATAATCTTAATAATCGATTATTTCGGGTAATTATTCGTCTATATAATTCATTTAAATCTGAAGTAGCAAACCGACCACCTTCTAATTGAATCATAGGTCTTAAAGCAGGTGGAATTACAGGTAAAATTGTTAAAATCATCCAAGCAGGATTAGCTCCAGTTCCTAATAAATTTTCTAAAATTCTAATTCTCTTAATAGCGTGTTCACGTAATTTATAAAGTCGTTCTTGTTCCCATTTTCGAAACCATAGAGAAAGATTATAATAAGGTGATTTTCTATTGATTGTTTCTGTACAATTAAATAAAAAAAGTCTTGTTTTATAAATTTCAGATTTTAAATTTAATCTTTCTAATTCACGTTTAATTAATGGAGCACCTACTAAAAAACTCGGTGTAGCTCGTAATAAATATTTTGGAGTACTATATCTTTTATTCTTAGGTTTAGGGTACGGTTTCAACGGATAATCTGTTGCACCAACTAATCGAAAATACCGGTATTGTTGAAAATCCCAATGAAGCCCATAAAACGATATTTCATCTTCAGCAATAAAATAAGCTAGCGAAGCTAATTTTATTCTTGTTATTCTTTCATCCCAAAGATTAACAATTGCTGAAGTTGTAGGCTTTAAATATTCACATCTTTTACATCTTTCAGAATAAATTGTATAAGCTGTATTAAAAGTTTTCTCACTATCTTCTACTTCTAGTAATAAGGCTAAAAAATTAGGTCTACTATTTATGTACCAAACATGGGCAACTGGGTATATTAAATTTATATAACCCATACGATGTCGTCTAACTCTTGATTCTGTTAATTCAACACCACATCTATCACAAATTAAACCTTTATACCTGACTCTTAAATATTTACCACAAGCGCATTCAAAACTCTTACTAGGCCCGAAAATTCGTTCACAAAATAAACCATCCATTTCTGGTTTGAATGTACGATAATTAATAGTCTCTGATTTCTGAACCTCTCCAACATGTTGACCATTAGGTAATTGTCGGTTTGCCCATTGTAAAATCCTTAAAGGTGATGCTAATTTTATTTTTATATAGTCAAACTCTTTTACAAAATGTATCATAGAATTGATTAAAATGATATATCAGTTAAATTTGAAATTGGAGAAAATGTTTTTAAGAATGAATTATATTTTTCAAGTAAGTTAACTTCAACTTCATAGTTAGTTTTAGAATTGAATTTGTCGAATTTATATGTACTAATATCGAGTCCTATTGAACGTAATTCTTGAACCAGAACTTTGAATGACTCTGGTATACCGAATTTTGAGATTTGTCGTCCTCTTACAATAGCAGTTAAGGTTTCATTTCGGCCTTCTATATCGTCTGATTTAATTGTTAACAATTCTTTAAGTGTAAAACTGGCACCAAATCCTTCTAATGCCCAAACTTCCATTTCACCAAATCTCTGGCCACCTTTTTGCGCTTTACCACGTAAAGGTTGTTGAGTTATTAATGAGTAAGGTCCCGTTGATCGTGCATGAATTTTATCATCTACTAAATGAATAAGTTTTAACATATAAGCATTACCTACAGTTATAGGATTTTCAAATTCTTCTCCTGTTCTTCCATCTAGAAGAATCATCTTCCCTGGCATATATGGATTAAACAGCCAACTTTCATTATTAATAATAGAAGCTTGACGTAATTTCTTATTTATCAAGATACGAGACATTTCGAGACCGTACATTTCATCAAATGGTAATATTTTAAATCGACAATTTAATTTGTCACCAGCTAAACCTAATAAACATTCATACAACTGCCCAACATTCATACGAGATGGAACTCCTAATGGATTCAAGATAATATCTAAGGGTCGTCCGTTTGGTAAAAATGGCATGTCTTGTCGAGATAAAATTCGAGAAATAATACCTTTATTTCCATGACGGCCTGCTATTTTATCACCAACTTTAATTTTCCGGATTTGTGCTATGAAAATATATATTTTTTGTAATCTGTAAGATAAAGGTGTTTGCATATTAAATGTAATAGTTTCAATTATTCTTCCATATTCACCATCGGGCATTCTATATGAATTATCTTTTACTCCCTTAGATTTTGTACCAAAAATTGCACGTAATAACTTTGCTTCAGGTAATTGTTCCAAATTATTATTAGAAGTCACTTTTCCGACTAAAATATCACCTGGTTTTACAAAAGTCCCAACCTTTACAATCCCGTCACTATTTAAATTTTCAAGTTCCTCGATTGTTAAGTTTGGAATGTTATTTGTAGTCTGTTCAGGAGAATCTGATAGATGATCTATTTCAATTTTGTAGCGTTCAATATGAATAGAAGTGAATATATCTTCATATACCAGACGTTCATTAATTAATATAGCATCTTCAAAGTTGTAACCTTGCCAAGGCATGTAACCAACTAAAACATTTTGACCAAGAGCAAGTTCTGTTGAGCTAATACTAGGTCCATCTGTTAAAATTTGCCCTGATTTTATTATTTCTCCTTGCCAAATAATTGGACGGTGATTAATACAGGTCTGCTGATTTGAACGTAAATATTTTTGTAATTTATAACTTACTTTTTGTCCCTTAGAAGTTCTTATACTAATTTTGCTAGACGTTACAGAATCAATAATTCCAGAAACTTTAGCACTAATAATCATGCCTGAATCAATTGCTATTTGATTTTCTAGACCAGTTCCAACTATTGGTTTTTGGGGTAATAATAAAGGAACAGATTGACGTTGCATATTTGATCCCATTAATGCACGATTAGCATCATCATGCTCAAAAAATGGTATTAGTGATGCGGCTACAGAAACTACTTGAATCGGAGAAATTGAAATAAAATCAACATTTGAAGGAGAAACATTTATAAAATCTTGCTTATATCGAACTGGAATTATATTTTGTATAATATAATTGTTTGACATTATAGCGATATCTGCTGGCGCTATTTTATATAAATCTTCAATGTCAGGAGTTAAATAAATAGGGGTTTTTGATTTTATAACTTTGCCGTTTATGACTCTCCAAAAAGGTGTTTCTAGGAATCCTGATTTGTTTATTCTAGCACATGTGGTTAAAGATGCTATTAAACCAACATTTTGTCCTTCAGGAGTTTCTATGGGACAGATCCGTCCATAATGACTTGGATGAATATCACGTACTGAAAAACTAATACGATCCCGCTCAAAACCGCCGGGACCCAATCCACTGATACGGCGTCGGTGTGTTAATGATGATAATGGATTTGTTTGATCAAGATATTGCGATAATTGACTTGACCCAAAGAATTCTTTTATAGTCGCATTCACAATAGTCAAAGTTAATGAAGGTTTAGAATCATTAGCGCTAGTTTGATTACCTAATTTTCTTAATAATCGTTCAAATCCTACTCTAAATAAATTTTGTAATAATTCACCAACAGATCTTACTCTTCTATTTTTTAAATGATCTATATCATCTGCAAGAGTTTTCGAAATTGTTAAAGTTATTAGTTTATCTGTTATTGCAAATATATCTTCATATGTAATAGTTTGGTATCGAGAAGCAATTTTTGTATTTAATCTTTTATTCAATTGAGTACGACCAATTTTTCCTAATCTATAATATGCTGGGTCGAAAATTCTTGAAAATTCAGAAACTTGGTCAACGTAGTGTAGACCTAATTTAAATCTTAGTAAAGGATAATTTAGAGTTAATGAATTTATTAATAATGGTTTAGTAAAATAGAAAAAATCACTGTGTTCTAAATTTTGATAAATTTCTAAATCACTTAGTCCTATTTCTTTAAGTAATAAAATAATTGGTTTATGATTTATTTTATCTAATTGAATTGTTACGTATTCTTCTTGATGTTTAATAGGATAATTATATGGATTAATTTTTAAATTTTTTTGAAAACCAAATCTAATCCATGAACCATATTCTGGAATTAAAGTAGCATTATACAATTCCTTATTCTTATATTTTGTCTCGTAAACTGTTTTAACTTTATGATCTTCATTAAATATTAGTAATCGAGTTTTCGACTTTGTATATTGATGTTGAAATTTAGAGTCTAGTTTTGAAATTTTCTTAAATGTATGTCTTAATTGATCTTTCAAGCTTCTTGAAAAATAAATAATTAATCTCAATTTTAATAAATTCTTTTGATTCAAAAAATAATTTTTATAAGTCAAAGAACCAATAAGATTCCGCTTTAAAGTATGAAAATTTTGCAATGTATCAATTTTAAAATTTAACAACTTTATTAAAAAGATTAAATTTTTATTTAAATTTAATTGAACTAGCTTTAAAGAGAATTGAATAGTGTTTTGGTATTTTTTTAAAAAATTATTTGTTGAAGATACTTGATTATTGATTTTGTAGAAATATATTAAATTTTTTAATATATTAAAATATTTAATAACGTAAATTAAAGTTTTTGAGCTATTATTATCTATATAAATAGTTGATTTTGTTTGAAAAAACAAAAGCCATTTATAATAGAGGTAAATTATTTTAGATTTTTTAATTGATTTTGTAATTTTTAAAAATTCTTTGTAAGTTCTAAAAGCGAGTAAAAAATAACAAATATTATTTAAACGCTCAGATTTCTTAAAAAAATCTATTGAATAACTTACAATAGAAGTTCGAGTCCATGATGGTATAATTGATAAAGTTTTTTTATCGATATTTATATCTAACAAAGGCATTGAAAAATATAAATCATTATCTGAAAATGAAGCTTGCCCTGCAGGTAAAAAAGAACGTAATTTTGTAATATCTGTTGATAATGTTCGTTTGAATATTTTGCGGCGTCTCTGATTTTTAATTTTTTCAAAATAAATACCGGGACTTCTTATAATTTGACTAACTATAACACGCTCACATCCATTTAAAATAAATGTTGCAGATGTGGTCATTAGAGGTAAACTAATAAGCGGGAACCTTCTATAAAAATAAATTATATTTGTTTTTCTATTTCTGGCTTCAATTGGAATAATAAGTTTGGCTCTATAATTACCATTATACTTTCTAGCAATTGTTAAGTTACAAGGAGACCTTAAAAGACGATACTCTTCACCATAAAGAATATATTCTGTATTTTGACTAAAATCTAAAATTTGAGAAAAAAGTTTTAATTCTTCTGATAATCCTTGGCTTAAAAACCAGCAGAAACTTACTCTTTGCATTGTCATAAAATCAGGAAGATTTGTCACATAGTCTAATTGAATATTTTGATTCATGCTCTTTGTTATTAAATTAAATTAAATTAAGTAATACTATAAAGAATTTAATGAATTATTAAATTCTTTATAGTATTTAAATAAGCGGGATTTTTGTCTACCAGCATTATTTCTAGTAAAAACATTTCTTTTTGTACCTTTATCCAATAAACTATAAATTAGATTAAGAGTTCTTTTTGCCTCTAATATATGGCTTTTATTTTCAGATTCTTCAAAAACTTGTAATTGTTTCATAAAAGATTTTGTTAAAGTTTTAACTGTACTTTTATAAAACCGATTTTTCAAATTATTTCTTTGATTTACTTTAATACGTTTCTTTGCTGATTTAGTATTAGCCATACGTTAAAAATTTTATATTACTTTTATACAAATAAAAATATTTTCTTTACATATTAATATATTTTTTTTTTAATTGGAAGTTTTAAAAACTTGCTTTATTTTTAAATTTATGTAATATTTTTGTAGGGCAAAAATATAGTATAATCTAATATGACAAGAAATAAAGGAACTCTTATTTTAGGAGCGTATTAAATTAAATTTAATTTAAAAGTAAATAAAAAGTTACTTTACAAATTCCTAATATTCTTATACTGCAGTCTCAAGATAGTTTACATGAAATAATTTTTAGAATTAAGAAATATTATTCAAATTGTCATAAAAATATCAATAAATAAATAAAATAATTAACTAAACTATATGGTTAACAAAAAACATAAAGTTTCTCCAATTAGTATTAATCAAAAAATTGATTATAAAGATATTGATTTACTAAGTTTATTTTTAACTGAACAAGGAAAGATTTTACCACGCCGAGTTACTGGTATAACAGTTCAACAGCAACGGAAATTAACAAAGGCTATCAAACGGGCAAGAATTCTTTCTTTGTTGCCGTTTGTTGCATCAAATGAATCTAACAGTCGATAATCATTATTTTCAGTTAAGATAATCTTAACTGAAAATAATGATTACTCACTTTACTTTAATAAAAAGTTTTTTTATAATAAATTTTTGAATTAGAACTTTGCGAAAACAAATATTATAATTATAATTAAATAATATGGCTATTTATATTATAATTATAAGATATAATGTATAATTTCAATTAATTCATATTATATAAAGGAGAATTTCAATGGGGAATTTTATTGATAAGACTTTTACAGTAATAGCAGATATTTTGCTAAAAATTTTACCTGCAAGTATAAAAGAGAAAAAAGCTTTTTCATATTACCGAGCAGGTATGGCCGCACAAACAAAAGGTCGATACTCTGAAGCTTTAGAAAATTATTATGAAGCCTTGAGTTTAGAGGAAGATCCATATGATCGGAGTTATACATTATACAATATTGGTTTAATTTATGGAAATACTGGAAGATATACCCAAGCCTTAGAATTTTATCATCAAGCTTTAGATTTAAATGCAAATCTTCCTCAAGCTTTCTATAATATTGGCGTAATTTATCATCAACAAGCGACACGCGCAGAATTATCTGCTACAGAAGAAGAAGATATGATATTAGCAGAAAAACTATTTGACAAAGCAGGTGAATATTGGCGCCAAGCAGTAAAATTAGCACCAGATAATTACTTAGGTATTCTTAACTGGTTAATAATTACAGGTCGATTCGGTATTTGAACAAATAGAAAACTTGAAGATTATTAAAATTAAAGTAATTTTAATATGCAATAATAAATGTAATTTGATTGTATTCAACAATTTAATAAAGATTGATATACAATAGTATATTGATGGTGAGCTTAAAATATATTTTTATTACTATGAATATTATATATTTTTTTTTGAAAGTGTTTTTATTCTAAAATATTCTAATATGTTCAATCAAAATGGCAGATAATAATTTAAATAAAGGTTTCGTTACACAAATCATTGGACCAGTACTAGACATTGAATTTACAAATGGTAACTTACCACCAATATATAGTGCTATTAAAATTCCTTTAGAGGACGGTACTAGTACGATAACTGAAGTTCAACAACTATTAGGCGATAATAAAGTTCGTGCCGTATCAATGCGCTCAACTGACGGTTTAAGACGTGGTTCTGAAGCTATTGATTTAGGCATTCCAATTAGTGTTCCTGTAGGTACACCAACATTAGGTCGGATTTTCAATGTTATTGGTGAGCCTGTTGATGAATTAGGTCCAGTAGATTCTAGTGAAGTATTACCAATTCATCGTGAAGCTCCTGCATTTACTGAATTAGAAACAAAGCCATCAATTTTTGAAACAGGTATTAAGGTCGTAGATTTATTAGCACCATACCGACGTGGTGGTAAAATTGGGTTATTTGGCGGTGCTGGTGTAGGTAAAACTGTATTAATTATGGAATTAATTGTGCGACCTGTTTGGAACAAATTATTCGCCCTTGCCTAATGGTAAACGAATTGAGAAAATTCCACACATTAATACAGGTTACACTCATTATTAAACTTTTATTATAATCGTATAGAAATAATTTATTAAAGTAGATAAAGGAGTAATAACATGATAAAATTTCTAATAGGTACCTTCTTATTGGCTATTCTAATGGTTATCGTCGAAGATTATTGGCCACGTATCGTCGAAGATTATTGGCCACGTTTCGTCGATGAATATTGGCCACGTATTCTCGATAATTGGATCGTTATTCTAGCTATTTTAGTAACTATCCTAGGAGCTATTATATTCGGTGTTATACTACTCATCGTGTTCGGTCTTATCGGTATTCTATTTATAGTAGACGCTACTATAAATAGAATAGATAATTTCGTCAATGAGTACCTTGTGCCAACACTCAAGACATTGTGGAAAATAATAAGACGGATATTTAAGACCGTGGGGAAAATAATTCTCTGCATATTTACTATAGTTATAGTTTTAATTATACTAGAATACATATACTAGAAATAACTAAATATGTATTCTAGTATAAGTAAAACTATAAATATGAAATAACTAACTTAATTAGCGATTATCAAAATCGCGGTTAAGTTTATCTGGGAAAATAAGCATTAAGTTATTAATGTGAACTTCTGATAGATGGTGATGAAATACGCACCCAAGTGGCTAGGCACTCAGTCGCTATACCTTGATTACTCATTTTGCCAATGAGGAAGTTTAGCAAAGGTATAGGGAAAAACGGTATGATGAAGCTAAGAGGGATAT
>Ga0209503_10001042_pt1 | contig 14952 bp, 16 predicted proteins | sample SouAtlMetagenome_2_FD_187448 | JGI IMG/M metagenome (GOLD analysis project Ga0209503, IMG submission 187448) | Marine eukaryotic phytoplankton communities from Atlantic Ocean - South Atlantic ANT15 Metagenome (SPAdes) (version 2) | ecosystem: Environmental > Aquatic > Marine > Oceanic | place... | reverse complement strand
TAAGGACTTTAACCCCGATTACGCATCCAGACTTACAAGTGAGGACGGTAGCATACCTATGGATCTTCGCTTTGTTGAGTTGCGTCTCGGCAATGTATGTAACGTCCGCTGTCGTACATGTAATCCAGCAAGTAGTTCAAGGTGGGTTGCGGATTATAAAAAGATAGTTGACTCTTTAGAATTTGTTAACGATGGTTATAGTTGGTTAGATCATAAACATGATTTCCAATGGCCAGAAGATGAATTATTTTATGAAGATTTATTTAAATGTGCACCTAATTTAGAAGTACTTTATATAAATGGAGGAGAGCCTACACTTATAAAAGCACATTGGAAGTTTTTAGAAATGCTTGTAGAGAGTGGACGCAGTAAAAATATTATACTGTGGTATAATATTAATATGACGCAAGTACCTGATAAAGCGATACCACTATGGAAAGAATTTAAAGAAGCAAGGGTGTGTCCAAGTATAGACGACCTTGCACATAGAAACAAATATATAAGGTTCCCTACAGAATGGTCAGATGTAGAGAGCAATTTAAAAAAAGTAATGGATGTTCCTGAACTTACAGTAAGAATAACACAAACAGTAAGTGCTTATAGTTATATCTATTTAGACGAGTTTTTAAATTGGGCACCAGCACCAGTTGATATGAACTTTGTCTATGACCCTGATTACCTATCGCCTGGAATTTTACCTCCTGCCGTGAGGCACGAGGCCCATGCCAAGTTTAGAAAAACGATGGGTAACAGACATGAACTTGGAACATTGTTAAGCATGTATAATGACGATGATTGGGACGAAGTTAAGTGGGAACACTTTTGTCGGTACAATGACGAGTTAGATAAGATACGCCAACATGAAGAAGGTTGGAGAGATGTTTTTCCTGAATTAGTAGACATGTTGAACAAACATGGAATACAACACGAGTTTTAAATGAAGTTAGTATCCAACATTTTACCAAATGGTGCTATTACAATATGTAAAGAAGCACATTCTGGTTATCATGATAGATTACAAAGGGACTTACCTAGTAATCCTAACTATGTTGTATTTGACTACCAAACTGTAACTGAAACAGAAATGGTTTTATTTACTATACAAGCAATAGAAACAGCAAAACATTTAAACAAAGATCAAGTAATACTTTCTTATACACAAGAAGCATTACATAGAAAGTTTTGGGAAGTTAGTGTTGTAATGTTATCTAAAGCAGGTTATAAAAAAGTATTACTTATAGATGCAGGTTTAGATGTTGCTATACAAGGTTATTTAAATATCATGCATGATACACAGGTAAGATTTTTAACTTCATCTACATGGTTTGATACATATTCTAATAAGCCAGGATTTAAAGAACACCTTCCTTTTAATTTTGTAAGAAGAAAACACTATGTTAGTTTAGCACGTTTTTCTAGAAAGGAAAGAATACAATTTACATGTAAACTACTAGACGATGAACTTTTAAAAAATAGTGGTAGATATTCTTGTGGTTGGGCAGACTATGAACTAGATTCTAATTTTTGGAGTGATGAGAAACCTTTATGGGATTTAATACCTCAACATTTAAAAGAATATTTTCCTATAACATTAGGTGACAAACCTGAACAACAACATGATTTATTACCTCATCTTGCAGATAATGTATTTAATGTAGTATTAGAAGGACAAATAGGACATAATCCTGCAACGCATACAGTAAACACAGACACATCAAGAATTACAGGAAGATTCCATACAGTAAATAGCGATAGAATGATGGCTACAGAGAAAACTACTAAGGCATTTGCAATGAATCAAATACCTTTAATACTAGCAACACCTGGTATGGTTAATAGATTAACAAACATGAACTTTGATATGTTTCATGATGTTATAGATCATTCATATGATGAAGAAGACAATGTAGTTAAAAGAATAGACCTTATAATAAAACAGTTAAAAAAAGTTTGTGAAAAAGATTTAAATTATTGGTGTAACTTTTTACAAGAAAATCAAAGTCGCTTTCATCATAATCAACAACACTTAACTAGAATGAGTGACGAGATGCATGATATTAATAAGAACGTTATAGGAGAGTTTTTCGCATGAAGTATGATGACTTCAAAGACTCTGATGTAATGTGTATCCTTCCTTGGATTCATATGCACCCGTGGCCTAATGGCAAAACAATGTTATGCTGTGACTCCCCTTGGGAGCAACATATAGGAGATTTAAGGGAAAACAGTTTACAAGAAGTTTGGAATAGTGATAAGATGAAAGAAGTGCGTCTTAAAATGTTAGAAGGTAAAAAATGTAAACAATGTGTACGTTGCTATGAGAAAGAAGATAAAGGACATGATAGTTTAAGAGTAAGAAGTAATCGAGACTGGTTAGAACCTCATTGGGATAAGGTTGCAAAAACTAATACAGATGGTAGTTTAGATGATTTACATATTGTATATTTAGATTTTAGATTCAGTAATGTATGTAACTTACGTTGTAGATACTGCGGACCAGAACTTAGTAGTAATTGGTTCCAAGATGCAGTAAAGAGTGAATGGAATATTACACCTACAGAACAAGTAATACAAATCCGTAATGATGTAGATAACTTTATGGAAGAGTTTGAACCAATGTTAGAGCATATAGAGCAAATATATTGGGCTGGAGGAGAGCCTATTATAATGGACGAACATTGGAGTATAATGAATAAACTTGTTGAAATGGGTAAGACAGATATACGCATTTTTTATAATACAAACTTTACAAAATTAAAATATAAGAAATATGATGTATTAGATTTATGGAAAAACTTCGATAACATTAGTGTAGGTGCAAGTTTAGATGCAGAAGGAATTAGAGGAGAATATCAACGTAAAGGTACAAAATGGGCAGACGTGGTAAATAACATAGAGCAATTACGAGAAAAGTCACCTGATGTAGACTTCTATATTAGTGCAACAGTAAGTGCCTATAACGCCTATCACATTACAGACTTTCATAAGAGCTGGGTAGATAAGGGATATATCAAACCGGGAGACTGGTATATGAATGTGTTACTTAATAACGAGCGATTTAGAATGAGTGTATTACCACCAGAATTAAAAGCAGAAATAAAAGCAAAATGGCTTAAACATTTAGCATGGCTAGAACCTCTGGACCATATAGGTAGAGCAACAGAAGGTTATAAAAGTGCTATAAAGTTTTTAGACGATGACCATACTCATTTGCTAGAAGAATTTAAAATGTTTAATAAATCCTTTGATAAATTAAGAGACGAAAAGTTTAATGATGTTTATCCGGAGTTAAGTGAAATATGAGTAAATATTTTTGCCCAATGCCGTTTGTAAACTTAGAAGCCAGAACTGATGGTGGCTTAGCAATCTGTTGTCAAATGGACGAAGTTATGCAAAAAGATAAAGATACTAAATTTTGCTTAACAAAAGATACATTAAGTGACGGTTGGAAAAGTGAATGGTTAGCAAATCTTAGGAAAGACTTTTTAAACGGAGAAAAACCTGCATCATGTTATAGTTGCTGGACGGCTGAGGACGCCGGCATAGATAGTAAACGCCAGAGAGCATTAAGAGATTTCCCTACAGCATTAGATGAAGCATTACAAAAGAAAGAAAATATAAAACCAAAGGCTATGGACTTAAAACTTGGTAATGTATGTAATAATAAATGTAGAATTTGTAGTAGTTATGCAAGTAGTTTGTGGGTACCTGAAGAGAAAAAACGTGATGGATCAAAAAATTTGTTTTGGGATAGAATGCGTAATGTTGGTAGATGGCCTGAAACTAACGAAGCATTTTGGGAAGACTTTGAAGAACTAAGTGATGACTTAGAAGTATTAGAATTTTATGGTGGTGAACCTTTATTAATTAAAAGGCATTATGACATACTACAAGACTTAGTTGATTCTGGTAGAAGTAAAGATATAAGATTATTATATAATACAAATGGTTCAATATATCCTGAACGAGGATTAGAACTGTGGCCTCACTTTAAGCAAGTGATGTTAAGTTGGAGTTTTGACGGTGTTGGTAAACAGTTTGAATATATTAGACATCCTGCAAAATGGGATCAAGTTCAAAACAATCTACAAAAAGTTTTAGATAAAAATATTCCAAATATATTTATAGATATATGTTATACAGTAGGTATATTTAATATTATGTATATGCAAGAAATACTTGATTGGAGAGACAATTTTAAAGCAGACCTTCCAATATACTTTAACCATGTATATACACCAGATCATTTCAGTTGTAAAGTTTTACCACCAGAAGTAAAAGATGCAATAGTAGAATATTATAAGGGAAATAACCATCCTGATATAGTAAGTTCAGTAAAATATTGTACTGATGTTAATTATGATCTTAATAAATTAAATATGTTTTATAGCCAAGTTAAATTTAGTGACGAATTTAGAGGAGAAAGTTTTGCAGAAACATTCCCTGAATTTTATGAATTACTTAAAAAATATGGTAATCCTCCGGAGGAGTTTTAATGAGTGTTACCAAATTTAAAATTAATCTAGATAAAGATTTTAAAAATTATTTAATAAATTTTGTCGATACATATAAAAATGATATCGTATGGCGATGCCCTACTCACAGCACAAGGCATTTTATAGATACTAGTGGATTAGAAAGTCATATAACTGATAATCAACATCCTCACATGAATAGAGGAAGAAGATCTATAACCTTAGGTGATATAGCCAAAATTGTAGGTAACGAAAAAGTATTTGATTTGAGAGAATCATTTTTAGACAAACTATTTAAAGAACATAATGATTTAGATAGAAATAAATTTAGGTTAACGGAAAAATATTCTAAGACATGGGAAAGTAGTATGTTATCAGTAGTATATGAAACTACAGATAAACCTTCACATGGAGTAGAGCCACATTATGATAATGATGCAAAAGACGGTTGGATAACCGTTAGAATTAATTACCTTGTACAAAAGGCGAAAGAAGGTGGCGAAATAATAATAGATAAAAATTTGCTGGAAAATAGAGAAGCAGGAATACACTTAAAACAAGAAGATGTAGAAGAAGATGAAGGGTATATGATGATGCCTAGTAAATGGGCACATGGTTGTAATCCTGTACGAGGAAAAGTAATTAGAATTTTATTATCAATTTTAATGAGAGTAGAACCAGATTATTTTAAAAATTATTTGGAGCCTAATTATGGCTAAAGAATATAGCAAAACATTTTGTCCTTATCCTTGGATATCTATAATGACACAACCGACTGGAACTGTAAGTTGGTGTTGTGTTGCTAGAGATAACTTTAAACAAGATGACGGCAGTATGGTAGATTTAAATCGCGGACATAAAATAGAAGATGTCTGGAATAGCAATCACTTGCGTAAAATCCGTAAGCAAATGATAGAAGGCGACGTGGTAAAAGGTTGTGAGCATTGTTATGATTTAGAAGATATGGGTTTTCCTAGTTATAGAACTAACTATATTAGGGATTGGTTCGAGTATAGTGGCAAAGGAGAAGAGATTCATGACATTATAGAACGTAGTATAAACAACGACTATAGAGTAGAAGAAGCACCCATGTACTTGGATTTTAGGCTTGGCAATATGTGTAACCTGAAGTGTAGAATGTGCCAACCACAAAATTCAAGTCAAATACAAAAGGAATATAAAAAGATAGAAAATGCTGACCCAGATGCGGCACAGTTTATAAAAGACAACTTCACCTGGGGTCAGTTTGTAGATGAATTAACTAATTGGGAAGACGATCCGGAATTCTTAAGACAGGTTGAAGAATGGTTACCAGGTGTTGTAAAACTTTATTTTACAGGTGGAGAACCCACAATTATAGAACGTGTATATTGGATTATGGAAAAGTGTGTGGAAATGGGTATTGCTAAGGACATAGAATTAGTGTTTAATAGTAATATGACTAACATACAAAAACGTTTTTTAGACCTAGTAGAACAATTCAAAAGTGTATTAATGTGTATAAGTGTAGATGCTTATGGACATGAGAACGAATATATAAGAGGAGCAAGTCATTGGAGCAGAGTTGAGAAAAACTTAAGAACATATTGTGCCAGTGACGTTGTAGGAACAGTATTGTTTAGTCCAGTTATACAAATTTATAACGTATTAACCATAACAAAATTACTAGACTTTATAGAAAGTTTAGAAATAGAATACGGTAGAGAAGTATTTGTTACATTCCTAATATGCGATTATCCTACAAGTTTAGACTTTAGAAATTGTCCTGAACAAGTTAGAGAAGTAGCCGCAGGTAGGTTAGAACAATGGTTACAACGAAGTAAAGTACTTAAAAATAGACCTGAAAATGTGCAAAGTATAGAAGCAACTATCAAAGCACTAAAAGAAAATAGAAAAGAAAATTGGAGGCAAGAATTACTTACCTTTGGGAAATATACAGATATGTTAGACAAACAAAGGGACGAAAGTATGGAAGAGGCATTGCCAGAATTACACAAATTAATGTATAAATCAAATAGATAATAGTATGGAAGAAGAAAGAAGAGAAAAAACAGACGCACAGAAAAAACACGAAGAAAAAGTATTCGGAGAGGAAAAACTGACGCCTGAGGAAGAAGAGTTGATGAAAAAGAAACTCGCAGAACTAAGGAAAAGAGACCCATTTATTTATAGATGAGAATTTTAGGACTTAGTTTTGGCTTTCACGATGCTGGTGCCTGTATGCTACAGGACTCCACAATAGAGTTTGCCGGACATTCCGAACGTTACAGTAAAGAGAAAAACGACCCATGGATTAATCACGAATTAATCAATGCGGCTATAGAAGGTGGTAAGCCTGATGTAATAGTTTTACACGAAAAAGCATGGCTTAAAAAACTTAGAAACTTTTATGGACGTAATTGGAATGCATTACGTGAGCCTACACAAAGACAATGGATTAAAAAGTTCTATCCTCAATTAAAAGATATACCTATTAAAGATTATTTACATCATGAAACACATGCCGCCGCTGGAGTACTTAGTAGCAAGTATGATGAGTGTGCTGTAATGGTTATAGATGCTATAGGAGAATTTGATACTGCAAGTATATGGCAATGGAGCGAAGGAAAACTTAAAAAACTACATAGTATAAAATTTCCTAGTAGTTTAGGATTGTTTTATAGTGCAGTAACACATCATGTAGGACTTAAACCCATGGAGGACGAATATATCTTAATGGGAATGGCCGCATATGGTAAAGTAGAAAATTGGAAACCTTTAAGTAGAAAGATGGGCAAAAGGTATTTCCACCACAAACACCCTTGGATAAGTCATAGACAGTCAATATTAGGTAAAGAAAACTTACAAAGGGGTCTGCCTAAAAATAGTTTTGTGGGTGTAGACGATTTTGATATGGCCGCGGCCGCACAAGATCAAGTAGAACAAAGAGTAAATGCGTATGCCCAATATGCAAAAGAACTTACTGGTAGTAGTAATTTAGTTTACATGGGAGGTGTAGCACTTAATTGTGTTGCTAACAGTATGTTATCAGAGATATATAAAAATATTTTTATAATGCCTAACCCAGGTGATTGTGGTAGTAGTTTAGGAGCCGCCGCATTGGAATTATATAACACATCGGGAGAACGTGTTAATTGGGAAACACCTTATCTGGGACATAATATAGAAGGAAAATATCCTATTAAAAAAGCATTAAAAAGTTTAAAAGAGGGGGAACTTTTTGGGATAGCAAATGGAAGAGCCGAATTTGGACCACGTGCATTAGGTAATAGAAGCCTATGTGCAGATCCAAGAGGACCGGAAGTCAAAGACAAAATGAATGTAATTAAAAAACGTCAGAAGTTTAGACCGTTTGCTCCCATGATTTTGGAAGAGCATGTGCATGACTATTTTGAAATGCCAGGAGGTATAAGTCATGCTCCATATATGCAGTTTGTTGCAAAGTGTAAAAAGCCAGAAGAATTCCCTGCTATCATTCATGAAGACGGCACCAGTCGTGTTCAGACAGTTAGAAAGGAAGAACACCCTGACTTACATAAACTTCTAACAGAGTTTTACAAACAAACAGGCTGTCCAATGTTACTTAATACAAGTTTAAACATTAAAGGACAACCTATTGTAAACGATGAAGAAGATGCTAAAGCCTTTGCCAAACACTATGAGGTAAAGGTACATGTCAGAGACTGATTGGTACAGAATCCAACGCAAATTAGAAGGCAGATGTCACATTTGCAGTGGACTTTTGCCTGATCATTTCGGAGTATGTCCAGTTAGAGGAGAAGAAATATTAGAAGAATATCGCAGGATAGACGAAGGTGTTGGTGAAATATCCGAAGCAGTAAAAAAACTTTTAAAAAGGTATCCTAAAGATGTTTGATATTTTTTACATAGGAAATAATGAAAGTTTAAAGGATTTACCTTTTGCTAAAAGTGTATCTAATCATTCTGAAATTAAACCTAATACTAAAATGTACTGGGTAGTAGATCCTAATATTGAAATTATAGACACCAATGTATTTGATTATCGTCCAGAAAGTTACGATATGAGTTACACTCACATATGGAAATGGGATACTAATAACTACGGTGGTGTGACATTACTACCTAAAAATAAGTCAGAAGGCACAAAAGAAATTAATAAAATTGTATGTAAGAAAACTTTTGAAAAACTTTACACAAAAACACCAGGGAAATATTTTGAAGACAACATTTATGCAAGTCATGTATGGTGTATTGATAAAGACTATAAACTAGATAAGAATATAAATTGGGCGCCTAGTAACTTTGAACCTAATTTTATACATAGTTTTCATTTACGAGGGCAATTAGAGCATAAGTATCCTAAACAGGAAGGTGGAATAAAATTATATCCTAAAGATTGGAAACAAGCAGATATAAAATATCACGGTTACTTAGATGCTAGTGTTAGTTATCCTATCATACTAACTAAGGATGTTGAAAATTATAGCCAAAGAAATACATATAAGGAAGATTATGTTTGGTTAGTAGACGCTCAATACAGAGTGAATCATAGTTCTTTTGATTGGGTACCAAATCCTTTTGAAGATGGTATGACGCATTGTTTTAAAATGCCATATCAATTAGAGGAAAAATATCCTGAAGAAATGGGTGGCATAAGACTTGTTCCTAAAAACTGGAGGGAAGCAGATCTTAAAATACATAAAGATTGTCCTGTAGAAGATGAGAATTATGATGTATTTTACACTAATAAAAAGTTTGATTCCGACACGTTTGAATTTTATGCAAAACGTTCTGAAACGGAATGGTTTTGGGTAGTAGACAGAGATTACGATTTTAATGGTAAGTTACTATATGTTCCTAACAGACATGAAAGAGAATATATACATGTATTCAAGTGGGGATTAGAACATAGATATGAACCAAATATAACAGAATTATGGGACGAAAGAGTCGCTGGTATATACTTAGTAAACAGAAATTTTGACTTTACAAAACAAAAATTACATACTGATATAGTACCTGTTAGATACGACATATTCTTTACTGACGACTTAAATGACTATGATAGATTTAGTAGGAAAAGTAGAACAGATGCATTTTGGTTGGTTGATTCTGAACATATTTTATCAGAAGTGTTTAAATGGGTACCTGAATATAGTGAACAAAAATATATTAATATTTTTAAATTACCAAAGCAATTAGAACACAAATATCCTAGAAGTGTAACTAATATAAGTGATAATAGGTGTGGCGGTATTAAACTAGTACCAAAAAACTTTAATCAAGATGATGTAAAATATCAAGGATTTCTTACAGATGTAGAGATAATAGAGTTTGAAAAGTTTAAAACAGAAGAAGAAGGTAGAGCAAACACAAAGCATGATTGGTTCTGGGTAGTAGAAGACGATATTGATGTATTGCCTGAATTTGATTTTGATTTTATGCCAGACACATGGGACGAAGGAAAGAATCATGTTTGGCAAAAACTTAATCCTATTACAAAAAGACAGTATGATTACGGAGGTATAACACTATACCCTAAAGTAAAACAAGCAAAAGGCAGACCTAAATATATAAGAGAACCTTCTTGCATACAAAAGGAATATCCGGTGTATAACTTACAGCCTGACGATTATAAAGACGGCTTACAGAGCGTCTATGAGCGTCTAGCGGGGGAATGTAACGCAGATATGTACTGGGTAATAGATGCTTTTACTGTTCTAGAACCCGAATTTAAGTTCGATTATTACCCTACACAATGGGATAAACACAATGTTCATGTGTTTTTAAATGAAGATGATGAATATAATAATGTAAGATTAATACCTAAAGATACATTTTTAAATAACAAATATACAGACAAAGAAGTAACTAACAATACATTTAAACATCTAAAAGAAATAAATACTATTGCGAGTTTACGCCCACAGTGGCCAGTTATCCATTTGCAAAGTTTAGAAAAGAACGAGTTTGTAAACGCAATAAAGGAAATAGAAACCCCCTTTGTTTGGACTACAGACCCAGATGTTAAAGTGGATCAAGGGTTGCTTGACCGTGGATTTATGCCTATTGTAACTGATATGCATAAGGTTCATGCATGGCAAAAATTAAATCCACTTACAAAAAAAGTACATGCCTATGGTGGTTTAAGACTTTGGCCGACATCTAATGACTATTCAAATCTCAAATCAGACGATCTTAAATTAAACAGAATTAAAAATATACAATATGTAAAGCAAGTAGGTTCTACATCTAATATGTTTGATATTGTGTATTTAAGTTACCATGAACCATTTGCAGACAATAGATTCAGAATACTACAAGATCATATAAGATCTAAATCTAACATGCCTTTAATATGGGTTAGAGATGTAGAAGGAATATTTGAAGCACACAAAGTTGCATCTACCAGAGTACAAAGTAAAATGTTTTGGGTAGTAGATGCAGATGCTATAATAGAAGAAGACTTTAATTTTGATTACATACCAGATGTATATGACGAGGAAGTTGTACATGTTTGGGCAAGTAGGAACCCAATTAATGGATTAGAATATGGATATGGAGGAGTAAAACTGTTTCCAACTGAAATGGTTAATAAAGCAACCAGTTGGGGATTAGATTTTACAACAGGACTAAGTAATAGATTCAAATCTATGCCTCAGATAAGTTGTACAACAAAATTTAATACAGATGCTTTTAGTACTTGGAGAAGTGCTTTTAGAGAATGTGTTAAATTAACACTTAATAATGATGAGGAAAGTAAAGAAAGACTTGATGCTTGGTTAAACACGCAGGGGGATGAGCCCTTTACTGCAGAAGCAGTAAAGGGGTCTCACGAGGGAAATAAATTCGCTTTAGCAAATAAAGATAATTTAAAAGAGTTAAATAATATTAACGATTACGGTTGGTTAAATGAGCAATACAATAAATCTAAATAGTTGGGAGGAAGTTACAGAATATCTTGATAATGGATTCTGGCAACCTACACCTAGTTATTTTGAACATATAGTTCAACATAACAGTTACTATCCAAATCATGCTTTTAGTAAAGGACAATTAGCAAGTAAAAGTTGGTTATTAGAAAATTTATACTGGCACAGAGAAATAGATAATCCAACAGTTGCTATATTAGGCAGTTGGATTGGAACTTTAGTAGAACCTTTACATAAACATTTACACATAGATCGCATATATGGTATAGACACTGATGCAGAAGCAATAGAAAAATCAGAAAAACTAAATCAAAAATTTGTACAGGACGAGTGGAAATATAAAGGCGTAGTGCATGATGTTAATATGCTAGACTGTAGTAATATGGAATTCGAAACAGGAGGCGAACTTATACAAGTAAAACCAGACTGGATTATTAATACTAGTTGTGAGCATATGAATACTGGTTGGTTTGATACTGTAGATAAAGATCAACTAATTATAATGCAAACTAACGATTCTCCAGATTTCGAAGGTCACATTAACCCTGTCGCAAGTTTAAAAGATATGGAAAGCATGTACCCACTCAGTAATTCACTATATTCTGGTCAATTAAACACACCTGTTTATACTAGATTTATGCAAATTGGATACAAATAAAAAGTAATCCGCTTTCTGGGACATACCATACTAACGGATCGTTCAACAATGCTCTTGGCAATATTGTAGGACCTCTGCTCTTTGGGATTGCCTGCCCCTCTGAGTCATATCCTACCGGTCTTTATAAACAGAAAAAAGTGCCCAGTTAAACTGGGCACTCACCTTGTACGTTCTTGGTAGGGAGTAACATAGGTAGGCGCACAAGGGTTTTAAATTATACGATATATTTAATATACCTTTTACTAAATGTATCTCTAAGTTCTTTGTCAAGATCTGTTCTAACATTAAACTTAATATTGTAGTCTTTCATTACAGTTCTAAATAAGAACACAACCATTTCAGGTTCAAAGTTATCAAAACTAAACCTAATTGTATTATTAAGACCTTCCCTAAAAGTCTTATCAATACCTGTATCTGTGTACATTTCATTTAGTTCGTAAGCAAGACCCACAACCAAACTGTATTTTGCACTAAGTTCTGATGCTACCTTGTTATCAAGTTTCTTAGCATTACCCTTAATGACTTCTTCAGGATTAGGAAGATGTTTAGCAACTTTACGATGCTCAACAAATTTGATTGCCATTCCCTCTCCAATTGCACCGGCAATCTCAGCCTTTTGTTCAAAGTTATCAGCACTATCAAACCCTGGTGCTTCTAACATTTCACTTACAAATGTCCAACTTCTTGGTGTTGCAAAAGATTGTGAACTGCTTTTTGCATCAAAGTCAAACAAATCACCTTTACTGTAAGTTAAGTAACCTACAACATCAGGGTGTACATTGTTATTAACTGCCCATTGTTGCCAATCGTCAAAGTTAATATCCATGTTAATGTGTCTAAATCTATTAGCCAATGGTGCAGGCATTCTATAAGTTACGCCTCTGTCAGTTTCTCTATTACCTGCGGCAATAATAACAACATTGTCAGGTAAATTGTACTGCCCAATTCTTCTATTAAGAACTAATTGGTAAGCCGCGGCCTGCACACTTGGGGGAGCAGAGTTCAACTCGTCTAAAAACAATACAACTTTATCGTATTGTGAAGCGAACTCTTCACTAGGAAGGTCTGTTGGTGGTGACCATTCCATAGTATTAGTTTCTGGATTTCTAAAAGGATATCCTCTTAGATCTGTTGGTTCCAATAACGCAAGTCTTAAATCAATTGTTACTGCATTGCCTAACTCTCCGCTTTTGACAATACCATCAACTAGTTCTGACTTACCAATTCCAGGTGCTCCCCAGATAAAAATTGGTCTGTTTACATGCATCGCTCGTAAAATAATTGGTTTTACTGAACTTGCTCTTACTTTTAATGTTTCCATATTAGTTACTCCTTAATTTAACTATACATATAGTATAACAGAAAATTAAATATTGTCAACCGTATTTTTAAAAAGATTTGAAAATATTTCAAATGCTTCTTCTCTAGTGTAAGGCTTTTCTCCCCAAGCAATTCTTTCATCACTATTTAAAAGATACCAATCACTAAAATTTGCCTCATAAGACTGAGATGTGCTATATACGAATTGATAATTTGAATATTCTACTATCATATCTACCTTTTCTCCATTTCTAGATATATTATAGCAATAAAAGTTTAGTTTGTCAAATGAAATCTGTAAAATCTTCTATATTATTTCCGTTCATACGATACCAGGCGGCATCTTCTTGACTATATAATACCATTTTCTTTTTGGTAAAATAGTAAGGCCATTGCATATGATTGTCTAATGCAAGGTACATTTTGGGTGTGGGTACAACATCATGACTAAAGTCATAAGAGTCGTAATGTCGTTTTAAAAGTTCATTACCTAAGTAGGTAAGTTTGAGTCCTTTGGTGTCTGTTTTAGATACTCTATAATTACTAAAAATTTTATATCCTAATTGATCTTTGTCAAAGCCAATAAATTTATGATAGAATTTAGAGTATTTTTCAAAGCCTGGGCGTCTAGAATTATTTGGTAAAAGTCCTTCTTTGATAGTAGTAAGAATATCTTTTATTATTTTATTTTGTAATTTATTAGTCCTTGAGGTCATCTTCTGTAACCACTACACCTTGTGTAAGTTTAACTACTTTAAACTCATCTGTAGAAAAGATTTTATTTAATCTTTCTGCAAGGTTAAATGCATGTCCAGAATTACTAAAAGAAACTTTCTTATATTTTGGACCCGGGTAACTTACTAACGTATGAAGTGTTCTCAAATTAATAGGTGAATCATTATAGAATACTGAGTATATTGCATTCGCAGATAATACTTGTTCTGCTTTATATGTTTGCTTGTTTACAGATTCTAATAATACTGTTGGCTTTGGCCTGCTCATATATGTATCTCCTAATATACATATATTTATCTAATTTTGCAATTAAAACAGCACTTAATATTATTTTTTGCTTTCAGAAACTAAAGCCGCGAACTCAGTAAAGCCACCAATCTTTTCGCCATCAACTATAATTTGTGGGAAAGTTCTTGCACCTGGAAATGTTTCCATAAGTGTTTCTCTATCAAAGTCTTCATCTAACATTTTGTATGTTAGTTCATATCCTTCTCTTTCTGCTAATGCTTTTGCTTGTACACAAAAAGGACATTGTGGTTTACTATAAATTTCTACTTTCATACTGCTACCTTAGGTGTTAAATCGCATGTTGATTTTATTTCCATACCATTTATAGATGTATCAAATTCTACTTCCATACCATCCTGTAATTCTTTTGGTGATGGTGGATTAGTAACGTGATGTCTTTTTAAATAAATGTTATCCTTACCACAGGCAACTACACCGTAATGCTTTCTATTGTTCCAAAAATTTAGTGTGCCTGTTTTCATGCTTTTATTTATTATTATTTCTATAATGTTGTCGTTAACTTGGACAAAATTAAGTCTAATTTATTTTCAAATGTTATTAT
>Ga0209503_10001041_pt1 | contig 14962 bp, 14 predicted proteins | sample SouAtlMetagenome_2_FD_187448 | JGI IMG/M metagenome (GOLD analysis project Ga0209503, IMG submission 187448) | Marine eukaryotic phytoplankton communities from Atlantic Ocean - South Atlantic ANT15 Metagenome (SPAdes) (version 2) | ecosystem: Environmental > Aquatic > Marine > Oceanic | place... | reverse complement strand
TCATGGGAAACCCTTAAATGAAAACGCTGCGGTTTAGTCGATAGATGGAAGGGAGGTCTAGTCGACCTCCCTTCCATCTATCGACTAAACCCCACCCCTTACTCAATTGAAATTTTTTGTTTAAAAGTTCTTTTTCAAAATAATTATAGGTCTTCTGACTTAAAAAGCACTCGTTTTTTTTATCATTTGAATTATTCTTATTTTTAGGTGGCAAAAAGGTGCTTATTTTTGATAGCTATTATTATAAATCTTTCATTTTTCTCTTTTCTAGGCTTTTTTTACGTATGAAAGAAAAAAAAGAGGTCCTTTTTTTGTAACCGTTACAAAAACACAAAAAATTTCAATTGAGTAAGGGGTGGGGTTTAGTCGATAGATGGAAGGGAGGTCGACTAGACCTCCCTTCCATCTATCGACTAAACCGCAGCGTTTTCATTTAAGGGTTTCCCATGATTCCCCTAGGAATTTCTGTAAGTGGCATAAAATCGCAAAAAATTTCATGTATTAGAATAAACCACGGAAAGTGGTTTATTCTAATATGTCTTAATATAAGTATATATACATATAGATTTAATAGGTGCTAGTACTAGCACCTATTCCGTTGATAAAGCAAAGGACTGAAAATCTTTGTGCCAGTGGATTCGAACTACCCAGTATCTAAATATCGATAAATAGTGGCTAAAACTTTATAAATTCAGGTTTTTTTGATGAAATTTTTCATTGTGGCATACTTAAAAGTAGAATTCACCAAAAGAGGCGTGACCTTGGCTCTTTTTATTCTTCAGCATAAAAGAGATGATAAAGAATCTCTTCATCATATTACGAATTTCGATAAACATCCTTACGATGGGTTCATAATTTTGTATGTAGGTTATGAGGAAAAATTTAATGGTTCCGAGCTCGCATTTGTTCCTAATCCATAATTTAATTATGTCTCTGACGTTCTTTATGATATGATTATTAATAAGTCTATACCCACATATCTAGAAAAAGGCTTGTTAAATAAGTTAATATTAGAAAGAACATTAGTGTTACCTGCAGGAACTGTAATTATAAAAAAAGAATCTTCGTGGTTTTTTCACATCACAGTGATCTTTTTAAAATTTGTATTCCTTCACCTTTTTAATTCTGTATTTTTCGTGTATTTTTTAGTAACCTAAATAACTTTGTTATTTTTTTTCAAAATTGTCTTGTTTTGGTGGAAGATTTTTCGTTATTTAATGACAGTATCGTATATTCTTTAGTGTTGAAAAAAGAAAAAAATTTTAGATACAGAGGGAAAAGTGGCTCAACTTGGTTAGAGCGTTGGCCTGTCACGCCGAAGGTTGCGGGTTCAAGCCCCGTCTTTTTCGTAACTTCTCGGGGCAATGTCCCAAGCATCCCTCTTTCAGAATGTGGCGCGTTGGTAGCGTATCTGTTTTGGGAATAGGGGGTCGTATGTTCGAATCATACCATTCTGAATACTTGTGCTTTTTTTTAACACTAATTAATAATCGGATATGCCAACAATAAATCAATTATGTAAAAACATAAGAAAAAAAAAGAGAAAAAAAACATCCGCTCCGGCATTAAAAAATCATCCGCAACAAAGAGGAGTTTGCTTGAAGGTATTTACACGCACCCCCAAAAAGCCAAACTCTGCTTTAAGAAAAGTGACTCGAGTAAGGCTTTCTAATGGGGAAATCGTAAATGCCTATATTCCAGGAGAAGGTCACAATCTTCAAGAGTATTCGTCTGTGCTCGTTCGTGGGGGTAGGGTAAAAGATCTGCCCGGAGTAAAGTATCATTTGGTAAGGGGTTGTTATGACCTTACTGGTCTAGAAAAAAGAAAAACGTCCCGTTCTAAATATGGAACAAAACTAAATACATAAAAAATTAAATAAGAATGCGGCAAGAATCCAACAAAAGGATACTAGAGTTACTAACACTTTGTCTAATGAAAAAAGGGAAAAAGCATGTTGCAGAACAACTTGTTTTTGAATTAGTGAACATTCTTAGAGAAAAAAACAAAGGGTCTTCCTCTTCAATAATTTTAACTGCTGTTTCCAATATAAAACCTTTAATTGGATTTAGGAACGTTCGATTAAGAGGGTCTTCATATAAAGTACCCTTCTTTTTAAAGGAAGAGCTGCAAGAAAAGGCAGCTCTTGATTGGTTAGTTTCTTTAGCTAGCAAATCTAAGTCTAAGTTAAGTGACTCCTTAGCCAAGGAATTGATTCAAGCTTCTTTAAAGCAAGGGGATCTTATAAAAAAACGTAATGAGATTCATCAATTAGGGAATCAAAATAAAGTCTTTGCACATTATCGATGGTTTTAAATTTTTTGATATAGTAAAAATGGTATACGTAACAACTTTTTTAAGCGTAAGCACTACACTTTTTTTAATAGGGATTTTAGGTATCGTGTTAAATAGAAAAAACATTCTTATTATTTTAATGTCCGTAGAGCTTATGCTGTTGGCAGTAAATATTAACTTTGTTGTTTTTTCTGTTTATTTGGATGATCTTATTGGTCAGATGTTTGCTTTGTTCATTTTAACGGTAGCAGCAGCAGAATCCGCTATTGGTTTAGCTATATTGGTAGCTTACTATAAAGTTAGGAACAGTATCGCTGTTGAAAGCATTCAAATGTTAAGGGGGTAACTTTTTTAAAATGCTTGGTCTCTTTTTTTTATTATAGAAAGAACTTGCTTAAAAATATTCTTTATTATTTCTTTAACAAAAAGCGGAATAGTTCAATAGGTAGAACGTCGGAATCATAATCCGGATGTTGGAGGTTCAAGTCCTCTTTCCGCTATTCTTTTATAAAGCTTAAAAAAAGGATTTAAAAAATTAATTTTCTTTATTCATAAAAAGTAATAAAAATGTTATTTATAAATTTATTTGAGAATGATTTAAAACTTTTTTTACCGGAGTTTTTTCTTGTTACCGCTATATTAACTCTTGTTTTATATGGTTCTATCTATAGTGTGTCAAAAGATCATAATTACCCACTAATAAATGTGTCAACTTGTTGGGCAACTATTTTTACGTTTGCCAATACTTTTTTTTTAATTCTTTTTACCAAAGACGTTTCTTCGGTAATTTTTAACGGCACTTTTATTTGTGACGCTCTTTCTCAAAATGCTAAATTGTTTTTAATTGGAGGGTCTATGGCTTGTTTATTGATAAGTCTCCCATATATTCGTAATTATAAAGTAAATTCTTTTGAGTATTTTTTATTAATTCAGTTAGGGGTTTTTGGTTTAATGCTGTTGTGTAGTTCTTTTGACCTTATCTCCGTGTATTTAGCTATAGAACTGCAAAGTTTATGTTTGTACGTTTTAGCTGCTTTTAATAGAGAGTCTGCATATTCGACTGAAGCAGGATTAAAATACTTTATACTAGGAGCATTTGCTTCGGGGCTACTTCTTTTTGGTATTTCTATAATATACGGTTTTACTGGGACAACAAATTTTGAGGATCTTCATATATTATTTTCTCTTGATACAGAAAATCAACGGGCTATACAAACGGGTATTATTTTTATAAGTTGTGCTTTTTTATTTAAAATGGCTGCTAGCCCTTTTCATGTATGGTCACCGGATGTTTATGATGGTGCTCCTTTAAATAGTACAATTTTTTTTGCAGTCGTTCCAAAAATAGCTTTAATTGTTATTTTTTTAAGGCTTTTCGTTTTTTGTTTCGGCTCGCAACCACAATATTGGCAGTATCTCGTTTCTTTTTGCGCGGTTTCCTCTGTTATTACAGGATCCTTTTTAGCTCTTAAACAACGTAAATTAAAGCGTCTACTCGCTTATAGTTCTATAGGGCATGTAGGTTATCTTCTTATAGCGATTTCTTCTGGAAGTTTGGAAGGATTTCATGCTTCAGTTATCTATATAATTACATATATGTTGATGAGTTTAGGTATTTGGTCTGTTACTAGTTCTTTAGAGAATTATGATGTGTCCAAACGCACAAGAACAATGACAGATTTTGCTATGATTTCCAGATCTAATCCTCTCTTGTCTTTTAGTTCTGCAATTTTGTTATTTTCCATGGCAGGTGTTCCACCATTAGCTGGCTTTTATGCAAAATTTTGTGTTTTTTTGTCCTCAATAAATGCGTCTATGTATATATGTTCCATTTTAATTATTTTAGCAAGTGTTGTTTCAACATACTACTATATACGATTAATAAAGACTGTTTATTTTGAAAAAATAACGACAAGAGTATTCTATAGACCCATTTCTAAAGAGATTTCTTTAATTTTAGCTTTGTCTTTTTTTTTCACTTTTTTCTTTTTTGTCAACCCTAATCTTTTATGGTTGATAACTTATGAAATGGCTCTATGTGTTATTCAGTAAAAGGCTGTCGTTTTATTGTATTCAGGTTGTGTTTTATAAAAGTTATTAACATGATGGTTAGTTGATTTTACATAAGGTTACCAGCTAATAGAAGTATTTTCAATTTTTTGTTATTGAATTACAATAACAAAAAATATTTTGTACTCCTTTTCTACGATAAAGCTTTTACCTAACGCTTTAATGAAAACGGTGCGAAATCGCACGAATTTGAGTAGATTGGGGTTCGAACCCAAGACCGGCGGATTAAAAGTCCGATGCTCTACCAGCTGAGCTATATACTCTATATAAGGCACTTAAAAAAAGGAACCCGGCGTAAAGATACTCTGGAATGAAAGGGTTCGAACCTTTGAATGCCCGCACCAAAAACGGGTGCCTTTCCACTTGGCTACACTCCAAAAGGGTACTCCCTAAGTCGGACTTGAACCAACGACCAAGTGGTTAACAGCCACTTGCTCTACCAACTGAGCTATTAGAGATATTCCCTCAATAAATGAAAAAAACCTAATTTTTGCGCCTTTTCAATTTTCAAACCTTGCTTTTGTTTTTATTTTAAGACCCTAGAAATAGAATAAAATTTCACATATAGAAGGAAAGATCTTATTCTATGTTGTTGATAATTTTTTTCTTCCATAGAAAATATTTAGCAATATAAAAAACTTTATATAATGTTATCTTAATTATGTCATCTATAGGTATAAATAATGCGTTATACGCTTGGTCTTCCCGTTGGTTATTCTCGACAAACCATAAAGACATAGGTACACTTTATTTAATTTTTGGTGCTGTAGCTGGAGTAATGGGAACTACTCTTTCTATATTGATACGTATGGAACTTGCTCAGCCGGGAAATCAAATATTGGCAGGTAATTTTCACCTTTACAATGTTATTGTGACGGGTCACGCATTTGTCATGATTTTTTTTATGGTTATGCCTGTTCTAATAGGAGGTTTTGGAAATTGGTTTGTGCCTTTATTGATTGGTGCACCGGATATGGCTTTTCCCAGAATGAATAATATCAGTTTTTGGCTTTTACCCCCTTCCTTATTTTTGCTATTGGCCTCTACTTTAGTGGAAGCTGGTGCTGGTACTGGTTGGACGGTTTACCCACCTTTGAGTAGTGTTCAAGCGCACTCAGGTCCTTCTGTGGATTTAGCCATTTTCAGTTTACATTTGTCTGGTGCCTCTTCTATTTTAGGGGCAATTAATTTCATAACAACTATTTTTAATATGAGAGCACCTGGTATGACAATGCACAGGTTGCCGCTTATGGTATGGGCTGTTTTAATTACAGCTTTTTTATTACTACTTTCTTTACCAGTATTAGCTGGAGCTATTACAATGTTGCTTACTGATAGAAATTTCAATACGACATTCTTTGATCCAGCAGGTGGAGGAGATCCAGTGTTATACCAACATTTGTTCTGGTTGTGCGTCATAGAAGTTGCGTACATGATGGGTTAGTATCAAGCATACCCAATGACTATTTATCTTACCTAATACGTAGAAGAGCGTAAGGGGAACATAGCATGATAAAAGTTAGGCGTTTGAGATAAGTTTTAAGGGAGGCGGATATATAGAACCGAAGGGAAGTCTCATCAACTGTTAAGTGTTAGGCCCGAACCATGTCTAATGCGAAGATACTAACAGTTCCTCAACTACGGCGAGTAGACAAAATATCTTAATAATATCGAACTCAAACACGATCATTTCGATCAGCCACATGTACGTAAAACTATGGGAAGGGCCGCACGTTAATCTTTTATAGTAACATGTCACACGTAATTTGACAAAAGGCCTGCAGATGTGGGATACGAGCGAAATACAGAAATGAATTGCTACATTGAAACAATTAATATTGTGCAAGCAAGTATAAGTAAGGGAGTATTCGCAAAACTCACTAGTCTAGTAATTTGACATTTATTTCTACAATCGTTTGAAAAGGGTTGTGGCGATATTGTCCAGTTTATAAAAAATTTATTTGTAAATTTTTTTTTTTCATAAAATATTCAAAATTATTTATCTTTTTTAAAATGCTACAAAAGATTCATTCTATGACATTAAAGTGCCTTGAATATAGGGCTGTCATCTCTATAGAAAATCTCGAGCAAGGCTTACTTCGCACAAAAAGTAAAGTTTCATCAGGTTTGGATAGTGAAACTAAGGCCGAATTTACACAGAATAAATTAGTTCAATTACATAAAGAATTAAAGCAACAAAAGTATACTCCAAAACCTAATAGAAGAGTGGTATTGCCTAAGCCGAATGGCGGGAAACGTTATTTAGGAATAGCTTCGCAGCGTGATAAAATTGTTCAAGCAGCGTTGCTTATTCAATTAGAGCAGTTAGTAGATGAGCATTTTTCCGAGAACTCTTTTGGTTTTCGACCCGGGAAAGGTTGTCACGATGCTTTGCACGTGATCAAGTACAAGTGGCAAAATGCTACCTGGGTAATAAACTTAGACATTCAAAAATATTTTGACACTATACAGCATGAAATATTACTTGAAAAACTAAGTTCTTTAGCTGATCAAGCAACAGTTGAATTGATTCGTAAGCTAATAAAGGTCGGTTATGTAGATATTCATAATTTAAATGATCGAACAGCATATTCAATAGAGGGGGTGCCTCAAGGCTCACTTATCTCCCCTATTCTTGCAAATATTTATTTGCACGATTTCGATGTTTTTGTCCAAGAAAAGATGATATCGAAATGGAATCGAGGTAATGAACGCAAGTTCTTAACTGGATACCAAACCCGAAAAGCATTAACGAAGGACGATCGGGCAATATTAGAGAAATATCCCGAACTTAAAAATCAAATCGAACGCGTCAAACACAACCGCTGGGTGCTCGATGGAAAGCCCTCTCGTGATCCAAATGATACTGTCTTTCGTAGATTACATTATATTCGATATGCCGATGATTTTTTATTTGCTTTTTGTGGTACAAAGCAAGAAGCGAGACAAATAAAGGATGAGTTGGAGCAATTTTTGTTATCAGAGCTTAAGCTTGAGATCAATTTGGAAAAATCGTATATAGCTCATGCAGAAGATCATAACACACTATTTTTAGGAATGTTTATTAAGTATGCGAGTTATAATAAAGTCGTTAAAGACGAAAACCACACGGTTCAAGGAGAAGTACATCAATTAAAGTCCACAGCAATTAATTCAGCACAATTGCGAGTCCCGGTAGAGCGTTTAATGAAAAGAGCTGTTGAAAAACAGTACGCGAAACAAAAACCAAATGGGACTGTACGTGCCACTTCATGTAGAAAACTCGCTAGTTTAAGTGAAAAAGAATTAGTTATTCATTTTTCATCTATTATTCGAGGTGTACTTAAATACTATTCTTGTGTGAATCAAAGATCGGATCTGTGGCCGGTCGTAAGTTTGTATAGAAAGTCTTGTGCTCTAACTTTAGCGGACAAGCTAAAAATGCGAACAGCAGCTCAAGTGTTCAAAAAATTTGGGCAAAAATTAAAGATAAAAGATGAACTTCAGAAAACAACAACTGAATTATTTTATCCAGATTCTTTAAAAACTAAAATTGACTTCAAAAAGGGTAAATCAGACATTAATGTGCAAAATCTCTGTATAGATGTTGATAAGCTTCAGGGATCGTATCGATCATATTTGAAAACTGCACAGGTGTGTCAATACACAGGCTGTTATGAAACTCAAAATTTAGAAGTACATCATTTTAACCCTCAGTTCAATTTGAATTTCCAGACAAACCTCACTGCGTTTGAAAAATCGTTGATTACAAAAAAACGTAAAACGATTACTCTATGTCGCAAGCATCATTTGCTTGCGCATAACAAAAAATTAGTAGATTAATTTTTTATAACAAAGAAACGTGTAATATTTGCAAATGTATAATTTGCTTTAACCGAAAGGTTTTTACTAGAGGACGAGCCGTATGCGAGGTGATGCTCGCACGTACGGTTCTGAGACGGGGATAAAATCCTAAGTCTATTTTCGGCCATCCAGAAGTATATATATTGATATTACCTGGATTTGGTATGATTAGTCATATCGTTGCGACTTTTTCCAGAAAGCCTGTTTTCGGCTATTTAGGAATGGTGTACGCAATGTTAAGTATAGGAGTTCTTGGTTTTATTGTGTGGGCTCACCACATGTATACCGTAGGACTTGATGTAGACACACGTGCATATTTTACAGCAGCTACGATGATAATCGCGGTGCCTACAGGAATTAAAATATTTAGCTGGATAGCTACTATGTGGGGTGGATCAATTTCTTTAAAAACTCCAATGCTTTTTGCTATAGGCTTTATTTATTTGTTTACTGTGGGTGGTGTAACTGGAGTTATACTTGCAAATTCAGGAGTAGATATCGCTTTACATGACACTTATTATGTCGTAGCACATTTTCATTATGTGCTGTCGATGGGAGCAGTATTTGCAATCTTTGCAGGATTCTATTTTTGGATAAGTAAAATGATTGGATTGCAGTATCCAGAAATCTTAGGGCAAATACATTTTTGGACCTTCTTTGTTGGTGTAAATATAACTTTTTTTCCTATGCATTTCTTAGGGTTGGCTGGAATGCCCCGTAGGATACCAGATTATCCGGATGCTTATAGTGGTTGGAATGCAATCGCTTCTTATGGATCCTATATTTCTGCCTTATCTTCTATTTTCTTTTTTTATATTGTATACGTTACATTCACCGAAGGAGAGCGTGTCAACAAAAGAAACCCTTGGGGTAAGTTCAGTTTTTTTTATCAATAACTTCTTGTGATTCTGTTTTTTACTCACAAGATTAGAGCTTGTAGCTCAGAAGGTTAGAGCATACGCCTGATAAGCGTAAGGTCAACAGTTCAAATCTGTTTAAGCTCATTTTAGTTACCCATCTAGTTCCAAAATACAATTTACTAGTAAAATTAAAAATTTTTTATGGTGATCATAACTCAGTTGGTTAGAGTATCAGATTGTGGCTTTGAAAGACACGGGTTCAAGTCCCGTTGTTCACCCTATTTGTGTTTTTTTAAATTTTGTAAAATAAATTAATTATTATGGCATTAAAAAAAAGTGAATTGTCTTTAAAGGCAAAGAATTTCACAATTAACTTCGGACCACAACACCCAGCTGCCCATGGTGTGTTAAGGTTAGTGTTAGATTTAGACGGAGAAGTTGTGGAAAGGGCGGATCCCCATATAGGGTTATTACATAGAGGTACCGAAAAACTTATAGAGTACAAGACTTATATGCAAGCTTTACCATACTTTGATAGATTAGATTACGTATCTATGATGGCTCAAGAGCAAACATATTCTTTAGCTGTGGAAAAGTTATTGTCTTGCCGTGTTCCAGTGCGTGGTCAATATATTAGGGTTTTATTCGCAGAGCTTACAAGAATTTTAAATCACTTATTAGCCGTAGGGTGTCATGCTATGGATGTAGGGGCTACAACACCTATGCTTTGGGCTTTTGAAGAAAGAGAAAAGTTAATGGAGTTTTATGAAAGGGTTTCTGGAGCAAGACTTCACGCTGCTTATATACGACCGGGTGGTGTTAGTCAAGATTTGCCTTTGGGTATATTAGATGATATCTATATGTTTTCGGAGCAATTCAGCACAAGAGTTGATGAAATGGAAGAGCTGTTAACGGGAAACCGCATTTGGAAACAACGATTAGTTGATATTGGGATCGTCTCGGCCAAGGAAGCTAAAAATTGGGGTTTTAGTGGTGTTATGTTAAGAGGTTCCGGTGTCTCTTGGGATTTAAGGAAAACTCAACCGTATGATGTTTATAGTTCTATAGACTTTGATATTCCTGTGGGTACTAATGGAGATTGTTTTGATCGATATTTAATTCGAATAGAGGAAATGCGTCAATCTTTAAGAATAATTTCTCAATGTATAAACATGATTCCGGAGGGACCTGTTAAATCATCTGATGCTAAAATAGTCACCCCTTCTCGATCTCAAGTAAAAAATTCAATGGAATCTTTGATCCATCATTTTAAACTTCACACTGAAGGTTTTTCTGTTCCATCAGGTGAAACATATGCTGCTACTGAGGCACCTAAGGGTGAGTTTGGTGTTTTCTTAATATCAAATGGGTCGAATAAACCGTACCGTTGTAAGATTAAGGCTCCTGGATTTAACCATCTTCAAGCATTAAATTTTATGAGTAAAGGACATTTAGTAGCAGACGTAGTTACTATCATAGGAACTCAAGATATAGTATTTGGCGAAGTTGATAGATAATTATTTTTATTTTGTAGCAAATATATCTATTGAAGTTTATAATGCTTGAGAGGAAAAGTGGCTGAGTGGCTTAAAGCATTGGTTTGCTAAATCAACGTATAATTTTAGTTTATACCACGGGTTCGAATCCCGTCTTTTCCAATAAAAATGTTTTATAGAAAAGTAACGAAATTTTTACAAACTTATTTTCTCTATATGATCCAGATTCAAACTATTGTAGATGTTGTAGACAATTCTGGAGTAAAATCATTAAAATGTATTAAAGTTTTAGGAGGCTTCAAAAAAAGATATGGTGTTTTTGGAAGTGTCATAAGAGCGTCTATACAAGAATTGCGGCACAAGAGTAACAAGAAATTGGGATTTAAAAAAGGCGATCTCGTTTTTGCTATGATAGTTCAAGTACGATCTAAAATGAGAAGAAAAGATGGCCAAGTTTTTAATTTTTTAAAAAACTCTGCTGTAATTATCGATAAACAAAGGAAACCAATGTCTACGAGAATTTTAACTCCATTGTGTAGTGAGTTAAGACAAAAAAACGCCGTAAAATTAATTAGTTTAGCCCCTTTTATTTTTTAAAAAAAAATTATAATGTGGAAAAAGTATAATAATTTTTATACTCAAACAATAAAGTCAGAAGTAGGTTTTACCCAATTATGTAAAAATGTTAATCAAATACCTTGTATAAAAAAAGTATCTTTAACTTGTGTTTGTGAGACACCTAACAACATTAAAAATGTTCTTATGACTCTTAGTGCGCTTCAACTGGTTGTAAATAGAAAGGCTAAAGTGGTTACTTCAAAACAGTCTTTAGCACAAATAAAAATTAGAAAAGGGCAGCCATTGGGAGCCAAGATTTGTCTTACTGGTGGCACTGCGTTGCAATTTTTTAACTATTTTATATTTAATTTAATGCCAAATTTGGATCTATTAAAATTAATGCCTTATCAAAAAGAGAATATAGATTTCAATTTTTTTATCAAGTCATCTATAATTTTTAGCAAATTAGGCCCTTTTTTTAATTTTTTTCAGTTTTTACCCCCGGTTCAGCTTGTTCTATCTTTCGGAAAAAATTCCAATAAAAAAAATATCTTTTTTTTAAGATCTTTAAAATTACCAGTCTCGTTTTCAACTAAAGATAATTAATTTTTAGTTTAAGATTGTTTTATAGAAAATTTAACTTTGTTTATTCTTATGGTGTATCATATTGGTTTTATTATAATAAGTCTTTTAATAATTGTTATTCCATTACTTATTTCAGTTGCCTATTTTACGCTAGTTGAAAGAAAGTTTATGGGATCTATGCAAAGAAGAAGAGGCCCAAACGTTATTGGTTTCATGGGTCTTCTCCAACCATTAGCGGATGGATTAAAGCTTTTTGCTAAAGAAACCGTGTTACCTAGTAATGCAAATATTGTTCTTTTTGTTTTGGCTCCCATAATAACTTTTGTACTTAGTTTAATGGGTTGGATAGTCATACCTTTTGGGGAAGGTGCGGTAGTATCCGATGTGAATGTTGGGATTCTTTATCTTTTTGCTATTTCTTCTTTAAGTGTTTATGGAATTATTACTGCAGGATGGTCAAGTAACTCCAAGTACCCTTTTCTAGGTGCTTTAAGGTCTGCCGCTCAAATGGTTTCGTATGAGGTTTCTATTGGATTTATAATAGTTACTGTTGTTGTTTGCGCAGGATCTTTTAATTTATCAACAATAGTGCTTGCTCAAACGAAGGTATGGTTTATTGTTCCTCTATTCCCTATGTTTATAATGTTTTTTATTTCTGCTTTGGCAGAAACAAACAGACATCCCTTTGATTTACCTGAAGCGGAAGCAGAATTAGTTTCAGGTTATAACGTAGAATATTCTGCGATGGGGTTCGCATTATTCTTTTTAGGAGAATATGCGAATATGTTAATTATGAGTGGGATGACTACAATACTGTTCTTAGGTGGTTGGTTACCCCTTTTTGATGTTGTTCCGTTTAATTTAATTCCAGGACCTTTGTGGTTTTCCATAAAATTATCTATTTTTGTTATCGCTTTTATTTGGGCTCGAGCTGCCTTACCTAGATACAGGTATGACCAATTGATGTCATTAGGGTGGAAAGCTTTTCTTCCTCTATCTTTGGGTTGGTTGTTGTTTACCGTTGCCTGTTTGATCAGTTTTAATTGGTTGCCGGAATAAAAATGTTGATTAAATTACATATTGTATCCAATAAAGGGAGTTTATTAGATATATTCATAAAAAAACTTCATGTTGCGATTAATCCAGAATGTATTAATGTGGTAAAGTTGCCTACGAAAAAAAGGCTCTTTACCGTACTAAAGTCTCCTTTTGTTAATAAGAAATCACGTGAACAATTTGGAATCAGCACGCATAAACGACTAGTTATCCTCAGAAAAGTGGATTTACTTATGTTTTCACATTTTTTAAAAAGAATCTCTTGTAAAGGAGTTTCTTTTAAAATAACTGTTAAAGGGGGATAGTTCAATTTGGTAGAATAGTGGTTTCCAAAACCGAAGGTTGTGGGTTCAAGTCCCGCTCCTCCTGAATTTAGATGATACTTTTTTTATTTTACATCTGTTAAAAAAGATAGAGATATAAAAGTATTTTGATTACAAAATAAAGATGTTAACTTAAAATAGTGTTGCAATAAGTAGAATGTATTTGAATATTGTTTTTTTGCCTTTTTTAGGATCTTTTATTGGCGGTTTTTTTGGTCGATTTTTAGGCCCTCACGGTTCTGCCATAATAACCACAAGTTGCATTGGTTTTTCTTGTTTAATGTCCATGACTGCTTTTTTCGAGGTCGCTTTGGCGGGTTGCCCATGTTATATCAAAATAGCACCTTGGATAGATTCTGAATTATTTAATGTTCCTTGGGGATTTTTATTTGACAGCTTAACCGTAGTTATGTTAGTAGTTGTTACTTTTATATCAACGTTAGTGCATTTATATTCTACGGAATATATGTCTCACGATCCACACTTACCTAGATTTATGGCATACTTATCTTTGTTTACTGCTTTTATGCTAGTTTTGGTGACTGGGGATAATTATATGCAAATGTTTTTAGGATGGGAGGGTATTGGGTTATCCTCTTATTTATTAATCAATTTTTGGTTCACTCGCCTTCAAGCAAACAAAGCAGCAATAAAGGCTATGATTGTGAATAGAATAGGCGATTTTGGTTTGGCGCTTGGTATTTTTATGATCTATATTTCTTTCCAGTCTATGGAATATTCAAGTGTTTTTGCAATGGTTCCTTTTTTTGCCGAGCAAGAAATTTGTTTTTTATCCTTAAATTTTAATTTATTAAATGTTATAGGTATTCTATTATTTGTTGGTGCTGTAGGTAAATCTGCACAAATAGGTCTCCATACATGGTTACCTGATGCAATGGAGGGACCTACCCCTGTTTCAGCATTAATCCATGCAGCGACTCTAGTAACAGCGGGTGTTTTTTTAATGGCTCGAAGTTCTCCTCTTTTAGAATACGCGAATGGTGCACTTTCAGTAATAACAGTGTTTGGTGGTATGACAGCCTTCTTTGCAGCAACCACAGGACTATTACAAAATGATTTAAAACGAGTAATCGCCTATTCTACATGTAGCCAATTAGGTTATATGGTCTTCGCATGTGGTGTTTCTAATTATGCTGTTGGTGTATTTCATTTAGCGAATCATGCCTTTTTTAAAGCTCTTTTATTTTTAAGTGCAGGTTCTGTAATTCATGGTGTCTCTGATGAGCAAGATATGAGAAAAATGGGAGGGTTACGTAGGTTACTTCCATTCACTTATGCTATGATGCTAATTGGGTCTTTGTCCCTTATGGGTATGCCTTTTTTAACAGGGTTTTATTCTAAAGATGTTATTCTAGAGGTGGCTTACGCGAAATACACAATACCTGGGCATTTTGCATATTGGTTAGGTACTTTTGCTGCTTTTTTTACTGCATTTTATTCTATGCGTTTAGCTTTTTTAACTTTCTTATCTGAGCCTAACGGCTATAGACCTATAATAACAAATGCCCACGATTCGCCTATAAGAATGGCACTACCTTTAGCCATATTAGCAGTGCCAAGTATTTTCATAGGCTTTATCGCCAGAGATATGATAATTGGCTTGGGTTCTGATTTTTGGTCAAATGCTATTTTTGTCCACCCTAGAAATTTGAATAGCATAGATGCTGAATTTATACCCCACTCTATGAAATTATTGCCGGTTGGGTTGAGTATTACTGGAGCAGCATCGGCGTGCATTTTGTATTCTTATAAAAGTAATTTATTGTATAGCTTTAAGATTTCTGAGGTGGGAAGAAAACTTTACACTTTTCTTAATCGAAAGTGGTTCTTTGATAAAGTTTATAATGAATACATTGC
>Ga0209503_10001038_pt1 | contig 14982 bp, 12 predicted proteins | sample SouAtlMetagenome_2_FD_187448 | JGI IMG/M metagenome (GOLD analysis project Ga0209503, IMG submission 187448) | Marine eukaryotic phytoplankton communities from Atlantic Ocean - South Atlantic ANT15 Metagenome (SPAdes) (version 2) | ecosystem: Environmental > Aquatic > Marine > Oceanic | place... | reverse complement strand
GTGAGCGCGCGGACCCGCGACGTCGCGATGACGGCGTCTAAATCAGGGAGCAAATCGCGCGCGTCCAGCGCCGCGAGCGCCGCGACAGCGTCGGGGCCGGCCGCCTCCGCGAGCGCCCGCGCCGCGGCGGCGACGGCCGAGAACGGAAACGCGCGACACGCCTCGGCGAACGCGTCCTTTTCCAGGCCGGCGACGATGGCCCGCGACGCGCGCGCGACGCACGCCGGCGTCCGGTCCCCCATGACGAGCGGCGCCAGCGCGCGCGGGTCCTCGGCGCAGGCGGCCCAGAACGCGTCGCAGCCGTCGGCTTCGGCCGCGGCCTCGGCCAACATGTACGCGGCGTCGTCGCCGGCAGCGCAGCGCCGGGCGAGCGCCGCCGGCGCGCCTTCCGCCGCGGCCGCGGCCGCCTCCACGACCTCGTCGGCCGCCCGAGGGCCAGAAGCGGCGCGGCACCGCTCGAAGGCCGACAACGCGACGTCGGCCGCGTCGAGGTCAAAGGCCGCGGCGATCGCGGCCCCCAGCAGGCTCCCCGTCGCCGCCACGGCGAGCGGCTCCGCCGCCGCCACCTCCGATACAGCGCGAAACACCGATCTGGCCGGCTGCATGGATGCGTGGCGCACGAGTGCCGCGACGGCGCCGCGTGCCGCCTCGAGGCGCGCCGCCCCGCCGGCCAGCGCGACGCACGCGAGCATGTCGCCCGCGAGGTGCGCGGCCTCGGAGTCCAGCGTCAACGGGAGATTCGGGTCGAGGCCGGCGGCGACGCCCGCGAGGCACTCCGGGCCGATCGCGTCCGGAGCGACGCCGGCGCAGAGGCGCAACACGTCCTCCGTATGTTCCGTGCCCAGGAACGTGCCGCAGGCCGCGTCCAGCGCGCCCGAGAGGTGCGCGTCGTTTTTCACGAGTTTTAGTAATGATAGGGCCGCCTCCTTGCAGCGCCGCGCGTCGACGGACCACGCGCCGACGAGTGATTGCGACGAAGCCATGGGCGGCGGGCCCACGGCGCCCGGCGCCGCGTCTCCAAGAACCCGCCGCGTCCGCGTCCGCGGCGCGACGGGCCGCAGGAGCCATTTCAGGGCCGCGCACGCGTCCGACGGGCTCCACTCGTGGTACGCCCCCGCGACCGCGGCCAGGCACCCGCACGCCGCCGCCGCGACGGCGCCGCCCCGCGCGCCGCCCACCAACGCGACGACGCGCGGCAGGGACCCCTCGACGACCGTGGCCTCGGCGACGCGGGCGTTCCCGCGACATAAGGCCGCAAGCGCCCGCAGCGCCGATATGCGCACGAACTGGTCCTCGCTATCGCGCCGCGCCGCGGCCTCGCCGGCACCGAACGCCAGGTCGTCGCCCGTCGCCAGCTCGAGCAATCGAGACAAGGCCGAGCCCGGCACAACCACAGATTCCTCCTCATCTATCATGGGACCGCCGTCGACGTACGACGGTTGATTTGATGAAGACAAGACGCGCGGCGCGTCCCGCACGAGAGGGATGTCTTCCGATTCCTCGGCGTCGGCGAGCGGGACGCGGCTCGCCGCCTCGTCCCGCGAGACCGTGGGGTCCTCGTCGTCGGGCGTCCACGAAGCTAATGATTGGACGCGGCCCGGCTCGACGGCGACGGCGTGGGCCGTGGCCGTGCGCACGTCCATGCACCTTTGGTAGATGATTTCCCGCGGTTCAGCCCTTTCAATAATTCTACACGCGACGGCGGCGCCGTCCTCCGTGTAGAGGAGCTCCGCGATACATTTCTTGAGGAAGGGTTCTGGTAGAGAAGGCGCTTCTCCCTCTTTCATCTTGACGGGGCTCACTTCGTTACACACATCAGTACGGCGTCGCAACGACAGCCGGAGCGGAAAGCCCAGGCCCGCGAAGAAGTTTGAGAGAGCGTCCTTCTCGTCACTCTCAAAAGGTGGGACGTAGCCGTGCGCGGCCTCGACCACATCCATCGGTAGCACGCCCGCTTGTTCAGCGCGGGACCCCTCTTTGACCGAGGCGACGCGGCAGCACCTCACCCCCTGATCGCACCGGTGCACCTCCACGACACATCCCAACGGTCCTTCTTCTAACATAACATTGAGCGAAGACGCGTTTCGTCGCTGGACCGCGTCGCCCCAAAAGAAGTGCTCGTCGTCCGCCGGGAACGCGCCAGTCACCCCAGCGTCGTCATCATTATCTACCGGTGAAGGAAGGCAGGCCGCGACTAATCTAGCAGCCTGGATATGATCAATTTGTGATGCCGCTCTACATGCTCTCTCCCGTAAATCAGGAGACAGCTCCCTTGCTAAAGCCGTGCACGCGTCGCAACTCAATCTCGATTGTTCCTCCTCCAATCTTCGCACACATGCTTCACCGACCCCGGCCTCCTTCAATATACGTCGCGCTTCTGAAGCCGATGCTGACACTCGCTTATGCGTTGCTTCGACCGCCCGTCTCCTCAAAAAAACTAATCTCTTGGGCCAAGGAGCATCTCTCACGGCCGCACAGGCCGCGACCATGGCCTCCCTCACTACTTGAGAAGATGCGTCCTTCTCCAATGAGTACTCGACCCTTCTACCGTTCACCTCTACTAGTAAATCGCCCCTCTCAACACCTTGGCGCCGCGTAAAACTATTGGCGCGGTGGACCGAAGGGGCCACACCACCATCAGACCAGGGTCCTGCCGCCAACTCCAATCCCAACCCGCGCGCGCCGCCGCCCTCGAAAACAACGGCGTACGCCTCTCCCTCTATTTGAGGCACCGTGTCGCCCTCGTCGGAGGACCACGCCGCTCGTTCTGCCTCGTCGTCGGATGAGGCGTCTCCACCACCGCCTTCCGTCTCTAATGAAAGCTGCGGCTCGCTGAGTGCCGCGTCGTCTCCGATAAGTGCTACGACGGCCAGGACGTGATCCCCATGTCCTTGGAGGGTCTTCGCCAAAGCCGGCGCTAGGGACGCGTCGTTGACGAGCGCCGTCCGCGCCTTCTTGCGCGACGCCCGTGTTAACGCGACCGCCAAAGCAGGCGCCCCTTCTGTGCCCTCGTCCAGCAACCGGGCGACGCGCGTCCAACACAGGCGCGCGAAGGCCGCGTCGCCTCGTTGTGCGAGACTCCGCCTCCGGTGGAGCGTTGCTGCCAAGATGTTGCAGACCGGCGTTGGAACGTGCTCCTCATTCAACAGGCCCGCGAGGGCAAACAAAGCGCGCGGCGCGCGTGCCAGGCGCAGCAGCGCGGCGCGGCCGACGGGCGTCGGCGCCGAGATGATTGCCTCGAGCGCGACGCACGCATCGAGCGCGGCGGCGCCGTCGTCGCGGCGGCTCGCGCGCCGCGCTCCGGAACATAATGAGACGGCGCAGTCCGCCGCGACTTCCTCCTCTATTAGGTCGACGACGTGTGCCGCGGCGCCAAAGGCCGCGCGCGCCACCCTTGAATCGTCGGCCGCGCAGGCCCGAGCCGCGGCTTGGGCGCCTTCTCTCAACCAAACTAACGCGGGCCGCCGCCCGCGCGCGAGGGTCACCATATCCTCGTGGAAGGGCACGCGCCGCGCTCGTACCAAAGCTCGACCGACGGCCGCCAAGGCCTCGGCTCGATCGGTGTCGCCCGCGCGCAGTTTTGTAGAGAGGGCGCCGCACGCTACAGGAGGAGGCGCGACGCAGCCCGCCAGCACGAGCTCCGCGAGCCACTTATCACGCGTAGACGCCGCCGCCGCCGCGGGGCCGCAGAACCCGAGGTCTAGCGGCGGTGTCGCCTCCACCCTGATGCGGAAGGCCGGCCGGCCGCCCGGCGCGGCCTGGAGCGGCGTCGTCGCCAGCGCGCCCGTCTTCTCCGCGATTGAGATGGAGAGGCCGCTCAGCTGGAGCTCCCTTACCAAAGCCGTCTTTTCCTTCAGCCGCAAACAGGCCTCCGCGGCGCCGTCGCCCCGCGTCACGATCGCAGAGCAGCGGCGCCAGCCCAGGCGCGCGTTATCGCGCCGCGCGTGGACCTCTCCACTAAACGCGGTGCCCGGCAGCGCCGCGAGCGCCGTCGCGTCGGGCCAGCTCTCGCGGCTCGCGTCCGAGGCGGCGTCGTCGTCGACTTCCGTGGGCGTGTCCTTGACCGGGATTTGCTCGGCCTTGGGCGTGTCCGGCGACGTTGGGACGTCCATTTTATTGGTGTGGTGCGCCTTCGGGTCTCTCTCTTGCTGTGTGCTGCTCTCCACGCGGCCCACGATTTCGCAGTTGGTCCAGGCGTCGTGTACGATAAAAAGGTATGAATTTAAACGAAGGGTTTGTAGCTCGGCCTTCGCGTGTGAGGCGGCACGGTGGCCTGAAGAGCACTCCGGCCAGGAGAGCTAGTGAGTCGATACGCTAGCTCTCGCCCGCGCAGCCATCAAAATGACTCCTCTAGACGGACAGGAGCGTGAGTATCGCTATGTAAACCGGGCGAGCGCTATGTCTTCCCCTTACAACCCCCGGACAGACGCTTCTTGTCGTCGTCTTCGACCGGCAACGCGACGACGGCGCGCCGAGAAAGCCGCCGCCGCCAGAACGGCCGCGACCGCGCGGCGCCCAGCAGCGACACCTCCCTATCACCGGTCTCGTACCGCTCCCGCGCCTCCTGGGCCGTGATCACGTACCCCGTCGCGCGGCGGACGGTCGTCGCCGCGCGGCCCCAGTGCACGGCCGCGAATTTAAAACGCTGGCCCGCGACCTCGGTGCGCAGCACGGCCTCGGCCTCGTCGGACCAGGCCGTCGACGCTTCTGGGGGGCGGTCGCTCGCGTCGGGCGTCGCGAGCCCGGGTGGCGGCGGGGGGCTGCAGAGCCAGTCGTCGCCGAGGTCCTTGCTCATCTGGTCCTCAATTCCATTACATGCCAGCCGCGTGGCGACGGCCGCCGCAGCCGTGGCCATTTATTTGTGTCGGGGGCAGCCCTTGTTGAGAGATGTATTGGTACCCTGGTCCTCACCCGTGGCGGTGCCGCAAAAGATGCGCTCCAAGCGTCCTGCTGCGCGACGATTGGGCACGCTGGGTCCTCCTTTTAGGAGCTGGGCGCCGCAACCGAGCTAGCGGCATGTAACACACTAGCAAGCTCAAATGCGACCCTCGCACGTGCCGAATCGGCGGCGTCACGGCCAGAATTAGCATTAACAATGGGAGACGACGATGCTCCGCCCCCAAAACCACAGCGCAGCACGAGCGACGGCGAGGGCAGCCCGCCGCCCGCCCCGGTGGAAAGCATGGCCACCGTCGACCTCGAGGCCGCACCATCACAAACGCGCCAGCCCTCGCCGCGTCGAACGGACCGTCAATCCATGGCCGTCGACGCGCCGCCGCCGGAAAGCGGCCCGAGCCTGGCCTCGCCGGTGGCCGCCCCCGAAATGACCGTCGACCGGGACGATAGCGACGTCTACGGTGGATTTAGAAGGCGCTTCAAGCTCAGGAAAAGTCGTTCGACGGAGCCCTGGTCCACTTCCCGAAAGCCGCGCCTGCCGGCCATAAAACGTCGGATCGCGTCGGCCTGGGCGCACAATTATTTTTGGCTCTTTTTAGTTGTATTAGCGGTCGTCACGTCCATCAGTGCTTTCGTCATGGACGAGACGGCGGCGGGTCTCAGGAAGGGGTTGGTCGATGGCGTGTTACGGACGGGCGGGTCGCAGAAGGACTACGGCGTCATCCTCTACATCTTTCTCAGAGTATTGATTACATTGATCGCGGTGGAGCTGACGAAACGAGTGGCACCGATCGCCGCGGGAAGTGGCATTCCGGAAGTCAAATCTATATTAGCAGGGTTTTCCATCCCGGGGTTCCTGGAACCTCGAACTCTAGTCGCCAAAGTGCTCGGGGTCGTTCTTTTATTAGGTGCTGGTTTACCGATAGGAAAAGAGGGCCCCTTCATCCATACCGCAGCTATTTTAGCAGAGTTATTAATGAGGGTGCCCTTCTTCGCGAGGCATACGAATGAATTATTTAGGAATCAGATGCTGTCCGCGGCGGCCGCCGTCGGTGTCTCGGCAGCTTTTGGCGCTCCGATTGGTGGTATTCTCTTCAGTATCGAAGCGACGGCGAACTACTACGCGACGTCCCACTACTGGGGCGCTTTTTTGTGTGCTACGGTCGGTGCGTTCACGTCGCGAGAATTAGCTTTCAAGTCCTACGGGGCCTTCTCGCCACATTTTGACACGGTCTCATATAAGCACTGGGAGGTCTGGATCTTTTTAGTGTTATCAGCATTGTGCGGCATCCTGGGAGGCTTCTTCGTGATGCTCTTCACTGCTTTTATTGGTCTGAGACGACGGTGTGCCTCCCTGAAAATGAAAGGTGTCCAGGCGATCCCGAAAATAGTGCTAGGCACGAATTTGGGCTACTCAGCACTAATAGCGCTGACGAGCGGCCTCGTCGCGTGCTGGCTCGGCGACTTCGCGTTGTTAGGAACAAGAGAAGTCATGGACGACCTCTTTTCGGAGTTTCCATTACGGGAAGACGCGAACCCGAAGCTCCACCCGCGGTCGAGGTGGGACGAGCGCGACGGCGGCGTCGGCGCCTCCCTTTGTTTGTTCATTATTTTTACGTTCTTCTTTTCTACTCTATGCATCGGGCTGCCCGTGTCGAACGGCCTCGTGACGCCGTCGTTCGCGATCGGCGCGGGCATCGGGCGACTTGTTGGTGAGGCGCTGCGGACATTAACAACTTCAGTCACGGGAGAGTGTCCTTTATCGCCCGCGGGCGGCTACGCGATTGTTGGGGCGGCTGCGTTCAGTGCGCGCCGGCGTGAAAATTCAATTTCCCGTGACACCATCGACGCGATGTCCGCACAGGCGTGAGCGTCACGGGAAAGCTCTCGATCGGAGTGGTCATCTCGGAGCTGACCGGGCAGTTGTCCTATTCGATACCGGTATTATTTGCGTGCGTCGTCGGCTTAGGAGCCGGTCAGCTCGTGGAGATCGACATCTACGCCATGATCGCCAAGCTCAAGGCCCTGCCGCACTGGCCCGCGATCCATGCGGCCGCGAACTTCTCGAAGACCGTATCCGATGTTGTAGAATGTTCGAAGGCCTACGAGGAGCCTTGTTTAGCGTTGGTAGACGACCAGCCACCGGCCAACGTCCAGGACACGCTCAACTCCGCGACGCACGTCGTGATTCCCGTGGTCCGGAACGGGGTCTTCGTCGGGGTCATGAGAGTTGCGGACCTGGCGTCTGCCATGGAGGGCGACTTCATCGAGTCGATCGACGACGCCTGGCCGCGGTGTGCACCTTCCGCTACGTTATCGCATTTGTGCTTCCTGTTCGATTTGCACCACAAGGACCGGGTCTTTGTTGTCTCTGGTGGAGGGCGTTTGGTCGGGCATATTGACGCGTCGGAGGTTGGACAGGCTCTGGCCGCGAAGATGCCACCACAAGAGACGGCGAACCCGCTGCGCGACGCGTCGGCGGCCTACTGGCGGGGGCGGCGGGCGCAGCTCTCCGTGGAGGGGTCCTCGGGGGCCGTTTAGTTGACGTTTTAGTTTAATCTTCAAATTAGGACACATACATGTACACAAGTTGGGCGTCGGCGCGTGGCGCCTGGTCGCCACGGCTGCGGTCGTCTCCACGTGCGCCATCGCGCGCGTTGCGTCGTCGCCACCCGTACGCCGTCGCCGCGACCCGCAATCACTAGCCGCCGGCGAAGCACGGGGCGCCGCGCTCCGTGACCGTGAAGTAGGCATCGACGGCCGCCGTCGGGATGGGTGGCACCGATTCCTGGCGCCGCGGCCGTCGCAATCGTCCCGGTAGCTCCTTGGCAATCATGCAGCCGAAGGAGAAGAGCAGGAAGAGAGTCCCGGTCGTCGGCGACGGCGCGGCCCACACGAGCACGGCGAGCGCGAACCTTATTGCCAGCATCACGCGCCGAGGGGACCAGGCGCGCTCCGGCGCATTGCTGCCGACGCTTTCATCGCGTCTTGGGGGCACCGTGCGGAGGCGATGCATCGGCATGATGGGTGTGCAGCGTGTTGCAGCGTGCAGTGTGTGCGAGGAATGGCTCGAAGCTGAAGAAATGGCGTCCGCCCGGTCGTAGGGCACCGTTCGTTTGCTCTGCACAAGAGCAGCGCTCCTGCACAGCAGTTGTTAGGCACTGCAAAAAAGTCGCATGTCAGCTCAGAGCCGGCGAACAAAACGTGAATGTGATAGGCTCTTCGAGGACGTGTCCCGTCAATTGATTTGTAATGCTAATCAGGCTTATGACACTAATACATGATGAAACGGGCACACTGCAGAGGCGTGCGGTGTTGCGGCCGCGACGGCCGCGCGACGATCGATCGCGCCTTCGTCAGCCGCCGGCGTAGAAATTCTGTTGCTCAACGGCGTTTGCTTCATTTGTTCTTGGCGCGAGGTCGGCGGCAGTTACGGTTGACCGGCGTCGCGGTCGGCGTCGGCGGCCGACCGGCACCGCCATCGCTGCGACAACCGCGGAGAGGACGCAAATGAACGCAGCCTCGTAGCTGTTGTGCGCGACGTCTACCGCGAGCAACAAGCAACAACCCGCGATAAATCGTCCCACGATCACGTCCATCAAAGGAGGAGCATTGCTTTTTCTCGTCGCCGGCCGTGCGCGTGCGCGAGTGCTCTGTGAACACAAGACCTCCACCACTGTGCGAGATCTCGGCTCAACTCGCCCGGCGGCAATAAATACCACCCAAGCAAGTTTGAGATACTCTTCCAAAGTAGGTCATCGATCTCGAGAGGGAACACTCGAGACGCGTTCATGAAGCCGCGATGGCGTCGGGTGGCGCCCGCTGGACGCCGTCGCCGCGACCCCGTAACTACAAACTCTTACGCGACCTTCCGTTCCTCTTCCCGGTCGTGGCCCAGGATGCGCCCAAAACAGAAGAGCCCCGCGAGCGCGTCGTTCGCCGCGTAGCGGATCATCGCCGGCGTGTACGTCCGCTGGCCCCAGCTGGCCGTGGACTGGTGCTTTGATAGTCTACGGCCGCCTAACGAGGCCACCAAGCCCCGCAAGCCCCGTCTTGTTAATGACGGAAACCGCGCTTCCGCCAATGGTGCTAAATCCACTAAACCTCTCACAGTCAAGCCGGGAGCGTGCCTCGACAGGGCGTTCGTATCTTCACTAAGAGCAACGCCGACCTTCAGCACTTTGTCATCCTCCAGCAAGTTTTGGAGAGACGCCGGGATGTGCCGCATGTTCTTCAACAGGAACAACACCACGAGATCATGACTCGCGAGTTGCAGCACGGACACGGAGTTCTGCTCAAAACCTTTCCGGAACGTCGGCGGCCGTTCCGTGTCGAAGCCGAGGCACTGCAGCTCCTTGCCGTGGAGCGTGAGGGACGAATCGCCTTGCTCCAGTGCTTTCCGTAGTCTTTTCACACCAAGATCGAAGCCCGTTTCACTCGCACAGAGTAGCACCTCGGCGTCCTCGGCGGCGTCGAAGCGCGGCAGGTTTTTTATGTGCTCTTTATCTACGTCGGTTATGCTAGCGTCCGGCGGCAAGAGTTCGGAGAGCGTCGGTCTCTGGTCAAAACCGTTCAAGAGGCTCTTCTGGAGCTGCCTTATGCCATTCACAAAACCGATCCGGCCTCGCGGTAACGTTTTACTGGTCAAGTGCGGGGGCTTCGGCGACGAGTACGCTCTAGCTTGCTGTGGCTTTGTACGTGCGGCGACGACGAAGGTGCGCTGTGGTCGCGGCGGCTGGCGCCTCGCCGCGGCGCGGAGCAACATGAGGCGCTCGGGGGCCCGCGACGTGAGTCCAGAGCCAGTGGCTGTCACTCGAGGCTCACTCCTCCCAGCCTACTTCAGGGACCACAGTTCGGCACGCGCAGCAAAGGTGCGATGAAGGGCGATGTGTCCAAGGCGTACAACAGTTCAAAACTCGCTCGGGCGGCCGCTACGCTGGCTTGCACCACGACGTATGCGCTAGCTAGCGCCGTATAGACATACTAGCACTACAAATCGCGGCCGAAATAGAACAGAACGAGCCTCGGGAGTCGTGCGACTGATCCGGAGGCGCCTTTGGATTGATTGCAATGGAATCATCGCAAAGCATAATCCACAACTACCTTGCGGCGCCGCATCGCGACCCGCCCCGGGGAGACCAGCTCATAACACAACACACTTACCGCCGCTTCTTCCCCCGGAGCTTTGCATACGCTTTGGACTTCCGCCGCGCGGTCTTCTTCTGGCCCCGCAGGTTCTTGACGGACTGGTGCGCCTTTGACGCCGCGGCCGCCGGGTTGTCCAAGGCCTCCAGCGCGAGTAAATCGGGATCGTCCTCGTCAACCTTCTTCTTGCGCGATTTTTTATGCCTTCTTTCATCCTCGGCGAGCTCCGCCCAGTCCTCCAGGATCTGGTCGTGCTGGCCCTTGCGCTTGCGCGGCTCGTCTTTCTTCTTCTTGGCGACGGGCGGCGCCGCCGACGCCGCGAGCTTCTTCTCCTCGCGCGACCTCTTCTCTTCTTCAACGCGTTTCAGGCGCGCCGCTTCCCGTCTTTCGTCGGCGTATTTTATGGTCCCCGTCTTGACGTCGCGTCGCTCAAAAGCAAAGGCCGTCATCCAGTCCTTGCCTCTTTTACCATTAGCCTTGGCCCTCTTTCGTAGTTCGGGCATGTCGGGCAATTTCAGCAGAGCATACAGTCTCGCTGTCGAACCGATGCTCACCTTCTCCCACCGAAAGATGTACGGCAATCGATGCTCGAGGTACGCTCGCACATGACTAGTGAACGCGATCGTGCCCTTCTCGAGGATGGCTCGATCTCTGATGCACGCGTCCTCCAGCGCCGTTCGCAACTCATCAGAGTTCGATACTTCCACTTCGACGGGTGACGTCGCCGCACCTCGCAACCGCAGCAACTCCGGGTACGCGTCCTCGTGGGGCTCCAACAACACCACGGCTCTCCCAGAACGCCCGGCCCGCGCCGTCCGGCCCGCGCGATGGACGAAAGTGTCGGGTTTCTGAGGAGCATCTATTTGTATCACGAGGTCGACGTCGTCGACGTCCAAGCCGCGCGCGGCGACGTCCGTGCATAATAAAGCGACTCTGTCCGAAGAGGCCTCCCTAAATTGGGCCCAGACGGCCCTTCTCTTTTTTGGCGCCATTTTTCCGTGTAAAGAATCGATGCGAGGCAGGCCTTCTTCGTTCACGTTCGCGGCTCTGAGGGCCCTTCCGAAGAAGTCGACGGCGGCGCAGGAGTCGAAGAAGACCAACGCCTTCCGCGCTGTTTTTAGCAAGTCCAGGGCGCACCGGAGCTTGTCCTCGGCTCTCACCACAACGTGTTGCGAAACCAACTCGGTCGGCGTCTTGCCCGTCTCAGATCCGGAGTTGACCTTGACGGATACCGAAGCCGGGTTCCTCAAGCCAGCTCTAGCTAGATCGCGGACCGCTCGCGTTTGTGTTGCTGAAAACAGACACGTCCGTCGTTGTCTAGGTAATCGTTTCATGATGCGATCGATCTGCAAGGCAAAACCCAGCTCTAGCAACACATCGGCCTCATCTAGAATGAGCAATTCGACGCCCGCCACGTCGATGATTGCTCTCGTGAGTAAATCATCGAGTCTACCAGGCGTCGCTATGAGTATATCGCATCGTTCCGGCGCCTCCACTGTTGAACCGCCCGTGATCAATTCACTGTTAAGTGCATGCGCTTTACATAAAGTGGCGAAGACCCGCGCCGTCTGAGCTGCCAATTCGCGAGTGGGACTCACGCAGACAACACGAATAGGTCCCCTCTCCAGACGCGAGCAGGCCTCGACGGCTGCCACGGCGAACGCTATGGTCTTGCCCGATCCGGTCACTGCTTCGGCGACGACGTCTTTTTGGGTCAAGAGTAGAGGTAATGAGGCGGCCTGAACGGGCGTCATTGTTGAAAAGTGGAAGTCTTTTTGGAGACATGTTAGCGTCGCCTCGCTCAGGGCCGGACGTAATGAGGCGAAGGACTGCTGCGCCATTTTTACGTCTGTTGCGTCGTCCGCGTATCGCCCACGCACACACACTGCTCTGCAACGTAGAGCTCACCGCGTGGTCCGTGCGCACCGGGCTGGCAGGAGCTGTGCTGTAGCACTCCAACGCTCTCCTCACACAAGCGGAAAGGCCTGTAAGGGCCCGGTTTTGCTGCACTGCAGCTGAGTCTCGGTGCTTTCTAGTGTGTTACCGACGCTAGCTCCGCTTGACGAGGCCCTCGGTTTGAGAGCACTGATTGCTGGCCCAGCTTGTCCAGGCGGCGAAATAATTGCCCACACGTGTCTCAGCTGGCTGCGCGCGCTGCATCTTTGCCCGAAAACCACCAATCAGCACCACAGAGAGGCTGCTCTCAGCCACTCCGATTGCAAAATCGGTGCGAACGAGTCCTCGGAGGCAAGTGCGACGCCCGAAGACAGCACAAGTACCATGGTCCAATGGCGCGTCGGCGACAGCGTTGACTATGAGGTCAACGGCACGTGGTACCCCGGCTACGTCGCGCGCAGCGACTCGAAGAAGCTGTACTTCAAGTACGAAGCGGCGAAGTTCAAGTCCTACGAGGAGCCCATCGACAGGGCGAGCCGCGACGACCTCGCGCGGCTCCGCGCGGGCAGCGGCAGCGGGCCCCCGGCCGCCGCCAAAAAGAAGAAGCCGGCCCGCAAGCCTGCGAAGTCCCCGGCGAAGAAGAAGACCGTGCGTGCGCGGCGCATACATTCGTTGCCGCTTGTCGCTCGTGAGGATCCTCTCTCGCACAGGTCGCTAAACCCGCGGCCCGAAAACCAGCGGCCAAGCAAGTTGCCAAGCCCGCGGCCAAGAAGCCCGCCGCCAAGAAGTCGTGCGAGCCCGGCGTCGCGTCGATGGCGCCCACCGCCGCGCCGTCGCCGTGGCGTCACGCGAACCCCCGGCGCAGGCCCGCGAAGAAACCCGCCTCGAAGGCGAAGAGTCCTGCGAAGAAGAAGTCGCCCGCCAAGAAGAAGTCGTCAGCCCGCAAGAAGAAGTAACTAGAGTATTTACTCACGTAAAGTTGAACCACCCGGTAGTGATGATCTTCTCCTGCGTCGGCGACGGCACGCCGCGGTGCGTGAAGGTCCAATCGGCAGGCCAGATCAGGGTCAAACCTTTCTTCGGAGACACTATCAAATTTTGATGGCAGAACTCCGTGCCGCCGGCGTCGGTCACGTCGTTCAAGTAGGTCATGAACACGAGATGTCTCGAACCTTCCGGCTCACCTTTACCTGTTCTTTCGGTGTGAAACGTCTTATAGCCTCCTGACGGTGGGTATAATTGGACATTTGTTCTACCAGTAATAGAAAAAGCTCCATAGGCCCCGGCGTAGGGGTAGTCCTCCAGATACAAACCCATGGCCGCCTTTAAGCTCAAAAGATACCTTCTCCAGGCAATCGAGGGGTCGTTCGCCGGGAAACTCATCTCCAATGAGTCCTTGACCGACGTATCCACAACGGGCTCGCCGTTCGCGGCGCTCGAGACCATGCCTCTTAATTGAGGCCGGTCGTGGAACTCCTTGACGAGGTCGTCGGCTACACTCTCGTCTTCGATGAGAAACGCGCCGGCGAACTGCGGCTTTATGCCGTCGGCGTTGAGGACTTCATATCTAGAAACGGGCGGCACGCCGTCGAGGCCCGGCGGGAGGGGCTCCAACGGTTTGGGCGCTTTCGGGGCCTTCTTGGCCTTCTTCTTCGGCTTGGTTGTCGCGAAGCCGCCCTTGGCGAGGCCGTCTGTCGGTTGTAGTAGTAGTGCTGTTGCGAGCCACCGTGTGATCATCGCGCTGATGCGTCGATGGCGAGCTGGGGCCCCGAATGGAGCCTGGTCCTCTGAGGCCGTGAGTGCTCGGCGGGTGGCGCGCGGATCGGTGCCGCAGCTAGGCCTCGTCGACAGGCGGGCTGGAGGTCCCTTTTGAGCTGGTCTGCTCTTGAATAGAGTCCTTCGTCTTAGCGCACTGCCCGCGTTTGCACTTACGTTGCTAGCGTCTATAGACATACTAGTATTTCACGAGCTGCCAGCAGTGCAGCCTGGTTACAGCGCATAACGCGGTTTTGAGCTCGTTAGTTTGGGCAGCGGACTGCGTCACTGCAGTGGACTCAGCTGCACGCATCACAACAGCAAGTTTCAAGCGATACCAGCAGGCACTCCCACGTGCTCTGCTTGCAGCAGTGTATTGCAGCAACGCGAGTGCGGCATTAGCGTTAGAGCACCGCAAGCGGCGACGCATCGGCAGCAACTCAGATGAGCGCCCGCGAGACCCGCATGAGGGCGCGGATGCGCCGTCAAGATGAAGCGAGACGGGAGCGGCGGGACCGGATCACGACCTACGGCCTCGGCGTCGTTATTGTGACGCTCGGTTATTCACACTACACCAATCACAGCAACTTAGAACGGGCGTGCCTGACGCTCCTCGGGGCCTTCTCCCTGTATGCGGTCGGCGTCGCGCTGGCCGCCATGAACGCCTACTCCGAGTCCATCATGCAGCTGCCCGAGCCCGATTCCGACGACGAGGACCACGACCACAGCCACTTTCATGCGGGGAGTATTGAGAGTAGTGACTCGGAAGAGGATAAGGACAAATAACTTAAACACACACACTATTTCTCGAGCGCCCGTATACGCTCTCTCAACAGCTCGACCTCGGCGTCCGCCGACGGCCTCGTCAAAACGGGGAGCCGCCTCGACGCCGAGGCGTCGTAGACCGGCGACCGGAAGCGCTCCACGTCACTTTCAACGACCCTCCAAAGGCTCACGGCGTCGTCTCCACACCGCTCCGCATCCGAGTCCCGCAGAAAGTTCCCGAAGAATCTAGAGTAAACAGCATCCTTGAGCAACGCCAGTAATGATTCAGTAAATTCAAAGGACGACGGCGCGCCCCGCCGCAACGACTGTACGCACTCCAGGAACTGCTCGAAGACCGGACCGCTTTCGCCCTCGCCCTTCGAGCCACTTCTCATTGAGAAGGGGTGGCCGAAGGCGCAGAAGTCCTTTTCTACTAAAACGGCAAAGCCTCGCAAAGTGCGGTAATATGGATCCACGATGAGCTGAGCCAAGGCACACACCTGCGGCGTGCGGTCCCAGCCGTCG
>Ga0209503_10001036_pt1 | contig 15015 bp, 32 predicted proteins | sample SouAtlMetagenome_2_FD_187448 | JGI IMG/M metagenome (GOLD analysis project Ga0209503, IMG submission 187448) | Marine eukaryotic phytoplankton communities from Atlantic Ocean - South Atlantic ANT15 Metagenome (SPAdes) (version 2) | ecosystem: Environmental > Aquatic > Marine > Oceanic | place... | reverse complement strand
CTCGTTCACACTTCTTCTTGAATCTTCTCATCAAGACATCAAAAGGTGGTGGCCCAGATGGTTTCTTGGGTTTTCTTCCCCATTCCTTTTGTCTTTGTGGTGTACGATTAAATTTTTTCATAGTGGTAACTTGCCTTTTCCTTTCTTTGCATTTGGTTTTAATAAATTATAATTCATTGCATCACTTTCTATCTTTTGTTTTAGAGGTGGTGTAATGAGGTTTTTCACTGACTCTGGGTCTAGGTGTTGTGTCTCACAAAAATGCACAATTGCATCTATGTAATTCAATCCTTTCTCCAGTACAATAGTTTCTATCTGTTCAGCAAATCTTTTTTTAGTTAATATCATCTTCTCTTCTTAAGGTTTTGTTGTGACCTGTATGCAGTTACCCAGTTCATACCATTTTTCTCAGCTTCCATGAATACTGCATTTGTTATCATCACTGGAATTATTACTGCCATATGTACAATGATTGACATTACTATACTATAATTCAACCAAGATAAGTATACAGATGCAACCACTCCAAAATAACCAGACCACATTATGAATAATGCCATGGTTATATATCCTTGAATTGAAGGGTCTTTGATGTGTCTTAGTGGATTGTATCTGTTGTCCATGACAACTCTCCAACAATCTACTACGAAGAATACTAATTTTTGTAAAATTTCCATAATATAATTATCTCACTAATTTCTAATTTGTCAAGTGTTTTCTGGTGGGTTGTTGTGTTTTCTATGTGATACTTTTTCTTCCCAGTTCTCTATTGCTCTTTTGATTCCTTCTTCTGCAAGAACTGAACAGTGTAGTTTGATAGGTGGTAGTTCAAGTGCATCTGCAATCTCTTTATCTTTAATTTGTTTAGCCTGTTCAATAGTTTTACCTTTGAGCATTTCAACAAACATCGTTGAACTTGCAATTGCACTTCCACATCCATAGGTTTTGAATTTGACATCTTCTATTGTGTCTCCATTCATCTTGAGGTCTAGTTTCATAACATCACCACATGCTGGAGCACCAACCATTCCTGTTGCAACATTAGGGTCTTTAGGGTCGAATCTTCCTACAGAATGTGCTTCTGGATTTTTAAGAACATTTTCGAATCTATCTACTACTTTTTGTGAATATGCCATAAAACTGAATATATAACTTTTATAAATATAGGTGATTAGTATTCATAACTGGATAGTATATCAATAAATTACCCATAACTATTTATAAGGAGACCGAACTTAAAATGAGTCGTGCTATTAATTATATTATTGAACATAGATGTGAAATTTGCAACCAGATAAGAGAAATCACTGCATTCTCTTTCTATATGTTAGCACCCATTGCCCTACCATTTCTAATAATGTGGGCTGCAATGAACTCTTACTAGAGACCATATTCACTTCTGTACTGACTACGAAGTTCTAGTAGTTGGTCAACATAATCATCACTTGGTTGTTCAACGAACAACTGAGATGTCCCATCACTCACTGCTATAAGTGTCACAATAGATTCTATTGTTTTACCTGTAAGTTCCTCGAACATTTTAGCATATGCAGTTTCCTGTATAAAGTAATTCTGTATCCATTTTGCTTGTTTTGGTTTTGCACTGGTTTTAAAATCGATGACCGATAGTTTACCATCCCACTCTGCAATGCAATCTACTCTACCAGCAAGTTGTAGTTTATGTGAATAAAGTGGTGATTCAAGACCATGAACAGTCCCTATCTGATTAAGTTCTTTTTCTACTGAGATGAATGCTTGTTGAGTTGTGGGCATTGCACCCTTGAACTTTTCCTCAAAGTTATCATTCTTAATATAGTCCTCAAATAGTTGGTGAACTTTTGTACCATGTCCTGCAGCCTGAGTTGATATCTTATTTGCAGTTTTCTCACCAACTCTCTTTCTCCATTCTTGAATACCTTTTCTACTTAGAAGACCAGTAACAGATGTAACAGATGGATACTTTTCACCTGTTGGTGTTACATAGTATCTTTTACCATCTATATTTTCTGTGGGTAGTTGTTCAAACCCATAGTCAATTATTTCAAATGTTTTCATGAGGTCATTCTGTCTAATTCATCAACATCATGTTTACCATGGATTGTAACTTTAAATGTATCGTCTTCTTTAATAAACTCTACTTCAAATGGTAGGTCATAACCTCTACCCTGTAGTATTGCAACCTTATCATTGAATTCTCTATACTCGTCTCTACTTAATATTGCATTATTTGCCGTCATTGTAACTCCCATATGATTTATCTCCTATTGGCCCTGTATATGCAATATCGAATGATATTGAATGTGATGGTGGCCCACCATGCCATGCTACAGAATGTCCTATCCAAGGTGGATGTATAACTATAGCACCTTTAGGTGGTTGTTGTAACTCAAAGTAATCTCGATTAAAATCTGTAGAAAATTTTATTTTTGGTTGATGCATATTATTATATCCAGCATTATTATTTAAATAATATGTTGTATGATTTGCTTGTTCTGGAAAAAAAGTTCCACACCAAGAACAGTTTTGATGAAAGTGTACTGGTAATGCAGGCCTAGTCTCATCATATCTGTTCAACCATAGTTGATTTACTTTCATAGGTTGTTCTTCAAAACCAACTTTGTCTAAAGTAAATCTTGCACATTCTAAAATTAGTTCTTCTAACTCTGGTAGGTCAAGATTGATTACATTTGGTGCAATGATATCTTGTCTGTTATGACCATCTACAAATCCTTCTTTAGGTATTTCATAATCATATTCTACATGACCCAAATAAAATGGTGTTGCAAATATACCTTCTACAGCTCTTCGTTTTGGTGGTATCATTTTTGGTCAATCTTATAATAAACTGTTAGTTCTGACCCAGCTGGAATTGGTTTAACTGCATATAGTTCCATAGTCCATCCTTGATAGTGATGTATATTTTCATTTAAGAAACAGTTAGGGTCTTCTGAATGGTTTATAAATCCACCTAAAGGTGTTCTTATCCATTCTTCTTTCATTTTAAATTTAGTTGTAAACAGTCTATGGGTTTCACCTAAGTATACTCCAGCATCTAAATCTTCTTCTGTGAAGAGACCTAATCCTTCTATGGAACTTTCTTTAATTACTAATCCATCTGGTAAAGGTCTGTAAGGGTAAGTTATTGGTTTTCTTTTTACTGGTTTTGGTATCATTTTGGTATTATCTGTGTTACAGTTACATGTCCTACTATTTCATCTGTTTCAAACACTCTTTGAATTGCAGTTTGAGTTAAGATATTATCTTCTACTGCTACTGTATCTTGTAATGTTTCCAACACTTGACCAACCTCTACTGGTTTATCATATGTAACATGTATAGATGTCATAGGACAAAACTTATGTTTATAAAACAGTGCAGACATACCTAAAGTAAAATCTGCAACTGCAGCTCGAAATGGGCCACCCACAAACTTTTGTGGACTTGGTTCTATTGAATGCCACCAAGATGTTTCATATATGCAAGACATTCTAGGTTGGTCGTTCTCATTTCTTACAACTTTCCAACCAGACCATCCTGTATCTTCTGGATGAACCCAGCCTGCATTTGCAAGTGTAAAGAATGCTGGTGCAGATGAGTTTTTCAAATCATATCCTGTTACATTTACATTTTTGAATCTTTCATCATGGGTTGTAACATGTCCTGTCTCTGGTGTATCAAAGGCAGTATATCCCATTTCTTCATATTTATTTTTCATTACTTTATTATACCTTGTTTTTTCTGTATGTCTACATGTTTCTTAATGACTTCATCTGTCTTAACTTCTTTTGCACTTCTTCTACGATGTGTTTTTGCAAGTTCTGACCTAGGATGTTTATCTGCAACCTTAGATAATACTTCATTAAATCCACCAGACTTACCAAAATCAGTTCTTGAACCAACTTTTGATACAATGTTAGGTGTTGACATTTGTTTCTCTAAGTGTGGATTGTCTTCTGCAAACTTATCTAAGTCTTTGTAAGACATTCTATGTTCTTCTATTTCACCTGTTTTGGTGTTGTAGTAATCATATGTAGGCATTATCTATTGTCCCATATGTCTCTGAATCCACGATAAGCTAGATATCCTATCATGAACCAAAAACCAGCATTGAACACAATACCAAATACATTCCAAGGTAATTGATACAACCAACTTAAATAATATAAAATATCCATGTCTACTATTTCTCCATACATTTTATGCAACCATAAATTGTGGAACTTCTCTCTTAGTCCACTTTGCAAAATCTTTCTTGTAGTTTATATAGTAGTCTTGATATGATTGTACTACATCTTCTTGTTTTACATCATCTGGCATTGCAAGATAAGGGTCAACAAAAGGTTCTACTGGTATTTGCATAGGTGGTTGTGCAAGTATACCTCTAAGTTTCAAATCAGATAGATGCACTCTACCATAACGATGTGTATATTCATAACACAATTGTTCCCACATTTTGTACAGCCAGTTGTAATGATTTTGTGAATCTCTTACCCATTTACCACTTGGATGATTTACATGGGATGCTTTGTATAATAGTTTCTCATGGTTCTCTAGTGGATGTTTCCATCTTTGTATTCTACGACCATTTGCAGTTCTATCTGTATATGGGTCACCATCAAGAACACGATGTGCAGTTGACATCAATTGTGCATACTCAATAATCATCTTACATACATGTTTGTCACAATGCATTTCTGCACATGTCTTTGGGTCTTTGTCTAAGTAAAATATATTCATAGTATCTATTATAACCTCATAATTATTTTTTGTCAAAGAAAAAAGTTGCTGAGTTTCTGGGATAAGGTGCTTCCCATGAAACCCCTGTAACTTTGTGAAAGATATCTCCACGAAATACAACTGCACTACCACCTTTTGGACATGTAGTTGCACGAACATAATCAATGTCTTCATTAAAGAATAGTGTTTCACCACCCCATTTTCTTAAATCCCACATTGACACTGGATTCAAATAAACTATTGCACTGTAATCCATATAATCTTGATGAGCCCAACTAGAATCTCCATGTTGAAATGCATGGACATAACAATTGTTGTAGTCTTTTACTTCAAGACCTAATGCTTCTTCAAAGTATGGTTTATATGTTTTCCATATAGTTTCAACTGTTTCATGAACTATTGGATGATGTTTAAATACATCATGTTCTAATCCCCACTCTTGGTCTTCTTTATCCCAGTAAGGTTCGTTACCATCGTCTTTCTGTTTATATGCTCTAGAAGCTGCATTCTGAAATGCTTCTTGACTTCTTGATACATTCATATACCATGAATTTTTTTCTAGAGTTCCAGTTATCATATTAGAAAAACCACCTTCCTCTCTAATCTTTTCTACAAACTCTGGGTCTCCTGTTTTGTCCATACTAATATGTGGTGGATTACCACCATATGCAAGAAATCCTTGTATCCATGAACCATGGTTCATCATGTGCATCCACCATGAAGTACAAAGAACTTCTATGTCTTGAGGATTTTCATAATCAATAAGAAATATTTCCTCATTCATTGTATCTATATTTTTTATATTAACCATCGAAGTTCTCATCAATAATCAGATTAAATGCAAGTGTTATTCTCTCTTTATCTTCTGTTTGTTCTTTGCAAGAATGCACTGTGTCAGATGGAAACATTATCATAGTACCATCTTTACCTTCATACTCTACATCAAGGTCATTAAAGTATGTAGGATGTCCATGATTAGTATGATATATCACACCAGACAACCAACCACCATGGTCATGTCTTGGATTACTATCTCCCTTATTAGAGAAGTTTGTCCATATTTCATATCCATCAAAATGACCTATCAATTTTCTAAATCTTATTGAACGATGATGTTTTTCTGGTATAAAATGAATATTTGCAGCTCTTATTATCCATGCCATCATTAATGATTCTTCAACCAATCTTGGACTTATGGTACATTGAAATGTATTATATTCGTAACCATCCTCTGGATGTCTATAAGCTGCATTTTCACTTGCTCTTAATTCACCTAGTGGATGGTATTTCCATTTAGTACTTTCTTTAACCATACCATCAATTTCTTTCATGATGTAAGATGGTATGTCAAATACATGTATTGGAGTATTTGGTATTATAAATTTAGGTTGTAGTATCTCTTGCATCTAATGTTCTAATAACTTGCTTCAACTCATCCACTCTCGTATATGCCCATCTTAATTGTTTTTCTAAATCTTTGATGTTGTTACGCAGAATGTCGTTTTCTGCTCTGAGTTCTTTCTCTTCTCTTTCTGTCATTTTCTCTCTTTCTAAGTTGTGCAAGTACAATTACTTTTTCTTTCTCATTGAGACAACTGGTATCCTTTGGGCCCCATGTTGTACCAATACGAGTAAGTTTGTCACATGCAGATAACATATGATTCCATACATCATCTTCTGCACTACCTTTTCTATCTGTTTCAAATTGTTTCCTACTGAATCGTAAGGATGTGGTTTTGTTGTTTTCTGCATACTTAGATATTTCTCTACCCAACTCTGCATAGAATGACTCCAGTGGGGTCATGTCATAAGGTGACTTCTGTCTTTCCATAATATATTCCTTTCATATATAAAAAATTTAACACATTATAACAAAATGTGTACCTATCAATCAAGATTTTTCTGGAAATAATTGGATGACATTATCACCACCCTTTTTTTCCTCATCCTCTTTGACAAATTCATCTACTTCTTTTTGAAGTTCTGGTGGAGTTGAATACCCCAAGTCTGTTAGATAGTCTTTCAAGACGAATGGGTCTAACATATCTGCATTCCATTCTTGTTCTTGTAAAAGGTCGTGTCCATCCTCTTGCATTAGATTTTGTCTACTTCTTAGATAAGTGTCACATATCATTGATAAATGTGTAACAGCTTTGTAGAGAGATAACCACTCTGGTGACATTTGAACCGACTCTTCCATTTCATCTGCAAATGCAATTGATATTTTTGTATACCAACCACTCTCATTGTTTACGACAAGGGCTATATCTCCTTTCTGGAGTTTTAGAATATGTTCTCTGTCCATTAATTTGTTTTAGTATAAATCGTCTTTTGCAGATTCAAATGCAGATTTGTTTTCTGCACTGAATAAACCAGCATCATCTGCTTCTTGCCAGAAATCTTTCCAGTTTACATCTGCTGTTGGTGTATGTTCTATGGCTGGATGACCATTTGGTAGACTGAAAGTACCACTATCTATATCTTGTAATGTAGTTTTCACTCTTGAACCACCCACAAAGTTAAGAACATTCTTTGTTGTTCTTGGTTGTCCTAGGGTTTCAGATGTATGAGTTACCCATGTATTGACATTTGCAGTTCTACCCATTCCATTTGCAATTAAATAGTTATCAATAGTAGATGCAGTTTCGTGGTCTCCACCTTTTGTCCATTCTTTTTTATACTTTAATGATGCACCAGATACGAGAAAATCGTTTGTGCATGTTGATTTAAATTTGTAATCTTCACCTCTACCAAAATCTTCCATAGAAACATGTTCGTTAGAAGGTGATATATCTTTTCCAGTACTATGGTCTATTTGACCTTCACTAGGTGTATCTCTCCAGTCTTGTCCAACACTTCTTTTTGTAACTGTTGACATAGGATTGATTTCACCTGTAATTGCTTTTCTGTAATCGTCTATGTATCTCCAATAGATATCTACTCTTACATTGTCGAATACATCTGTTTTTGCAACCTCTGTATTACCATTATAAAATTGATAAGGTGAGAAATATGCATCAAGTCCAGAATTACCTATCCATTGTGCAGGGCCCCAATTTGATGTATCATTTTCATCTACACCAGCAACTAAACTTAAAGTTGCTCTTGGATTTCCATCTGGGTCTGCACCATATTGTTCTATCAATTTTTCTTTTTGGGCAATAGAGTCTGGATTTGTAAATGTTCTTTGGGTATCTTCCATGAACTTATTATCCCATGAATTATTATCTTTTACTTTACCATCCCTAACAATGTATCCATTATGTGCAGTCACCATGAACTCACGAAACTTTTCAGCAGACATTGTTACTGGATGTCCATCGTTCTGCTCAATAGTCTGTCTTGTTGAACACTCATATGAGTTATCTTCAACCCATGATGGTATTGTTTGTCCCCATGCATCTGTAGCCATAATTTATCCCCTTGTTACTTTTTTGACTCTTTCGATTTGTTGTGTAATTATTGCCTTTCTGTTTGGCCAATAAATGTATTCTTTATCCTCATTTTCCATGAGTTTGTGTAGAAGTGGTAAGACCAATTCTTCTGCATCTGCAAGTTGTGATTTCAATTTTGACACTGCAACATCTGTAGAACTACCTACATTTGTTTTTGCTTCTTCTAATTCATCTAGTGCATTAGATACAAGTTTGTTGAGAACATCAACCTTTGCATCTAAATTTTCTATCTGTTCTGAATTAACTGCACCCTTAGATGACTCTGCAACTTTCTTAAGGTCTTCTGCAATCTTCTCATTAAGAGCTGCACTTTCCCCTGTCTTAGTTGTTAGTTCATCTTGGTCTACAGCAGTAAAACCAAAATCCAAATCTGCCATTACTTCTTACCTTTACTTCTTTTTAACTTTTCTCTTGCATCAACAACTGGTTCTACAGATTCATTACCTTCTGTAACTCCACCATCAAGAGTAGATTCGACTTCTTGTTGTTGTGCAACTTGTTGTCTAATCTGTGCTTGAGTTTGACTTTCTGCAATAATGATTTCTCTTAATCTTCCGATTGTTGAGAACTCTTCTGCTTTGAAAGTTCCTCTACTCGCTGCAGTATCAATAACTGCAACCATTTGTGCAAGTTCTTTCAGACCTAAAATCTGTGTTTGCATCAAATCAACTTGTTCTACTTGTTCCATAATATCTCCATACTATATTTTATTCCAATTAATCTAAAGGATTACTTGGAAACCTTTTGACTGTTGATGGGACACTTCCTTCCCAATCATCAATCTGTTTTACAACTGGTTCTTCTGGATTAAAATCACATACGATATTAGTTCCAGGCTTGAACCACAATTTTGTATCCCTATTGTAAAGCATTTCGTGAATGTCTCCATCCATAGGGTCTACAATCTTTAACAATCCCATCACTGGGTCATAATGTCTGACTTCTGCAATCTTAACTGCACCATTGTTAGTATAGTTAATTGCTCTTTCAGAATCAGTAAGTCCTAGTTTGTTGATTGCTTTTTCCATAGTAGTATTTATATCAATACTTACTTAGGACTTAAGTCAAATCCTGCCTTTTCACAAATTTCTTTTGTTACTGATTTGTAAGGCATAGTCTTATTTTTTATTGCAAGTAAAAACTCTGCTTCAGACTTTTCAAGAGACCTCAAGGTATCTAAGAATATTTCTTCTTTCTTAGATTGTTTTGCTTGTGCTCTTCCACCTTCAACCCAGTATTGCATTCTTTTGTAAACACGAATGAATCTTTCTGGTGCCATATCCATTGCACCTTCTGGTGTGTCTGCATCACCAACTACAAAACCATCTGGTAATCCATCTGGTAAAGTAAATACCACTCTACTGTCAAATGCAGCTTTAAATGCATACTTAACATCATTTCTATCAGTAAACTGCTTTAAGATGTCAACCTTTGCATCATCACCTTCGGTTTCTTCTACCAATGTAAGTATTTCAATAATACTTGGTGTTCTTGGAAGGTCAGCGACAGTTCTAGTTTTTACTTCAATCTTACCTTTAGTTTCAGATTGAGGTGCAACTATATCAGGCCCATCAAGAACTTTCTTTTGAGTTGTACTCAAATCTGTCTCTTTGATTCCATTAGAACTTTGGTCTAACTTCTTTAGAGTTTTTTTGTTTAACGACCCTTTAGGTCTTCCTCGTTTTGCCATAATTAAAAGTCTCCAATACTTTCTTGTAAATCCATCAATCTGTTATTGATAAAGTATGTTAGTAATCCACCTCTTGGTGCAACTACAACATTATCAAACTCTTGAAGAATTTGTTTTTTGTACTCACTAGGTATATAGGTCAAATCTATAAGACTCCTATTCCTTTCTAAGTTTCTATCTACCTCATTATCATTCATGACAAGAGGGTCTTTAATTATTCCTCTTTTCTTCTTTGACAATGGTCTTTGTCTCATTCCAGACACGAACACATCATCTTGAGATAGAACATTGGGAACACCATCACCAGTATCACCACCAATTATGTGGTCATTGAGATACTCTAAAGCTTGTTCCTTAGTTAATTTTATACTTTTCTTTGTGATAGGTGAGAACTGTCTAACCTTACTATACCTCTGTAATTGTTGAAAGTCTTTATCTCCACTAATAATCATAATGTTTTCAGTGTCACCATACTTTTCACAAAGTGTTCCAATAATATCATCTGCTTCACATCTTGCAATGTTGATATATTTATATGGAAAGTTATACTTTAGTTCTTCTCTGATAACTGTTATACAATCAAATATCAATCCCCAGTCTTTAGAATCAGAATCCCTACCTTTCTTTCTATTAGCTTTGTAGTGTGGGAATATATCTTTTCTCCATACATTGTAAGAGTCGTCTGCAAGGACTAACTCTCCATAGGTTTTATGATATTTCTTTCGATATGTTGCAAGACTTTTAAGTGCAATATGTCTTACTAAGTCTTCATCTATTGGTTCACTTCCACCTCTGGTCGATGCCATTAGTGACGCAATTAGAACCTGCGTTAGGTCAATTAAAATCATTCAGTTCTCAATAATATAGTGTGTTCGTTTATTCTTCCTGTAGGTTTAGATGATTTTGTATTAATTTCATCTAATACTTTACTTAATACTATTTTACCACCAGTTTCGATTCTGTCAAGGAAATATTTTGTTTTGTTTCCTATCTTTTTCATAGCACTAAGATTGTTAAATTTTTGAATAGTTGTTCCTTTGACTCCAAAACCCATTCTATCTTCTGCAACAAACTTTGTAAGTTCTTTGGTCTTGGTATTGAATGTCCATAGTTGCATTGCACCTACTATAGACTCTGGATTAACTGAGGTAAGATGATACTCTGTATCAGTTATCTTGTAGTTTAGGTTCTTAGTTTGTTCTTGTGCAGAATAAATCTTTTTTCTTCTTGGTTTTTTTAGATTTCTCTGACCTGTTGCATACTTATCACAATCTGTTCTAATACTGCAAACATAATTGTAATAATCTTTTAATCCTTTTCTAGATAAGAATGAGTATGCTTCTTTCAATTGTGGACATTTACCTTCTATAGTTTCTTCTAATTCTCTTTCTAGATTGAAGAAGTTATCTCCAACTTTTACTGCAACTGGGCCTGACACTCTTTCTTCTGTAAGATATTTAAAGACATCAAATTTATTTTTAGGGTCGTCAATATAACAATCTAATTGATACTCAATCTCACCAGCATATTCATCTGCTTTGTTTTGAATTCTTTCTTGGATGGAAACTACTGGTTTCTTTTTCTTCTCTTTGTCTTTGATTGCTTTAAGAGAATCAATGTCCTTGATACACTTCTCAACATGGTTCTCTATGAACTCAGTTGTATGAGGGTCTAGTAGATTATCTTTGAATACACATGGTACTTGTCTAGTCTGCATTCTGGCGAGTGCTGAGGCAGTTCTAGGGACATATTTTAGTCTCTTTACTCCTTTAACATACTTACTGTCGTAGTCCCTTGTAGACATCCATTCTGATAACCATTCACCACACGATTTATTATCACTCATGTAGTTATACCAATTCATACATTTAGACTTATCTCTTTCGTCTTCTGCATGAGGTTCTACACCATAATAGATTTCATCAAGAGATTTTTGATTTCTCTTACTCATGTTAATTACTTATAAAAATCAAAATTTTAAGTGTTATCCCCATCACGATATTCGACTCTTTGTTTATCGAATTTGCCCTTTCCAAGGTCTGGATTTCTCCTTCTTTTCTTTTTTTCATCTACCATTTTAGTAGATTCCCATGCAAACCAACCTGCTATAAAGGTTATAACTACTGCAAGAGCAGTATCTAAAATGTACCTAACTATTTCCCAATCCATTTAACATCCTTCTTTGGTATTACTTGATATGCACCTTTGTTATATGCTGGTGCAACTGTGAAATTCTTTGACTCTTCTCTTTTCCAATCGTTATCCTTTTGTGGACTATATTTTGTTCCACCTAAAGATGGATATTTCTTTCTGTGGTCTTCTGCAGCTTTCTGTCTGTCTAAAACATGTTGAGGTGTTTTGAGAGGTGAGTATGACGAAGTATGACACTTTTTCTTAGTTTTTAAACTCTTGGTCTTTCTTTTACGACCAGTCATGTCATACCTTAAACTGTTTCCTAAATTTATTGTACCCATAATGTAATCAAATTCCTCAGTAGGAAAAGTAATCCTACGCTGTTTAACATAATTAATGCTCTATCTTTCCATGCAATAGAGACACCCACCCATCCAGTAACACCAAGTATGGATAGTATTAAGTCTGTTTGATGTAACTCTGGAATGCCACGAATTGACATTGCAGATAAAACTAATATAGATGATACCCACTTAAGATACCAATCCCATGTATACTTTGGTGTTGCAGACTTAAAAATCCTATTAGAATTTTTTAGTTCTTTAGGGTCGAACTTTTGTGTCATCTACCTTGTCCTCTATATTTTTTATGTGACCTTTTACGATGCTTGTTCATCGTGGACATACCAATTTTTACTCTACGACCTCTACCACCCTGTCCTTGTGATGAGGTTTTTCTTGAACCAACATGTGTTGTTGTAAATGCTTTTGCTCTTGCAGCCATTATTCTCCTGTGTTATCTCTCTAAAAAAGTGAAGTGACAACGATGATGGGGAAGGAGAGAGTAAACCCAACCATCAGCACCTTTAGGGATTTTAAGGGAGAATCAGACTCCCACCCAATATACAACTGCCATGAGTTGTCACTTCGAAACTATTAGTAACCTTGAGTCATGTGAGAATAGGCGTCTGGACAATTATCCACAACCTTTCCGCACATACAAAGATTACCCTCATCTTGAGAATCAAGAGCTGCATCAACATGAGCTTGTTGTTCCTCTGTGAGGTTATCGTATTCTTTTATCATTTCTTGTAATGTCATAATGCTATTCTACTATAAGATGTACCTATCTGTCAATACCCAAGTTTATGAGATATCTCTCTGTGTAATCTTTTTTCTAATGTTTTTGCAATTTTTTCGTTAGGGTATTGTCCTGTTAGAAATTGTTTCACATGAATCATTTCATGTGCAAGAGTTTGATACATATCTTCTTGGTCTCTTGTTAGTTCAATTACAATTCCATCATCCAAACTACCATGACAACATCCTAACCAATCATAATAATCTTTTGGAAACTTATTGTAAACTACAACATCAATGTCAGCATTCTTTATATCTAATTCTTGACATGCCATGTCCACATAGTTTACTATAGTGTTTTCTTCGTGTTCATTGAGTCGACCACCACGAGGGCCTTCACAATAGATTACTACCATATCAATCCATCCAATTCATTGTAGGTTTAATTTCGTTTTTAATAATCTCTTCTACCAATTCAACTGCAGCCCAACCATTACCACCAATGTGCCATCCATATTCACCGAATGGAACACCACCAGTTTTCCAGTTGTAGATTGTTGCTTTTACATAATCCCAATCTTCTTCACCATATTCATCGATATAGTATCTTTTACCTTCAATCAACCACTCGACATTGACCTTATCATCAATTGCATCATTTATAGATGGTTCACCAAATAATTGTATCAAGGTATTGAAACCTATTGGGTCTGTATATCCTTGTAAAGATGTACCACTAAACCCCATTGTAGGGTCTTGGATTTCGTATTCTGTTTTTATATAATCTTCCATTGATGTATTACTCCTTTATTACAAGAGTAGTATATCAAAACATGTACCTATGTGTCAACTGAATATTTGTAATTGATATCTGCATGATGTGCTTCATCAGCTCTGACTTTCTTGATTAAGTCTGAAAGCTTTGCACTTTTCTTCATCCCATAATAATCTATTGCAAGTTGTGGTGCTGGGATGTTCTCTACTTCACCACTTTCTACCATCTTAAGGTATTCTGTATATGACTTTACTGCTTCTTCTTCAAAGTAATGTATCATTCTATGTGCAGTTCTAGGAAAGAACACATACAATATAAAATAGAATATCCAAAAGACTGCTTGTGCAAATAACACTAACCATCTTTCAAATACATTTGGTTGGGTAATCTCCACAAAAAACATAAGATGCATTCTTTCATTCTCTGCTTCTGCAAGAAGTTCTCTAATCTTAGGGCCATATCCTGTTTCCATTTTACGAAGACTTCTAAGATGTATCCACATACCAGCAACCATGCCAGGCACTCCAGCAACTGTTTCTAGGACAACTGCACGATGTCCATATCTCTTTGCAAAGAATGTATCTGCTATGAATCTAAAGAACTTAGTCATAGACATTGCAAACCAGTCTGATACTGGGTCAAAGAATTTCCATAAGTTATGCATGACTTTTTAGTGTCTCTTTACAGTGTGGACACTTTAATGGTATATCCAACAACTTAGTTATTTTTACATGTTTATCAAACTCTTCATCAATGCTTTCGAACTTATCACTCGTAGGGATGTTGTTAAACATTTCAGATGGTAAAGGATATCCTATATGTTTTTCTTGTTTCATATCTGTTTGTGCATTTTAATAAATGCTTCTGCATCTAAGACAACTAGTGCCTTATGTCTGTTTCTTTTAATGACTACAAGTGGTTCGTAGTCCCCACAATTTGATTCTGCTTGTTCATATGCAGACCAAACATTTAACTTTTCTTGATTCTTACATTCAATAGAATATGGAAACTTTTCTCTGGCTGCTCTTGCCATGGTAACATCTTCACCACCAGCACCCATAGAAGTAGATTTGATATCCTCTGGATGAATATCTAATTCTTCTATTAGTCTTTCTCTAGTCCACTTTTGTAGATTACGACCTTTTG
>Ga0209503_10001034_pt1 | contig 15031 bp, 8 predicted proteins | sample SouAtlMetagenome_2_FD_187448 | JGI IMG/M metagenome (GOLD analysis project Ga0209503, IMG submission 187448) | Marine eukaryotic phytoplankton communities from Atlantic Ocean - South Atlantic ANT15 Metagenome (SPAdes) (version 2) | ecosystem: Environmental > Aquatic > Marine > Oceanic | place... | reverse complement strand
AACCAAAGCTCCCGGAAGGCTGCTGACAAAGATCTCTACCCCTACTACCTTTCCAACCACAACGCAGATTATCGCAAAGCCCGAAACGAATATGCCGCCGCCCAAAAGGCCCTCGTCCAACTCGAAGATACCTTCACCGAGGTCCCCGTCATGGAAGAGATGGACACCCCACGCCCCGCCTACCTTCTCGCCCGTGGTGAATTCACCGCCGAGCGCACCGAGGAAAACAAAGTCACCCGCGACACGCCCGCCTTCCTCCTACCCTTCCCCAAAGACGCTCCTCGTAATCGCCTCGGCCTAGCCCAATGGCTCACGCTTCCCAATCATCCGCTCACAACCCGCGTTTACATCAATCGCATCTGGCAACAGCTCTTCGGAAATGGCTTGGTCGGCACCACGGAAAACTTCGGCTTGCAAGGCGACCTCCCCACCCATCCCGAGCTCCTCGACTGGCTCTGCCGTGACTTTATCAATCACAACTGGAGCACCAAGCACCTCGTTAAACAGATCGTGCTCTCCGCGACCTACCGACAAGACTCTGTGCTCACGCCCGAACTCCAGTCACTCGATATCGCCAACAAACTCCTCGCCCGCGGCCCTTCCCACCGTCTCACCGGCGAAGCAATCCGCGATTCCGCTCTCCTCACTTCTGGGCTCATGAGCGACAAACGCGGCGGCCCACCGGTCAAGCCTTACGACCCGGTCCACAATCAAAAAGGCAATCTTGATCACGTCCACCGGCGCTCCCTCTACAGCTACTGGCGCCGCACCAAGCCGCAAAACAACATGATCATTTTCGACAAGCCATCGCTCGAAGTCTGCAGCGTGCAACGCGGTCGCACCAACAGCCCAGCCCAGGCTCTCGTTCTTCTCAACGACACCCAATTCGTCGAGGCAGCCCGGAATCTCGCTGCCAATATACTTCAAAAACATGGCGACGACGCAGCCCGGATCAAAGCTGCCTGGAAAACTGTCACCAGCCGCGAAGCTACTGGGAAAGAGTTCGAACTCCTCACCGATATTCTCGCCGAGCAGCGAAACTATTTCAAAGCCAACCCCAAGGAGGCCGAAGCATTTCTCAAAGTCGGACTTAAGCCCTTACCAAAGGATCTCGACCCCATTGAGTCCGCCGCTCTTACTGTCGTCTGTCAGGCGACTTACAACACCGACGCAGCCGTCTGGAAACGCTAACAATTTCGTCCGATGAACCCTATCATTCCCAACGATCCTTTTGCGGTCAATCGACGCCACTTCTTCAAAAAGTCAACCACCGGCATCGGAGGTATGGCTCTCGCCTCCATGATCGCCAAAGCTTACGACTCTGATCATTCCGGTGTCCTCGGAGGCCCCGGCTTCACACCCAAAGCCAAGCGCGTCATCTACCTCTTCCAATCTGGCGGTCCTTCGCAATTCGAAACCTTTGATCACAAACCCTACCTCCAGAAACATCACGGCGAGGAACTCCCGCCCGAGGCCCACGGCCGCGCCACCGGCATGTCCTCCAACCAATCGTCCAAGCCCATGGCAGGCTCGGTCTTCAAGTTTGGCAAGTTTGGAAAATCTGGTCAGGAGATGAATGCCGACCTTCTTCCGTGGACGCAAAAAATCGCCGACGACATTTGCATCATGCGCAATGTCTACACTGATGCCATCAATCACGATCCCGCCATTACCTTCATCCAAACCGGCGCGCAAATTGCGGGACGTCCCTGCCTCGGGTCGTGGCTTTCCTACGGCCTCGGCACCGACAATTCCGATCTCCCCAACTTTATTGTCATGGTCAGTAAGAACGGCGGCGGCCAACCACTTTACTCCCGCCTCTGGGGATCGGGCTTCCTCGACTCCCGCCATCAGGGAATGCAATTCCTCTCCGGCGATGACCGCGTGCTTTACCTCAAAAACCCGAGGGGTATCAGCAACAAGTCACGCCGCTCGATGCTTCAAAAACTGAACGCCCTTAACAAAGAAGCATTTTACAAAGAACTCGATCCCGAAATAGAATCGCGCATCGCGCAATACGAAATGGCTTATCGCATGCAGGCAAGCGTTCCCGAGGCCTCCGACATGTCGGACGAACCACAATCCACCTGGGACCTCTACGGCGAAGAGGCAAAGCAGCCCGGCACCTATGCCGCAAACTGCCTGCAAGCCCGGCGCCTCGCCGAACGCGGCTGCCAATTCATCCAACTCTACCACCAGGGTTGGGACGCCCACGGTGGCCTCCCCGGCTCCATGCGCGATCGATGCAAAAAGACCGACCGCGGTTCTGCGGCTCTCGTCATGGATCTCAAACAACGCGGCCTCCTTGAAGACACCCTAGTCATTTGGGGCGGCGAATTCGGACGCACCCCATACTCACAGGGACTCATCAAAAAAGACAACTACGGTCGCGATCACCATCAGGCCTGTTTTTCAATGTGGATGGCCGGCGGCGGCATCAAGGGTGGCCTCACCGTCGGTCACACTGACAAATACGGCTCAAAAATTGTCCGGCCAGACGGCTCTCCCGTCAACGCCAACAAACACCACTACGACAAGGATGCCATCCACATTCACGATCTCCAAGCCACCATCCTACACCAAATGGGCGTCGACCATACCAAACTCAGCTACAAATTCCAGGGCCGACGATTCCGACTCACAGATGTCCACGGCCACAAGGTGGACCATATTATCGCATAGCCAGCCCCCGGTAACTCTTCCTCAGAAAATTCAAATATTCTAATGGTGTCGAAACGCAACACCACTCCGATGGGAACAATAAGTTTGATTCTCATCATTCTCGTTCTACTCATCATCTACAAACGCAACCAGTCGCCTTGCCCTCAGGGAGGCACATCCGCACTGATCCGGGAGCCGACCACGATATCGACTGCAAAGTCGACGGTATTGGACCCATGAAACTAAAGTCCCAATTTGTCAAAAAAGTCTAATCAACGATCTCGACCTTGAGACGGTAATAAAGTTCGTCCTCTGCTCCTTGGAACCATCCACCATCGCGTGTAAAATCAACGGTTTCAAAGTCGCCGTTGGTCGAGACCACATTCTCAACAACCCCTCCCAGAGCAGTCCAGCTGTCTACGGACAAGTCAGTTGAAGATTCAATCGTATAAGCCAAACCGCCTACGCTCCCTTTACGGCGGGTCACACGAATGGCATCACCCACCATATTCCCAAGGACCGACGTATTATCAACCACAAGAGGGGAAGTCCCGATGGCATACTCCACGAGATTTCTAATCCCATCACTGTCCAAATCTTGATTGGGATCGGCCACCAGAGAGAACGAATTAAGCCAGCTCACATAGGCGGACGAGGTATTGACCTCGGTAAGTACGACATTATCAAAGTCCAAATAAGTATTCGCGCCCCCGGAAACTTTAACGATACGAATCCCCAACTCGTGAGCTTGCCCCGCCAAGGTTCCGGTATCATAACGCATTGTCGCATTGGTGAATTTCCCAGTGGCATTTCCACCGGCCAAAGTATCGAGCGTATTGCTATCCACCGACATTGACGCCAAAACACTGCTCCCATTCAGTAACTCGAGACGAGCTCCGGCATAGGTTTCAGCTCCGACATCTCTTTTCCCAAAAGCACTACTCAGGAAGTAAGTCTTATTCGGCTTCACCAATGCCCGTAGTGTCTGCAAGAAATAGTTATTACCACTGCCACCACGCATCGTCGCGGCATGAGGTCCGCTCATTTTAGCCAATGTCCCTTTGGAATAAGCCTCCGATCCGGGATTAAAAAAACCATTTGATCCATCTGCTGAAGCATCACCACTCGCACTAAGAATCCGCCAATCCAGAACGGTCGTGCCATTGGTGGCAGAAGGCACGGTTTCTGCGAAGGCATTTTCAGTGAGAGGAGACACTCCCGTTAGAGAGACATCAGTGTTCAATTCAAAATCTCCATTCCTGGCCTCTGCCGGCACTCTTTGGTAAATTACATTGAACCACTGTTGTGCATGCTCAGCTAGGCCTGCAGCATTAAAATGCACTCCGTCCGAGGAGCGGCCCTCCAAATGGAAGTCGTTGGTATCAGCGCCAAGATAGACGTTGGTAGCATCAAAGGCCACCTTACGCTGCCCCGCAAGAATACCTTCTTCCACAGTCAATGGGTCAGAAGGCTGATACGAGGCCTCCGAGACATACCAGGGAATGTCCCAATTGGCTCCATTCGACCCACGACTTTGATTAATAATCCCAATCAGGGTGTCGCGATAACTCGCAGCTGATGTCAAGATAGCGCTGTCGGCTTCCCCTTGATGCCACAAAACTCCTCGGAACCCATCTTGCTGAAATGACTTAATCGCTGGGTTCATCAAGTTGCTGTCATTAGAAGAATTGGGACTCCAAGAAGCAACGCTGCTGTTGTCTCGTCCGAGAGAAATAAAGCCAACAGGCACATCCTCTTCCGCAACAATCAAATCTCCCAGCCGGGTCCAGGGTGACCCCATCGACCCATCCGCAATGGGCATCGGATCAACAGCCGCAATCCAGCTGTTGTCATCAACGCTATCCCTCGCTGACACGCGATCACTGGACGGGGTCAAGGCCGGGGTTCCTTGGTTTGCCGAATTTGATTGTCCCGCGCAAATAAAGACGTCCCCCACTCCAACCCGCCCAACCGTGACCGGACTCGATGAAATTCCCCCGACCACAGAACGCACCTCGACCTCATACCATCCACCCGCAGATACATTGGAAAGCACTCCGGAAAACGTCCCGCCGGTAGGCACCGCCTCAACGGTCTGCCATGATGTCGTTGTCCCGTTGTTTCCTCCTCCCGACTTCACCACCGCCCTGGCTTCCACAAAATCAGGATTACTAACGAACGTTCCTCCAATAGGAATATCAGCTACATTCCTATTATCACGCTGAACGACCTGACGCTCGGTTGGCGTTGTAATCACGAGCTCATTGGGATTGCCTCCAACGGGGAAGCCCACGACATCAATTTCCCGAATGACCGTTCCCAAGGCCCCTCCTCCCCCGACTGGCCCACCGGTATCGTTAAAGGTGAAACGAATACTGTCCACCCCACTGGCCAGAATCCCGGTGACATCCTCGACCACGCGGACCTTCGACTCATAGTTTCCCTCAAAATCTGTCAGATCCGTAAACGGAGTATAGAGAACATCCGTCAGCAAGACATAATCGGCCGATCCCACCAGACTAATCTCGATCTTGTAGTCTTGATGCACATGGACTCTGGATTCGAACCCCCATCCCATAAAAGTGGAAATGCTCGTCAAATTATAGCCATCCGTAACAAACGAAGTATCCAAATTGTAGGTGACAACGGCAGGTAAACGACCCGGATCAAAATAGGTATTTTTCCTATCACCCCCTTCGTAAATCCCGTCGTTCATATACTCAACCACGAACGAATTTCCGACTCCCCCTGATCCAAAGGCCGCCGTCGAATTCCAGTCCAACAAAAAAGGGCTTCCTTCGTTAATCAAATCCCCACTGCTGAAATCATCAACATACTCCAACAGGACGTCATCCTGATTTGGCACCAGGGCGGAGACACTCTCGGTTTGAATATCAATCGCTCCAAAACTCAAGTGCACCAGAGAGAGGAATAACAGTAGATAAGTAGAATTTCGTTTCATCATCGAATTCAATCAGAAATGGTTCTATCAGGATCCAATGGTCAATATAGCTGGTGATCTGAGGAAACGCAAGTCAGGCCTCGACACTCCATCCGTGGATTATTTTTAAGCCACGATCTATCGCGAATCAATGAACCTGTCGTCAACATCTCACTTCTGCCATCCATAAAATCTCCTCTCTCTGAGAGATTGCCTCAGTAATCGCGGTATCCCTAATCCCATGCGAACAATCATCTTCTCACTCACATGCGCTCTCGCCGCAACCGCCGCTCAAGCCAACACCCTAAGCTTCCCCGGAACTAAAGGGAAACCGGGCAACGGAAAACACATCGTCCTCATTGCTGGCGACGACGAGTATCGCTCCGAAGAATCCTGCCCCATGCTGGCCAAGATTCTTTCCAAACACCACGGCTTCAAAACCACCGTTCTATTCTCCCAAAACAAAGAAGGTGGATTCATTGATGCCAACGCCCAGAAAAACATCCCCGGCACCGAAGCCGTCAACACCGCTGACTTTCTCATTTTGGGACTTCGCTTCCGCGATCTTCCCGAAGACCAACTCAAACCCCTCGCCGACTATCTCAACGCCGGAAAACCCGTCTTCGGATTCCGCACTTCAACTCACGGCTTCCGCACAAAAAGTAAACTCGGCGGAATTAATTGGGGGAGCCTCGGACCCGACGTTCTCGGCGAAGGCTGGGCCGGCCACTATGGTGGACACGGATCACAAGGTGCGCGTGGCGTCATCAACGAGCCCCACGCCAAACACCCTATTCTCAACGGGGTTTCCGACGTCTTCGCGGAAAGCGACGTCTACGGCGTCCGCCGCGTCACCAAAGACAATGCCACTATTTTGGTTCATGGAGTCGTTACGGAAGCCCTCGTCCCTGAGTCCGCCGACGTCAAAGGCAAGCAACCCCAACCCGCTGTCTGGCTGAAAAAATACCAAACACCCGAAGGGAAAGAAGGTATGGCCCTCTGCACTACCATGGGATCCTCCTGCGACCTCGACAACGAAGGACTTCGCCGCATCTTCATCAATGCCGCCTTCCACTTCACCGGTCTCAAGGTTCCCTCCAAAGTTGACGTCTCTTTTGTCGATCCCTTCGACCCAAGTCGCTTCAGCTTTCTCAATCGCGGCGACCATTTCAAAAAACTCAATCTCAAGCCCGCTGATTTCGGATACGGAAAATCACCGCAAATTACCGAACCCGCCTCGGTCTTCATTAACAAGAACGCGGAGAAGTGGAAAAACTCCAAGTCCAAGTAAGCTCTCAATCAAAATCTCCTACCCCAGACCCGTCGGGATTCCCGGCGGGTCTTTTTTATACAAAGAGCCCCAACCCTGCATGCGATAGCCCCCACATGAGGGAGTTTATCCCTTAAAAAATTCAACGCGAGATAGCTCCACTAATCCTGTGGCCCGGTGGCTTTCAAAAATTCCCCCACTTCAGCCTGAATCTCGTGTCTTCCCATGATAAAGGTATGGTCGCCGGGACGCACTCGAAACTTACTCATTCCCTCAACCTTCCCCTTCTCCACCGAAACAATCCCATCGTTCTCTTCATCGAGTAAAAACCGAAACAGCGGCATGGGATTACTTTCCCCCATGATCACCATGACCTCATTTCCTAGCTTAAATCCCGGAATCTCAAGCGGGGTCTTCTGGGTCGACATTGCCATCCCTCCCGGACCCAGCGCCCAGCGCCCCAGAAAGGAATCGGACAACCAATCAATAATCTCGCTCCCTTGATTGGGTGGAGCCAGCATGGCAATCTTTCCCGTCACCAATTCCGGAAAGCGATCTGCCAAAAGACGCACCACGATCCCACCCATCGAGTGTGTCACGAAGTGTGTTGTCTTTTCAGATTCTCCGATCTCAGTAGACACATCTTCGATGATTTCGTCCAAGGGTTTGCGAAAAGAGGCATAGGGCACATTTAAAGTCTCAAAGCCCGCCCCATGCAAATACTCCGCCACCCCCTCCATCGACCAGACACTCCGCCAAAGCCCGTGCAACAACACCACCCGGTCACCCTTGGCCGCTCTCACCCGGGGCCGATGCCACGGAACCGGGGGAATCATCATCTTTAGTTTTCGCATCCACATAGAAAATCAGAGTTTCGCTTCCCAAGGTAATCGATGCTCTTGATTCAAATATCAACTCAAACAATGATCCCCGCCCCTTGGAAATTCCGAAACCCTCACCTTAAAAGCGCTCCGGAACTTGGAGTTTGGCCCGGGCCCATCCTGCAAGCCCCACCCGCATAAAGTCTGAGCTCCCTCGAAACACATCCTTCAAAATTAATCTTTCCGGTTTTCAATCCCGTCGTTCCCCGCTATTCCCCGTCCATGTCCCACACGATCACGATTCTCCCCGGCGACGGCATTGGCCCCGAAGTCATGGATGTTGCCCTGGAAGTCCTCGAAGCCACCGCAGCAAAATTCGATTTTCAGGTCTCCCACAGCAACCACCTCGTTGGCGGTGCCGCCCTCGACGCCACCAACAACGAGACTCCACTCCCACAGGACACCATCGCAGCCTGCGAAAAGGCCGATGCCATCCTCTTCGGCTCCGTCGGCGGTCCCAAGTGGGAAAATCTTGCTCCCGACATCCAGCCCGAGCGCGGCGCACTTCTTCCACTCCGAAAGCACTTCGGCCTCTTTGCCAATCTCCGCCCCGGATCCTGCCACCCTTCCCTGACCCACGCCTCCCCGGTCAAAAACGAACTCATCCCGGACGGTTTCGACGTCCTCTGCGTGCGCGAACTCACCGGTGGAATTTATTTCGGCCAACCCAAATCGATCACCGAACTTCCCGACGGCGACATCGAAGCCATCGACACCATGGTCTACCGCAAGAGCGAAATCGAACGCATCACTCGAATCGCCTTCACCGCTGCGATGGGTCGTAATAAACGCCTCCTTTCCGTCGACAAAGCCAACGTTCTGCAAAACTCCGTTCTCTGGCGTGAGACTGTCATTGAAGTGGCTAAAGATTTCCCCGAAGTCGAACTCGAACACATGTATGTCGACAACGCCGCGATGCAGCTCGTCAAGCGCCCCGCTTCCTTCGACGTCCTCGTCACCGGCAACCTCTTCGGCGACATTCTCTCCGACGAAATGGCTATGATCTCCGGGTCCCTCGGCATGCTCCCCTCCGCCAGCCTTGGAAACGTGAAAGACAACGGACTCTACTTCGGGATGTATGAGCCGTCCGGCGGCTCTGCTCCCGATATCGCCGGACAAGGCATCGCCAACCCGATTGCACAAATCCTGTCCGTCTCCATGATGTTGCGTTACTCCCTCGGAGAAGCCGCGGCCGCTGACGCCATCGATGTCGCCGTGCAAAACGCCATCGACTCAGGCCTCCGCACCGGCGACCTCTTCACAGGCGCCCAGGGCGAAACGAAAGTCAACACCGCGGAAATGGGAGCCGCCATCCTCAAGAATCTCGGCTAACCATAACGGAACTTTTCGAGCGCCATTGCACCTCCCCAGCAGAGGCCCGCCAGCCTCCATTTCGACCATCACTTCAATCGATATTAAGGTTGAGAATAGAGATTAGGGAAACAAGTCGTTTGGCTACATGCTCTCTCCACGATGAATAGATTCCTGATCACCCTATGTGGCCTCCTCACGTCCCCCCACGTCCTTCCCGCCAAGGAGGGGGTAATCTTGTTGCATGGTCTCTGCAGGACTCCTTCGAGCATGACAAAAATGGCAGAAACTTTGGAGGATTCCGGTTATGTCGTCGAGAACGTTGGCTATCCATCCCGGACTGATCAGATAAATACCTTGGCTGACAATGCCATCGGAAAGGCTCTCAAGAGGCCGCAAATCATGGCTTGCTCCAAGGTCCATTTCGTCACCCATTCCCTGGGTGGCATTCTGGTGAGAAGCTATTTTCAAAAACGTAAGGACCCTCGCCTGGGACGAGTGGTTATGCTGGCTCCACCCAATCAAGGAAGTGAGGTCATCGACCAAATCGGATCATGGCGGCTCGTTCGCTGGCTCAATGGCCCTGCCGGAAACGAGCTTGGGACCGGAGCAAACGCCACACCCAACAAGTTGGGAAAAATCAATTTCGAATGCGGAGTCCTCACCGGAGACCGCTCCATCAACTGGATCAACAGTATGATCATCCCGGGCAAGGACGACGGCAAGGTCTCGACCAAACGATCAACTTCTCCTGGAGTCAAAGACTACCGCGTCCTCCATGTCACCCACCCCTTCATCATGAAGAATCCAAAAGTGATCGCCGAAACCATTCACTTTCTCCGCAACGGAACCTTTAGCGAGCCCTCCTGACTTTACCTCCTCGAGGAACCCGACGGTCTAACAGAATGACAAATCGGATTCCCCCCCTGCCTGTGGGGTCCCTCTTGGGGCCATTCTTTTACTCCAACTCCACGCTACAAACCTGGTTACGGAAGAGGAAGTCCTCGCGCCGTAACTCTATGGCTTATTGATTTCGATCATTCCGCCTTTGATCGCAGGCTGTTCAATCTTACTTATGGAGCCTTCACTCCAGCGAATCTCCAAGGAAGTAACGATTTCGCCTTCGGCCAGTCCGAAATGAACCACCGCCGGGGACTGACTCAAATAGCTCCCGCCGGCACATACTTCAGCCGATCGACCTTGATTCAAGACCACTCGCGCGCCAATACCCTGTGGGTTCTGCGCCCCCCCTTTGAGACGAATCGTCACTCCCGGATGCTTCTTGGTTTTGAGGCCTATCATGGGAGAGTCGTTGATTCCAAAACTAAGATCCGGATGACCATCTCCATCGAGGTCGGGCGTTGCCAGGCTCTTGGAGTCGCCGGAAACATTGATGCCACTACGGTTCGGCCAAACAGGCTCGAAAATTGTGCGAACCCCTTCTTTCCTGCCTCGCAACAGAAGAGAGAGTCCACCGGCCATGCGTCCCGTTTCCCGTTGCGGCGAGAAGAAGTTTTGCGCGAGAACAATATCGACCTGACCGTCGCCATCGAAGTCCCGGACAACCACCCCGAATGAAGGAGCCAACTGAGCCTCCCATGAGAGAGCCTCGGGAGAGAAGTTGCCCTTGCCATCATTCCAAAAAATCGAAGTCTCAAGATGGCTCACCGAAAATTTCTTCACTGCCTTGAGTCTCTCCGGAGTGTAAATATCTTGAAGGGTGGCCGCGGCAAAACCTTTGTAGGTACTAAATTTATTGGCCAAGCTGGGAATCGCTGCCGTCGAACAACTTTTCCCACGAATAGGGTAGACAATATCTCCCTCGAATTCGGCCTCGATGAGGTGCTTGTGCCCTGAATTGGCGACGTCACCATAAAAGAGGAGAGCTGGTTTCTCGAGTGAGGCATGATACTTGGTATTAAGCCCAAAGTTTGTGACGACGAGGTCGAAATCTCCGTCTCCATCAAGATCAGCCGACGTGACTCCATTCCACCAACCTTTCTGAGTTTCCGCTCCGGCACTTTGGGGAAGAGCTTTCAATTCCCCTTCGGTGTTCTTGAAAATTCCTACGGTGTCCCATTCGCGGGCGAGAACAAGATCGATCCACCCGTCATCATCGATATCCGACCAGACCGCGCTGGTCACGATTCCGGCGCGTGAACTCGAGAGAGCCGGAGCAAGATCGGAGGTGACATCGACAAAGCGACCACCACCTTCGTTGCGTAGAAGCTGGCTCGCTGCTGCAGTTGGGTAGTATCCGGGAACTGTGCGGCCACCAATAAAAAGATCCAGATCTCCATCGCGATCGAAATCAGCGGCGCTAATACAGCTACCGTTATGTCTCGCCGAGGGAAGAGCACCCTTGGGAGCAAGGGTCATCTTTCCCGAACCGTCATTCAGGTAGAGGCGATCCTGAAGACTTTCATCATCCTCGTCACACTCGACCCCTCCGCTCACAATATAGAGATCCTGGTCTCCATCGCCGTCAGCATCGAAAAAGAGACTCCCCATGTCCTCAAAATCTCCATCGTTCGGAAGAGGCATTGGTTTGAGCCCCTCTTGGCGGTCACGAAGAATGATTAGGCGCCCGGGAGCGCCCTTTCCTTGGCCCAAATAAAAATCGTCCACACCATCGCCATTAACATCACTCCAAGCCTGCCCCGGACCGAACTGAGAAAGCTTGTTGGGGAGTAGAGGCTCCCGGGCAAAGTCATCGTAACGCTTCTCGGCATGTTTTACTCGAGAAAGAGACGGTAAGGCCTCAAAGAGCGGTTCAGGTTGAACGACTGGTGGAGTCGCATTGACTCCCCCGCCCTCAACAATATGGTGATGTCGTCCAGCATCGAGATTCCTGATTGTTTGGGTTAAACCACTGGGCCAGTATAGCTCCAATCGAGCCGCGGTTGACGCCTCGCCCAATCCAAAATGCAAGATGGCCTGATCACTTCCCAGGTATCCGCGGGAAGTCACGAGAGTTCTCAATTGCGGGGTCTCATCATCGTCATTCGTGAAGAGTTTAGCCTCTACTCCGAACCCTTGCTTGTTGGACTTGGTTCCTTCAAAGGAGAGCGTAAGGCTATTTCCGGCATCAGCTCCGGTATTGTGATAAATTGCCACCGGCCCATCAAGACGCACGCTGACAATGTCGAGCGCGCCATCCTGGTCAAGATCACCTACGGCACAACCGTAGCTCATTCCGTAATAATCCAAGCCCCAGTCCTTGGAGGTGTTTTCAAAATTCATCCCGCCGAGATTTCGAAAGACCCTGTTATGCTCTTTTAGAGGTGGGAGATGACGATAGCGCTCCCATTGGGTCAGTTTACGATCCTTCTTTTTCAATTCCTCGTCGTCATTCTCGTTGAAATTCCGTGACATCCCACATTGGAAATAGGCATCGTTGAGACCATCGTGATCGAAGTCACACAGACGGACAGCCCAGGTCCAATCCGTACTGTCCAAGCCAGAGAGAAAGGCCCCTTCAAGGAACCGGCCATTGCCAGCGTTCAAGTAGACTCCGTTTCTCATTAATTGGACCGGCTCCACATTGTCCATAAACCACGCGAAGGCCGACATGCTCCCCATTGCCGTTTTCTGCTTGAAGTGATTGCTCCCCGCCATGTCGGCAATCAGGAAATCAGATAGACCATCGTCATTGAGATCGCCAAAATCGGCCCCCATGGAAAACCAAGCAGTGTGGCCCACGGCTATGTCTACCACATCGACGAAGGTGCCATCACCACGATTCACGTAGAGACAATCGGCATCGTTGAAGTCATTACCGACCCAAAGATCAAGCCAGCCATCTCCGTTCCAATCCCACCAGGTTGCAGACAGTCCGTGGCCCCGGTGGGTAATTCCAGCCCCCTTATTGGCGACTTCAAATTTGCCAGCGCCATTATTTCGGCACAGGAGATCTGGGCGCCCCACAACAACGGACTCCCAGTGATCCTCTCCCGTTTGCCTCGCTTCGTAAAAGCGTTCAAACTTCTCAATCACCTTGGGCTTTCCATCAGTTCCCCGCTCAATGGTTTTCTCCGAAGGAAACCCTTCCGGACGATACCACCGGTTAGTGAGAATGTAGAGATCGAGATCACCGTCACGATCGTAGTCACAAAAAGATGGCGTGTGGCAGGCATCGATAAAATCAAGCCCCCATTCTTTCGCGGACTCAATAAAAGTGCCGTCGCCATTATTCAGAAAAAGTTGGTTGGGAGAAAGGTAGTTACAAACGTAAAGATCGACGTCTCCGTCGTTGTCAATATCAGCGGCGGCACATCCAATGGCCCAGGCGTTCCCACCGTCTACTCCAGCCTGACTGGTCACATCGGTGAACTGCATTCTCGAAGTCTGACGATACAGCTTGTTGGGAACGGGCCCCCCAGCAAAAAGAATATCCGGTTTCGTATCTCCATCGAAATCAGCAATCGCGACCCCTCCGGTAGACATCGCTGAAGCATAAAGAAACCTTAGCTGATGGCTTTCGTCGATGGGATTAACAAAATCCACTCCACTTTTTGAGGTGTCGAGCTCAACAAAACGAGTCTCTGCGCTCGAGGGCCGCTCCTGGAATGGCACGCTTTCCACAACCCTCTGCGAGACATTCTCAGAGTTCTCCTGACTGGGCTCTGACTTCTGCGAATCGCAGGAACAAAGTAAGCAGGAGATTCCGACAAATGGGAAAATAAACCTAGGGAAGGCTCTGAGAGTCATTGATCTAGTGTGTTGAGATAATCGAAAAAACGACCGATGCCAATGGCATCGGTCGTTGATTGAAAAATTGTCTTTCTGTGGATTCAGTCCCCCGGACCTAACGGCGGCGGCGAAGAAGAGCAAGACTAGCGAGACTCAAGAGAATTCCACTGGTTGGTTCCGGAATAACCGTCGCAAGAGCCGCGATCTGAGCACCTGAGAGAACCTCATCGTAAACTCTCACATCATCAAGATCTCCATTGAATGATCCCCTATTACGGGAAGTTCCAACCAAAAGGGCTTCGACTCCGTTGCCACCATAGGCACCAAACTGGGGGTTGCCATTGCCGTCGATACCACCGCCAGTGGCGACAACGGCCCCATCAACATAGATGGTCTGTTGTCCATCGCCAGCCGTGTTGGTCCATGCAACGTGCTGCCATACTCCAACTTCAGTTGGGGTTTCCCCTGAGTTAATATCGTCACCCCAGTGGCCCGACCAATGCTGATTACCTCGGGAGCCAAGGTGAAGGACGTTACCATTGTTTGAACCAAAGACCATGTTGTCGTTAGCTTGACTGTTGTATCGAACCCAAGCCGCGAAGGTATAAGCCTTGTCTCCACCGAGTTGCAGAGAATCAATCGTTCCTCCAGTACCGATATGAGGCGCTCCGGCTCCCTCCAAATCTTCATTCGTCGGGGAAAGCGAAAGGAAGTTGGTAGTCAACCCACCAGGACCTGCGCCATTGACAATCGTTGCTGTTCCACCTGCTGTTCCACCAACGGTTCCGTTAGCGCCCGAGGTGCCAGCGTTTACGATACTAGCGCCACCAGCGAGAGCTCCCGCAGCTTCTGATTCAAAATCATAGACGATCAAATTGGCTGCCTGTGCTGACGCACCGATGGCCAAACCGAGGGCGGCACTCAATGTTTTTGTATTTCTCATGTTGTTGTGGATAGTGTTATAAAATGGAGACCCTAGAGCTTTTTGGGGTAAGGTTTTGAAAGAAAACTCGATCCAAATCGGAAAGGCAACCTAAAAATGCAATATTTCTCTCTCCGATTTTATCCTGTAGGTCTTTACGAGATAAAGCCGGTCTGATTCTCCGTCTTGAGCCACCCAATCCTACTCGTTTCATGAGATCTCTTAACCTACCCCAACCGGTCCTCCCACTCGGCATCACCACACCTGAAAAACACTCAAAATACTGATGGATAGATTATTAAGACTCAGAAAGGCAATAATTCGAAGGATCGAGATTACTGCAGGAACCGACA
>Ga0209503_10001033_pt1 | contig 15038 bp, 8 predicted proteins | sample SouAtlMetagenome_2_FD_187448 | JGI IMG/M metagenome (GOLD analysis project Ga0209503, IMG submission 187448) | Marine eukaryotic phytoplankton communities from Atlantic Ocean - South Atlantic ANT15 Metagenome (SPAdes) (version 2) | ecosystem: Environmental > Aquatic > Marine > Oceanic | place... | reverse complement strand
AGGTGATAATCCAAATCATTACTATCCTAAAAAATATGCAGCCAATATGCTATTGGCTAAGGTTTATATGACAATGGCAAGTAATGAATATTCAAATGCATATGATATCATTCCAGACGAATTTATAGGTGATGATTTTTGGCAAATGTCCTATGACCAGGCCATTCAAGTTTATAATCAATATGATTTAGTTCCTGATTACGCATCTTTATTTACTTTGGAGGGGGAAAATTCTTCAGAGTCTATTTTTGAATTGCAGATGAGTCAAATTGCTACTAATTCACAGATGGGAAGAAATTACACTCCCAATGTATACAAACCAGGACAATGTTTTGGTTGGTTTACTGTAGGTGCCGATTTTTACGATGATCATTTGACAACTTATCCTACAGACTCAAGACTTGAGGGCGCTACTTACATGAGTGAATATATTAACAATGGTAATAACCCTAATAATGTCGGTAACTTGGTTCGCGTTTATCCTTCAAGAAATAGAGGTAACTTCAGAAATTCCCATCCGTACTTTTTTAAATTTGCTAATAAAGATATTACACACAGCAATCAATACGACAGTAAAAATCTTATTATTTATAGATATGCAGATCTTTTACTGATGTTAGCTGAAATTTCTAATGAACTGGGAGATTCAGCCAATGCATTAAATTATGTAACACAGATTTTGGACCGTTCTGGATTAAGCAATGCAGACTATGCCAGTGCAGATCAAACGACTTTCCGAAATAAAATAATGAAGGAATACCGCTATGAGCTGCTTGGAGAGGGAGAAGATGCACACAATAACAGACGTAGAGGTGTTGATTATTTTTTAGAACATATTATTGTTCCGCACAATACAGCAACAACATTATCAGATGGACAAGCTATGAATTTTAACAATAAAGATTTGACGCTAAGCGAAGACCCATCTCAGATCATGTTTTTGCCCTTGCCAACAAGAGAAATTAACACTAATGATTTAATAAATTAATTTTTCATAAAATAATTTAATGAAATATAAGTTTTTAGTGGTTTTAAATATATTTTGGGCATTCAAATTGAATGCCCAAAATCAATTACCACTTGTCAATGGAAATTTTGAAACCCTAGACTCCGAAAATAGTTTTAGTTACTGGTCTAATAATCAAATTCAAGGCGGTCAGGCTAATTATTCCATAGAAACGCAAAACCTTATTAACGGCAGCACTAAAGCACAGAAAAGCCAAATCATTTCTTTAGGGACAAGCGGTTGGCATGTGAAAACTCAAAGTGATTATTTGTTTCAAGTGGAAGCGGGGCAGAACTATACCGTCCGATTTTGGGCAAAAATTAGTGGGTCAAGCTCTGCGATCATGAAGGTTGTATTTCAAGCCTCCGATGCTCCTGGAAGCTATCAAGGAAACGACAAAACAATTTCTCAAGACTGGCAACAATACAGCCACAGTTTTACAGTCGCAGACAATGCAGATTTAAATAAATTGAGTTTTTGGTATATGGATGCTGGGGTTACTTATTATCTCGACGAAGTGGAGGTTGTTGAAGGAAATTCTATTTCGTTTAACCAGTCTATAAACTATCAAATGGTTGATGGTTTTGGCGCTGGAATCAAACGTAGAACAGAGCTGTTGTATGAACTCAGCACCACAATGCGCAATCAAATTGAAGCCCTAGCATTCCAAGATTTAGAAGCCAATATGATTCGCTTTTTTGTATACCATGACTTGGAAGATCCCAATGACAACAACAACCCATTTAATCTTAACACTGTTGCATTGGACTGGACGCGTTATGATAGCAATCCAAACATATGGAGATCTCGCTATGTAGCAGAAGCACTCAATAATGCCTTCAGTTTGAGTGTTAATGGATTTGATCATATTATTGGAAATTGCAACAGTGCACCGGCCTGGTTAAAAACTAACAACTCTCACAATGGTGGTGGAACCTTAGTTTCAGGTGGAGAAAATGAATACAGCGAATTTTTAGTTGCTTTTCTTAAAGGTATGGCCTCGCGTTACAATATCAATGTCACTGCAATTTCACCGACTAACGAGCCTGACTTCCAGGTTTCTTACGAATCTATGAATACACCGCCATCGCAGTTAGCGTCCATTATTAAAAATTTAGACCAACGTTTAACTACAGAGAATCTAGATTTTATCCATATTATTTCTCCTGAAAATTTTAGAGTAAATTCAAACAACGCTAATACTTCTGCAGCAAACTATATTGCAACTATGTTTTCAGACCCTGATGTTGTCAGTGCTACTGATGTTGTAGCCACTCACACCTATCAAAGCAATGTGAGTTCTGAAGATTGGAACACTTTAAAGACCGTTAGTTTAGACAAAGATATATGGGTCACAGAGGCTGGTAATTTACACAGTCCAGATTTTGACATGTCAGACGCCAGTTATTCTATAGAACGTATCATGGATGGCTTTAATTACGGTGGATTAACAGCCTATATGTTTCATTTATTTTACGAGCCACATTTGTATGAAAATGAGGTAAGTCCTGGTGAAAATTATGGATCTTCTGCTTTGGTATTATGGGATAGTGCAAATAATATCATACTACCAAAACGCTATTATGCGTTTAAACATTTTACAAATCTTGTAAAAAAGGGGTACCAAAGGATTCATTCGGAGACATTTGGAGATGCTTTAAGAGTTTTGGCTTTTAAATCGCCTGATAATTCTAAAATTGTGGTACAGCTTTTCACACAGAACAATCAAAGTGATTTTGATGTTGTAATTCCTTCAGGGACTACTTCTGTTGAGCACTACATTACTTCAGACAATAGTAACGAAAATTTCACGAGTGTTTCAACTAATAACATTGATCTTGGAGAAAATTCCATGCCAATGTCAATGGACGCCATGTCCATGCACAGCTTGGTTTTTAATATTGACACAAGTTTGAGCTCAGATTTCGGAGCTTTAATGGACCAGGCTGCTGAACTTTTAGTTTTTCCAAATCCTGCAAAAACACAATTAGAATTACGTTTCTTACACTTTGAACCGCATGAAATTAGTATATTCCAGTACAATGGTTCCAGAGTTTTCAAAAAAAATTACCCAGCATCCAAAAACCTAAGTCTTGATGTGCAATTTTTGCCCCCCGGTTTTTACATCCTTAAATCAACAACACAAAAAGGCCAACGCGCTGTTAAACTCATAATAGAAAATTAATGAAATCAAACTTTCAAATAACACTTCTTTTTTGTTTTTTATTTTTAATTATCTTCTTTAAATCTGAAGCGCAAGAAAACACAGCCAGTCCTAATTTTATTTTTTATTTAGCGGATGATCAAGATTTATTGGACTATGGGGTTTATGGCAATCCTAAAGTGCACACCCCAGCGGTAGATGCACTTGCAAAAGAGGGCATGCGATTTAATAATTTTTACACCTCTCAAGCCATTTGTGCACCCAGTCGTTCTCAGATTTTTACTGGGATGCACCCTGTAAAAAATGGTTGTATGGCAAATCACTTGGCGGTAAAACCCAATTTAAAAACAGTCATCACATATATGGAGGCTGAGGGCTATGACGTCGTCTTGGCAGGCAAGGGTCATGTAAAACCAAATTCTGTTTTTAAGTGGTCTAAATATTTCAAATCAGTCAACCACAGCTATTTACCTTTAGACAAGCTTGAAAATTATTTGGAAACCACCAAAAAGCCTTTTTGTGTATTTATCACATCCGACTTTCCACATGGTCCATATCCAAAGAATTCAAGTTACTCGAATGAGGATATTTTTAAATTGCCGTATGACAAAGGATATACCCCCAATTTCAAGCGGGGTTACTATCAAAATATTAAAGATGACAATACACAGTTAGAACTTGTTTTAAACATGGTTAAAGCCAATAACCTAGTTGAAAATTCGATATTTATCTATGCTTCCGATCATGGTATTTCTGGTAAATGGGGCGTTGCAGAGCAGGGGCTTAGAGTTCCTTTTGTAGTGCGTTGGCCAGGCGTTGTGAATCCCAACTCTGTTTCAGAAAGTTTGTTAAACTTTGTAGATGTTTTACCCACTTTCTTGGATATAATAGGCGCTAAAATCCCAAGTGATATTGACGGAAAAAGTTTTCAAGCAACGCTTAAAGGTAGTCAAGCGCCTGTTCACGATTATATTTATTCTATTTCTACCAGGCAAAACATACAAGCATGTAAGATTTTTCCAAGCCGCGCCGTCAGGGGTAAGCGCTATAAGTTCATAAGAAATTACAATTCCATGGAAGTTGTGGCCTCTAATTATGGAAACAATCCTGCGGTGAATGCTTTTATTAAAATTGGTGCCGAATCTTTTCCAAACATTCCTTTTGAAGAGTTGTACGACTTGGAAAATGATCCTTATCAGAAAAATAATTTAATAAAAAATAACGACTTATCTGAAATAAAAGAAGAACTTTCGGAAGCTTTAAAGAATTGGATGCTGTCACAAAATGATTTTTTATTAACAGAAAAAATGCCACTTATAAAACCAACGCTACATCCCCTGGACCGGGTTTCAAAATGGAATAAAGTTTCAAAAGATTTAGTAGGAAAAATAAGCGAAAGCGATTATATCCCAGTACATTATTAAACATTTAAAATGAATCAGATTAAAAGCTTTTTATTTTTTGGACTGTTGCTTATTACAACACCATCCTCCTTGGCGCAAAAGATTTCCAAAAAGCCATTAAATGTCGTTTGGATCAGCTGTGAAGATATGGGACCTGTTTTAAGTGCCTATGGCAATAAATCGGTTCATACCCCAAATATAGACCGTTTGGCAAATGAAGGCATCAAATATACCAATGCTTATGCAACGGTTGGGGTTTGTGCGCCCAGTCGTTTTTCTATCATTACCGGCATGTACCCTGCACGTTTAGGGGCGCACAATATGCGAACGGGTGACCATAACAATTTTAAATGGCCAGAAGACATAAAGCTTAGAAAAAACAAAGGGGTTTTAGACAAGTCCGGTAAAAATGTTCCAGATTATGAGGTGGTGCCTCCTGCTTATGTAAAACCATTTCCAGAGTATCTAAGAGCCCAGGGCTATTATTGTGTCAATGATAACAAGTGTGACTATCAGTTCAATGCACCTTTCACAGCTTGGGACGATGTTTATGGGGGCGGATCCTATAAAAATGCGCCTGAAGGGCGCCCTTTTTTCTATGTCAAAAATTATTACACGACCCACGAATCGCGAATTTGGCTGCGTAAGGACAAACCCATGACGGTCGCTCCATCATCTGTACCAGTTCCTGATTATTATGCCGATATCCCTATTGTACGTGAAGGCATTGCACGTAAATATTCAAACATTGAAGCCTTGGATAAAGAGGTGGGCATTTTGTTAGATGCGCTTGAAGCTGATGGTGTTATGGAGAATTCCGTTATTTTCTTCTGGAGCGATCACGGCGGTAATCTTTTGCGACAAAAAAGAGCCGTTGGAGACAGTGGTCTTCACGTGCCTTTGATTATCCGCTACCCCGATGGTTATCGTGCAGGTGAAACCGAATCGCGCATGGTTTCACTAATGGATTTAGGCCCAACAGTACTGTCTTTGACAGGTCAAAAACCACCAAAATATATGGACGGAAAGGCTTTTGCAGGCCCTTTTGAAGAAGCGCCAAGAGATTATATTTATGGTTCAGCCGATCGCTTTGATGAATCTACAGACATGCAGCGTTCTGTTTTGGATGGACGTTATGTTTACATCAAGAATTTCATGCCGGAGCTACCATTGATTTACAGGAATAGATACAGAGAACAAATTCCGATGAACAAGCATTTGATTGAATTGGATGCCGAAGGGAAGCTTGAGGGTGATGCTGCTTATATATTTATGAAAACGAAGCCTCTTGAAGAACTTTATGATCTAAAAAATGACCCTTATGAGGTACATAATTTAGCCAATGACCCGGCCCATGCTGAAAAGTTAAAGTTGTTGAGAAGTCAACTCAGTCAGTGGCAAGCATCAATAAAAGACCGTGGATTTACACCAGAGAGTGAAATCATTCGCGAATTTTGGCCCGGTATGATTCAACCAGTTACGGCGGCCGTAAATATTCAGCAACAAAACAATACCATTGTCCTGAGTTGTGCAACAGAAGGCGCTTCTATTGCTTACCAGCTGTCAGATGCCATTGGAACGGATTACTGGCAACTTTACTCAAAGCCTCTTTTGTTACAACCGCAAGAAAAAATAAGCACACGCGCCATTCGCATTGGCTATAAAGCTTCTAAAATTACAGTTAAAAATTAAATCCATTCGTATTATGAAAAAATTAATAAAACACATTCTACTCATTTTTGGCCTGCTACTTTCATCTCATTTCATAAACGCACAGACGGGTACAAAAAACCATAATATTCTTTTTATTTCTGTGGATGATTTTAGACCAAAAATCAATTCCTATGGCGAGTCTCAAATGATTACCCCGAATATTGACAAATTGGCTTCTGAAGGTCTTCAATTCAATAATGCTTTCACAAATATTGCAGTTTGTGGCGCGAGTCGGGCCAGCATTATGACAGGCATACGTCCTAGTCAGAAACGATTTAATGATTACACTTCCAGAGCTTCCAAAGATACGCCCAATGCTATCAGTTTGAATCAACTTTTTATGGAAAATGGTTACGAAACGATATCCTATGGTAAAATATATCACTATCCAAACGATACGGGTGAATATTGGTCTGATAATGATGGGGGTGCCCATCAAGCAGATTACCAAGATCCTAAAGCCCAGGAGCGCAAGCGCAATGGAGAATCTGGAGAACATGGCCGTAAGGGACCAGCATTTGAGTATCCAGAGGTGGACGATTACGCCTATAATGATGGTAAAGTAACCCAAAGAGCCTTGGATAAAATGAAAGCATTAAAAGCAGAAGACAAGCCCTTTTTTATGGCGGTTGGATATGTATCTCCACATCTGCCTTTTATTCAGCCTAAAAAATATTGGGATCTATATGATCACAATGAAGTTCCTTTGGCGGACAATGCTTATCAACCAGAGAATTCACCCTATATTGCCATGCATGCCCAGCATGACAATGCGGAGTTGAGAAACATGTATTTAGACATTCCTAGCAAAGGCTTATTAAGTGATGAAATGTCCAGAAATCTCGTCCACGGCTATTATGCCAGCGTGAGTTATATGGATGCCTTGATTGGAGATTTAATTGATGGTTTAGATGCAATGGGATTGCGCGATAATACCACCATTATTTTGTGGAGCGATCATGGGTTCTTTTTAGGGGAGCATGGTTTCTGGTGTAAACACAGTACCTTTTATGAAGCCATAAAGATACCTTTTATTATTTCCTCTCCAGGTTTTGCTAAAAACCAAACAACAGATTCTTTTACAGAATTAGTGGATGTATATCCAACCCTTTGCGAATTAACAGGAATTACTCCACCTGGATATATTCACGGAGAAAGTTTAACAACTGTAATGGAAAATCCATCGGTTAATTTGAAAGATGAAATTTACACCCGTTATAAGCAAGGCGAGGCCGTGGTGGATAAAAATTATTCTTACACAGAATTTTTTCAAGGAGAACAATATTTAGGTAATATGCTTTATGATCTAAACGTCGATTTGAAGCAAAATACAGACATTTCAAAACGTGCTGAAAATGCAGCATTGGTTGATAAATACAGCAAGAAATTGAAAGTGATGCGGGATTTCGTGAACAAAGACCCCTTGAAAGAGAAATGATAATAGTTTAAATTTGGGATTTGATATTTAGAGATTAATCGCCTCAAATTTGATAGGCTTTTACTCAAATATTCTAAGCAAATCAAACTTTTAAGTTTAAATTTAAATAATTAGCCAAAAAATGACTTTTAGATTTAATTATTTTCAAAACGTAATATTGTCAAAAAACATCAAAATATTATTTTTTTTAATGTTTTCTGGACTTGTTTTTTCACAAAATTATTATGTGTCCGCGAACAATGGATCTGATTCCAACAATGGCTCAGAAACGACTCCCTTTCAGACAATAAATAGAGCCATCTCATTTGTCAATCCAGGAGGCACAATATTTGTAATGAATGGAACTTATCAAAATAATGGCTATGGAACGGTGGATACTGCTACAAACACCAATATGAACAATAATCATGTGGTAACCATTAACAAATCTGGTTCAGAGGGTGCTTATATCACTTTAAAAAATTATCCTGGCCATTCCCCTTTGATTCAATTTGATGGTAGAGGTGGAATTGTTATATCAAATAACATGAATTACATTATAATAGAAGGTTTTGAAGTGGTCGGACCTGGTGCATCCATTACTTATGCCGAAGCATATGCAAACAGAGAATATAAGGTTTTAGCGGCTTCTGATCCTAATGATGACATCAATTATAACCATACTTATTTTTCTGGAAAGGGCATTTGGGGCGGTTATGGCGCACACCATCACATTATTATTCGCAACAATATTGTTCATGACACAGCGGGCTCTGGGATTCGCTTCAATGACTCCGATCATATTACTATTGAATACAACGAAGTTTACAATACCACTTGGTGGACATCTTCGGCTTCATCTGCGGTTGTCTTTGCTGAAACCATTGCTTCCTCAGAAGCTGACAATGGAACGGATGTTAAAATGGTCATACGTGGGAATTTAGTTTATAACAACTGGAACAGAATTCCTTTTTATGTCACCCAATTGCCTGACAATTCAGGGAACACCAATCCAAATTATGGGACAGCAACTTACAATAACATTTTAGATGGCCAAGGGTTGTACGTCACTCGCAGTGATGATAATTATTATGGAACTTTTTTATTTGAAAACAATGTTTGTGTAAATAATGGTAAAAATGGAATCAATTTTGACAATTCTTTAGGAGCCTCTGCCATTATTCAGAACAATACCTTGTTTTACAATGGGGTTCATGAGATCATTCAAGATATTTCTGTGGCTAATGGAAACCCAGGTCACAGAGGTCAAAAAGTAGGAGGTATCAAAGCCAATAGAGTTCAAAATGTGACTGTTGCTAATAATATTGTAGTAACTCGAGATAATTTATTTTCAGCCATAGAACTTCCTAATATTTCAGGTTCCAGACCTGTTTTAAATAATATTTTTTTAAACGGAAAATTACCATCCGATGATAATGGCGTTCCTTACAATTTTATATCCTGTTGTAATATGATTGATGTAGACCCCTTATTTACTCAAGTTCCTAGTTCTGTCAACGGTGCTATCGACATCAGCCAAGCTAATTTTGAGCTCACAGAAAATTCTCCAGCCATCAATGCTGGAGATTCGAATTACTCTCCATCAGATGATTTTCTGAGTAATCCAAGACCCGCATTGGCCAATGCTATTTCCTATTCAAGTTTTGAAAATTCATTTGGTGGCTGGTCTCAATTTGGATCTCCCACTTTGACATCTACTACGGAAACCTCAAAATCAGGGGATTACTGCCTTTCAGTCACCAATCGAACCGCCAATTGGCACAGTCCTAAATTGGTATTGGACAATCTTCTGGATGTTGGGGAAACCTATACGTTTTATGTTTGGGTGAAATTAGCCAGCGGGGGTTCTGGAAATGCTCAAATAACCATCAAAAACACTACATTGAACACTTACACTTCTGTAACAACCAGTACTGCTGTAAATGACCAGGGTTGGACACTTTTGACCGGGGATTTCACATATCCATCGAATGACCCTATGTTTGCATATGTCAAAGGACCGAATGTTGGAGATGGAGTTGTTAGCGATTTTTACATAGATGATTTTACTTTGGTACCGCAAGGGTCTGCTGAGGTTGATTTTTCTAACATTAACGGTAATGATATCGTTGACATTGGTGCCTACGAGTTTATAAACGCAACCGCTGGAGTTTGGGATAATGATACTCAGGATGGCCACGTTTTTCTTTACCCCAACCCTGCAAAAAACCAAATAACGATTTCAAAATACACTGCTAATGACCAGATTGAGGTCATGGACTTGTTGGGAAAATATTACCAACTCCCCAATAAAGAACATACACTAAATAAAACGTTAACCTTGGACGTTTCAAGCCTTAGTACGGGGATTTACTTGTTGAAAATTCGCAACCAATACACCAACAGTTTCCAAACGCTTAAATTTTTGAAACACTGATTTTTAAAATATTCAAAAAATGAAAACGATGAAAAATTTAAATAAACCAATCTTTATAATATTTATCTGTGGTCTAATTTGTTTAATCGGTTGTGCCAATAAACTTGTTTCTGACCCCTCCAATAAGTTGTCATTAGGTGCGCATTTTAAAGATTTATTTTATTTAGGGGCGGCCATTAACGAAAATACTATTTTAGGTTTGGATCCAAAATCCGCTACAATTGTAAATAGTGAATTTAATACAATCACACCTGAGAACTCTTTAAAATGGATGTTTATTCAGCCCAAGCCTAACAAGTTCAATTTTAAAGCAGCGGATAAGTATGTTGAAATGGGCCTTAAAAATAAAATGTACATTGTAGGACATGCTTTGGTTTGGCATTCTCAGCTCGCAGATTTTATGCAAAACATCGACAACAGTGCTGAAACAAGAAAACATGTTGATAATCACATCAATAGATTGGTGTCTCGCTACAAAGGAAAAATTGATGCTTGGGATGTGGTCAATGAGGCTTTTGAAGAGAATGGTAGTTTGAGAGCGTCAGTTTTTTATAAAAACTTGGGTGAAAATTACATTGAAGAGATTTTTAGAAAAACAGAGAAAGCAGATCCAGATGCCGATTTAATCTACAATGATTACAATCTTTACAAACCTAAAAAGAGAGCTGCCGTTCTTGAAATGGTTAAAAAATTTAAAGCTAATGGCACAAAGATTAATGGGGTCGGGGTGCAAGCCCATTGGGATTTAAAATCACCAAGCTTAGAAGAAATAGAACAAATTATTTTGGATATACATGCTGAAGGTGTTTCCGTCTCTTTTACAGAGCTTGACATTTCTGTGCTTCCCAATCCTTGGGAAATGGTTGGTGCCGAAGTGACTCAAAATTTCTCAAAGTTTGAAGGCGATCCAAAAATGAATCCATACCCGAATGGATTGCCAGATGCCGTTCAAGAAAAGTTAGCAAAGCGTTACCAAGATATTTTTAATCTTTTTGTCAAACACAGTGATAAAATAAATAGGGTTACCTTTTGGGGCGTAATGGACAAACATTCTTGGCTCAACGATTGGCCTATAAAAGGGCGCACGAACTATCCGCTTTTATTTGATAGAGACTACCAGCCAAAAGTAGCCTACACGCGTCTCTTAGGCGTTAACACTGAGCTATAAACCATTAAAAATTTTGCTATGAAATCAACTTCCGAAAAATTATCTATTATTGAGAAAATTGGTTACAGTCTAGGGGACTTGGCCGCCAATTTGGTATTTCAAACCCTGATGACCTACTTGGCATATTTTTATACAGACATCTTCAAATTAGATGCCAATGATGCAACGGCCATTATGTTTACAGTTGGATTCGTCGCAGCGATTGGATTCAATCCAATTGTTGGTGCCATCGCTGACCGTACAAGTTCTAAATGGGGAAAATTTCGTCCTTGGATACTTTGGACGGCTGTTCCATTGGGAATAATTTCAGTTCTTGCCTTTAGTACCCCAGATTTTAGTTACAGAGGAAAGGTGATTTACGCAGTTATTACCTACACTTTACTGCTTTTACTTTATGCAGCAAGTAACTTGCCATATTCTGCACTCAGTGGGGTTATCACAGGTAGTATGAAAGAACGCAACAGCATCTCGTCATACCGTTTTGTAGCGGTGATGTTTGCCCAATTTTTTGTACAAGTTTTTATGTTGCCAATTATTATATATGCAGGTGAAGGCGACAAAGCAGTCGGAATTGAAATCGTAATGACTTGGTTGGCTATCATAGGGACTATTTTGTTATTGGTTACTTTTTTAACCACTAGAGAGCGCGTGGTTCCAACTGAGGAACAAAAGTCTACGGTTTGGGAAGATTTAGTAGACTTGGTGAAAAATAAACCTTGGATTATCATGCTGCTTATAACCACACTTACTTTTGTGTCTTTGGCTATGAAGGGGGGTAGTTATGTTTATTATTTTGAAAACTTTATAGATGCTTCAAGATTGACAAGCTTCATCAATCCTGTTTTAGAATTTTTATCTAGCATTGGAATTAACTTTTTTGGCAACGACCCAGTCTCTGCTGGCTTTGGTTTGTTCAATGCTGGGGGTATTATATTTATGATATTCGGGATTGGCTTGTCTAAGACCTTGGCTGATAAATATGGAAAACGAAATGTTTTCGGTTTGTTTTTATTCATTTCGACATTGTTTATCATACTGTTTAACTTTTTTAAACCGACCTCTATTGAGCTGATATTTGGATCTCAAATATTACATGGGTTTTTCTATGGAATCACCATTCCGTTGTTGTGGGCCATGATTGCTGATGTGGCGGATTATTCCGAATGGAAAAATAACCGCAGAGCAACTGCGATCATATTTTCGGCCATGATGGTCGGTTTAAAACTGGGTCTCACAATTGGGAGTTCTTTGGTCACTAAAATTTTGGATTACTATGGCTACGACGCCAACAATGTCTCCGGCCAAGCATCCGAAGCCATTTTTGGTACAAAATTATTGGTGAGTATTTTTCCTGCCATTCCATTTTTGTTAGGCGTAGGCTTGTTATTTTTCTATGAAATTAACAAAGACATGGAAACACAAATAGAATTGGAATTAAAACAAAGACGAAACAACTAAAACCATGCCTGAGGATAATATTGACCACATAGATTTTGATGCATTAAATAAAAAAGCGCTGTCTTCCCCTTTGGTAACTCATATTTATACCGCGGACCCATCTGCCCATTACTTCAATGGAAATATATATATATATCCATCTCATGATATTGATGCAGGTGAAGCTTTTGATGATCTTGGCAGCCATTTTGCTATGGAGGATTACCATGTCATTTCCATGGATAGCATTGACAGTAAAGCCATAGACAATGGTGTGGCCTTGCATGTGGATGATGTACCTTGGGCACAACAGCAAATGTGGGCGCCTGATGCCAATGAAAAAGATGGAAAATTTTATCTTTTCTTTCCAGCTAAGGATTATGAAGGTATTTTTCGAATTGGTGTAGCTATCAGCGACTCTCCAACAGGCCCATTCAAAGCAGAGCCAAAGGCTATAAAGGGCAGTTTTTCTATAGACCCCGCCGTTTTCAAAGATGATGACGGTGTCTATTATATGTATTTTGGAGGCCTTTGGGGTGGCCAATTACAACGCTGGAGAACAGGTGTTTTTAATGCCAATCAACCAGAAAGCCCTACCGCATTCCTTCCGGCAGATGATGAACCAGCTTTGTTGCCATTGGTTGCTAAAATGACAGATGATTTATTGGAGTTTGACGAAACCCCTAAGGCATTAGAAATTCTTGATAAAAACGGAAATCTTCTGCTCTCAGGAGATAATGACCGCCGCTTTTTTGAAGCTGCATGGTTACACAAACACAATGGAAAATATTATTTTTCATACTCCACTGGAGATACCCATTTTATATGTTATGCAATCGGAGATAGTCCCTATGGGCCGTTCACCTATACAGGCCGAATTCTTAACCCCGTTGTGGGTTGGACTTCTCACCATTCTGTTTGTGAGATTGAAGGGAAAACCTATTTATTTTACCACGATTCTTCGCTATCAAAGGGGGTTACACATTTAAGATCAGTAAAGGTAGCCGAAATAGAATACCGCGAGGATGGCTCCATTGTAACTTTAGATCCTTATTAATTTAAACCGTCATTTTTAGTTTTTATAATTTAAGCTTATATTGAGGAATTTATTTTGGTTTCAATTATATTAGTAATTGCTTCATATTTATCAACTTTCGAACTATATTTAAAATATTTTTGAACTTCATCTAATACCAATTTATGCACACAAAATATTATTTAGGATTTGATTTGGGAAGTTCCTCCGTTAAAGTGGCTTTAGTTGACGCGTCTACAGGTGAAAATATTTTAAGCCTTCACGAGCCCAAACACGAAATGTCTATTCTTTCTAAGCAAAGCGATTGGGCGGAACAAGACCCTAACAATTGGTGGAAATTTGTGTGTCAAGGCACCAAACGCATTCTAAAAGAATCAAAAATCGATCCTTCAAAAATTGAAGCCGTTGGTATTTCTTACCAGATGCACGGTTTGGTTGTTGTCGATACCAATGGCGAACCGCTAAGAAATTCCATCATTTGGTGTGACAGTCGCGCTGTGGATATTGGTAAACAAGCCTTTAAAGATTTAACCAAAGAACGCTGTGTGTCTTCCCTTTTAAATTCCCCCGCCAATTTTACGGCCTCCAAGCTCAAATGGGTCAAAGACAATGAACCTGAGTTGTATAAAAAAATTCATAAGTTCATGCTACCTGGAGATTTTATAGCTCTAAAATTAACAGGAACTATTTCAACTACAAACAATGGCCTGTCAGAAGGTATTTTTTGGGATTATGAATCGGATTCCGTAGCCAGTTGGTTGCTGGATTATTTTGAATTTTCTCATGATTTGGTACCCGATATTGTTGAAAATTTTTCACCTCAAGCTTACATTTCAAAACAAGCAGCAGGTGAAACTGGATTACCCGAAGGCATTCCCATTACCTACCGCGCAGGCGACCAGCCGAACAACGCCCTTTCACTGAACGTGTTCAATAGTGGAGAAGTTGCTGCCACTGGTGGAACCTCAGGCGTTATATATGCCGTTACTGACTGTAAAAATTCTAAGGAATCAAGTCGTATAAATCATTTTGCTCATGTGAATTATTCGGCTAAGAAACCAACCATTGGAAAACTATTGTGCATCAATGGAGCTGGAATCATGTACCGCTGGTTGCGCAATCAAAGTTCCGCGGAATCCTATGAGACCATGAATCGAAAAGCTTCCAAAATTGCTATTGGCTCTGAAGGTTTGGTAATTTTACCATTTGGTAATGGTGCCGAACGCATGTTGGACAATACCAATATTGGCACGCAAT
>Ga0209503_10001031_pt1 | contig 15055 bp, 18 predicted proteins | sample SouAtlMetagenome_2_FD_187448 | JGI IMG/M metagenome (GOLD analysis project Ga0209503, IMG submission 187448) | Marine eukaryotic phytoplankton communities from Atlantic Ocean - South Atlantic ANT15 Metagenome (SPAdes) (version 2) | ecosystem: Environmental > Aquatic > Marine > Oceanic | place... | reverse complement strand
ACACGCACCTTTGTCGCAATCTTCCTGTCGTTCCACTTCGTTATCTTAGTAAGCGTCTCTATGACAGCCCTCACGATAATCTAGCATGGAGAAAATACGAAAGGCCATCGCATCAAGAAAGTTTGATAGCTCAACCATAGAGTCTCAAGAAACTCGTGACAATGACGGGATCGAAATGAACCACTATAATTCTTTCCCAGAGAAAACTTCGAATGGGGAAAGAAAGAGTTTCAAATCGAGAAATCGATTTTCGACTGACTACAGGGGCTTCAACTCATCTATCGCTGATATGTTTCGGTACCCAGATCATGAACGGGTCGATTGTTGCTCGATTGCATGCTTCGGTTGCATACAAGCTGATAGAAATCGGTATCTGGTAAATGGAACCAGACCGCCGGCGCTCTGTCGCCGTATTTGCGTTCATGTAATCCTGCCAGCCACATTATTTGGAATAGCATTGTTTGTTGCTTTCAATGTCTACGATCCTTGGATGAACGAGATTTTATGTTACGGCTGGATTACGGTAATTCTCATCTATTTCTATTCCCAATGTGGAAAGGGATCATGGAAGCGAAGAGAAGTTAGAAGAAATCTGCTACTTGCAAAGTATAGGAAAATGAATCCGGGCAATTCTCCACGCTTAAATAACATCGAATCTGCGGATACGGACGATGATTTTGAATACGATGATGATAGCGACGAAGATGAAGAATATCTGATGGGGCAGACAAATTCAGACATTAGAAATGCGCATGCCGCCATATGTGGATGTTACACCGTGGATAGGCACAATGGTATCGATGTCGAGACTTATGAAGAAAGAACATCTTTTTCAAGAATACTCGACTGCTTCACGACATTGTGTTGTGGAATATGCGGTAAATATGTTTTGTGTTGTGGATTTTGTGGTGTAAGCCAAGAAAGCAGGGAGATTGAAACTTTGGTGCGTCCTGGGGTGTTACGAATCGACTATATTACTATGCAACCTATGATGGAATACTATCAAAAAATTTACAGGTCCCGTAATAGCACTGAGCAGCCTACTTCTTGGTGGTATGAGCGACTCTCCGAGCTTTCCTGGCGGGCAATTTTGAACGCTGCAATATCCCTGGTTCTTTTGCTGATCTGGAGTTTGCTATCGAAAGGATTGAATCACAAATTCGGACCAAAGAACTACATAGTTCTGATCTTGACGCTTTTAGAATCCTTCATTCTTCTAGCTGTGGTATATTGGAAATATACCAAAGATGTCTCAATCGATGCCTTAATCAAGTTTTTTGCTGCTGGATTTTGTCTCAGTACGACGCTAGCAATCTTTTTTGAATTGGTTTTGGGTCTAATAATTCGAGCTATCATGGCAATTTTGATGACAATCTCAGGAATAGGCATGGTGAAGGAAAATGGATACACACTCTTTGAATCGGGATACGATAATTCGTTGGATACCACGCAGGAAGTTAAATATGGCGGTGTTGATTATCGCGAATACCTCAAGGCATATGGCAACGACCATCCAATTATCTATACTATGTATCTCTTTGTCGTTTCATTTATTCTTGCAGCACTAATAGAAGAAACTTGCAAGTATTTCGGTTATCGAATGGTCGATCATCCTGATTTTTACAGTGAGGAGGAGGTTGATGAAGCTATGAAATGCTACGAAAATAATACTGAAGAAGCTCTCGTGGATTCCTTTTCAAAGCAGAATCGAAGCCGTCAATCCAAAGGAGCCGCGATAACTGTTTCTATGGTCACTGTTGGTATCGGTTTCGCCTGCTGTGAAAATCTGGTTTACATTTTCATTTATGGTAAAGCACGCTATACTGCCGAAATTTTCCTCTTGTTGGCTCGTTCCTTATTCCCCGTCCACCCAATAGCAGCTGCTCTCCAATCGATCCAAGTCTGTAAACGAGACCTAGAGAAAGAAAAGCTAGGGCTAGGGAAAATAATTTATCCTGGTGTAGTCTTCCATGGGCTCTATGATTTCATGTTGGTCTGGATAGAATACATCGGAAATAGAAAAGGGAACTATGTTGAAGAAGATGGTTATGACTCTGAGTCTGGGTACAATATGGTTTCCAAAATTGCGTCTGTATTTATACTTACAGCTGGTTTGCTGTATTACTTTTTGGCAAGTCGTCAGCAAAGGGCGAGGCTTGCTTTTCTTGATGGCGAGTCGATGTCTTTGGACTCCGGCTTGATATAACAAAGGGCGAAGACATGACATGCATGTAATATTATTCAATCAAACAAATGTTAATTGATACATTTTAAATTATTATTCTTTAGTGAATAATTGTATTCCGAACTGGAGGGGACAATAACAAAAATCATGTCTAGCGGATGTGTCACAACTTGAAATCACATATGTTTTCGACTACTTCGACTTCGCATTTATTTGCATACCTCTCCGCCTTTTGCATCTGTTTCAGTACCGTAAATCTCGGTAGAATGCCATGGTTACATCCAGTAACATTTAACTCGCACGTGAAAGAAATAATTTTCCCTGTTTTTAAGCGTAACAGCGAGCCAACTCTTACGTCCCAGCACCACAACAACACCATTGCAATTACCTACCGGTATGCAACAACAGAAGAAAACAACGTATTGAATTCGAAAACCGAAACAGCTTGCGACGACTAAGTGTTTTTCGCATCTTCTAGAGGAACCTATTAAATAGAATAGCAGGCCTGATATCACTGAACGATGGGATCAGCTCAAGATGATAATTGGGTCGATGGAATGATCGACCAGCTCTTGCAGGCTAGAAATCGGAAACCGGGCACGCCTGTGGATTTATCTGTGCAGGACGCAACAAGTCTATGCAACTATGCCAGAGAGGTTTTTATGCAACAACCTATGCTGTTAGAGCTCGGTGCCCCTATTAAGATTTGTGGGGATGTTCATGGGCAGTACACAGACTTACTCAGACTTTTTGAGTACGGTGGTTTTCCGCCAGAGGTATGCCATCAGTTTCGACTTTCATTTGTTTAATCCACCAAAGAATGATACTCATATATTTTCAATACGTGTAATGTAGGCAAACTATCTTTTCTTGGGGGACTATGTTGATCGTGGAAAACAATCTTTGGAGGTTGTCTCTTTGCTGTTCGCGTACAAAATTAAGTACCCTGAAAATTTCTTCCTTTTGCGTGGAAACCATGAATGTGCTGGCATTAATAGGATTTACGGTTTTTATGATGAATGTCGTCGGCGCTTCTCTGTAAAGATGTGGAAACAGTTTTGCAATACCTTCAATTGTCTTCCATGTACGGCTGTGATTGATGATAAGATCATTTGCATGCACGGAGGTTTATCTCCCGAATTATCACAGATGGAACAAATTGCCAACCTTGCGCGTCCTTGCGACGTTCCTGACACAGGTCTGCTTTGTGATATTTTGTGGTCAGATCCAGATCCAAGCATCACGGTATGTCATTCTTCAAGCTACAATGTTTTATGTTGCTGAAGTCCCGCAGCACTTCCTAACTCTCTCGCTTTTCGATCATTATTCTATTTCAAGGGATGGGGTGAAAATGATCGTGGTGTTTCGTTCACTTTTGGTGGTGATGTTGTTCGTCAATTTCTTCGTCGTCATGATTTAGATTTGGTCGTTAGAGCTCATCAGGTCGTGGAAGATGGATATGAGTTTTTTGCAGGACGCGAACTCGTAACAGTTTTTTCAGCACCCAATTATTGTGGCGAATTTGATAATGCTGGTGCAATGATGACAGTCGATGACACGCTCATGTGTTCTTTCCAAATTCTCAAACCAGCAAGTGCTGCGCAACAACGATATGGATCAGGACGACCTGGTACACCAGGACGTAGGTAAAAAAAGCAGTCGCATATATAAGCCTCCAAGTTACCGCCATTGTTCCTTCATCACAACTGCTACATTCTTGATTCATATGGTGCGTGGAAGCCAGTAAATTTTAAAGTTGTAAAATAGTACTCATACACACATCACTGCGTTGATCCAACACCAACACTGTTAACCTTGAGATTAAAGAACATGGTTCTTGATTCTTTAACTTTGGAAGGACATCACAGTAGAACTCAATTTTGTGGACTGTAATTTTCCACCATAGAAAATGACAATTATAATACATTTGCACACAAATTCAAAGAATTACTTCTAATTTTTATGAAACAACTCCATGAAACCTCTGTAGTAGCTATAGAGAAATCTGTTGGACGAAAAGAAAGCCAATGATTCATTCGTCCGAAAAATGATGTGCTGTCACTACTATGAAGTGACCTCTGTCGTAAAATGGGACTTCGGATTTCGCAAACTGGACATTATTATTTCACAAACTAATATTGTATGCATAGATATTGTGATAGCAATATTTTATTCATTGATTATCTCTCTCGTATCATCTAATTATCCTATGAGTTTCCTAAACCATGAAAGGGAGCAATCACCACCTCTGTCCCAAGATGTGTGTCCACCGTGGAGGAGACCGATGCCTCAAAGCGATGGTATGTTCGATTGAATCTCGGGTTTCCACCTTTTTGTTTTGTTGGGAAGCTGGGTATCCACATCTCAACATATTCTGGCAGTCACGATCCTGGGATGGCAAGCTTTGCACGTCAGTCAAAAAACCCGTGCTACCTTCCAAAGGCTCCCATCAGCCATTCAGACACCATCATTCCATCTCTGGTATGTCATCGCATCAGACTATTGGGATATATTCTTTATTCAGGGAAGGAAGCACCCATGTGTTCCCTTGGGAGGATCGAGGAAGAAAAACGAAAAATATTTTTCTTTGCCTCAAAAACGAAAGCCGCCTTGCGCGCGCGTGCACAATAGCAAAAAGACGTTTTAAAATCACGATTTTCGTCACACTTCGTTAGCAATCAAGGGATTTTCTCTTCATCGATATTCCCGCAACCGTGTGATTTCGTTCCATGCCAGCCTCGTACGTTGAGAGCAAAGCATCGATCCTACATCCGAGATACCCTAAAATAATACTAATATTTGATTAGCTCATAGTCGAATGAAATCATCATTCTCATACGGGATCAAGTAGATAGAGGTACCGAAAAATATAATTCCTCTCGTGATGTCTTCCACCACTTCGGTTGCGCATTCCTGGGAAGCTCAAAAAGAGAACGCGGCCCCACTGGAACGAGGCCGAAATGTTGCTAAACTTGGCCTTCGTCAGTCTTCAATAGATAAAGAAGCTTTGCACGAACAGGTTCAAAAATATGAGGCACTTGTCAGTCCGTCTGAAGAACCAAAAGTTACGCAAATGGGCAACGATCCACTTGCAGATTGGCTACAATATATCAAATTTTATCAAAATAACTTCCCTTCGGATACTCGTGACAATTTTCTTCTCATCGAACGATGCGTCCGAGCTCTAGCGAAAATGAAGCAATACCGTGACGACGATCGATTCGTGAGTGTATGCGCCAAGTATGCTGACAAAACGAAAGATCCCAATCAAGTATTCAAATATCTACATCAACAAAAGATCGGAGGACAGACAGCTTTGTTTTGGATAGCTTGGGCTTTTGTAGCAGAGAAAGAGAGTGACTTTCCGTTTGCAGAACAGATATTTAAAAAAGGAATCAGTAAAAAAGCAGAACCTCTACAAATGCTGAAGCTTCGCCACCAGCAGTTCCAGCGACGTATGAGTCGGCACTGGTTGAACTCTTCGAAGACCAACGACCAATTGAATGACGAATATGACACAGAGGAACACAATAGACCGTCTAGATCAACGCTTGGCGGGGTATCTACCCAGCGTTTGCGTCGTAATGATAGATCACAGAATAGAATAAACAATCCTTCGCAAAGGCAACCTAGTAACAGACGGTTCGGGGCAAACCAAAACAACCAGAGTGTCAACAAGAAGGGTTCTTTTAGCATTTTCGTTGAGGAGCAAGGTGAAAATGCTTATAACCTAGACCAAGATTATGCCGAAAATGATAGATCAGTCATAGCCCGAGATTCCGATCGAAGAAAAGAGAACATTTTAGCCGCAGAACGTTGGAATGAGCGCGGTGGAATACAGTCTAATTTTCAGAAGTCAAAAGTTTCAAAGCCACCCCCTGCTCCATTTTCTGTATTTGTTGACGAGGAATGCGCCGCCAAGAACGAGCGTGAGGAACAGCAGCAAGAGGCTTTAATGGATCGTCAAAGGCAGGTTCGGGACGAGAGAACGTTTAAGGAACGAGATAGTGAGGGAATGGTAAGTAAATGTGTGTAGGAATAGCCCTTGATCCCATTTCTGTGTGCTTTGGGAACTCAAATTAACGCTTATCGTATTGAAAAATTGATGGTTTATCTAACGTATAGGCTGAGAAAATCTTTCGAGACCCAGTTAAATTTTTGAAGGATCCTAACCGTTATAAGTCGGAAAATAGAAGGATACCGAAGCATCAAAGACCAGAAGACTTGAAGAAAGAAGTCGAGAAACCTCAGCGTAGGAGTCGCACAGGATTCAGTAAGCGTCTGTTGAAGAATGAGAACGGCGAGGAGCAATGTTTTGAAGAGGCTCGTGCAAAAGCTAATTCTTTCAAGATATTGATAGGCACATCAAGCAACTTCAATCAACTACTGAATGTAAACAACCTGCATAAGAATTCAAATGGCATTGACGAGGAGGGATATGCAGATATGTCGATGTGCGAATCCATGGCAGATACTACACAATACTCAAAAGGTAGTAACAATATGCTTGAGAGCAAGCAATATGAAGCGGAGACTTGTGGAAAGAGATTGTTTAAAAATTTTGACGGAAGTTTTGATGCAGGTCTCAATCAAACTGCCATATCCCATGCAAGCTCGACGATAAATAGCATCGATATTCCAGGTGTGGGTGTATTAGGAAAGCATGAAGAAGAAACAATCAACACTAAATTTGCGATGAAAGAACTCAGCATGATGTTCTCTAGTCCTGCAGTTGAAATTGGCAGTGCTCTCAGACGACAAAACTATTCCAGCAATTCTAGGATTGACGAATCCGTAGCATACATGGGCAAAGCCGATGCTTCGATTGGAGATGTAGGTGATGGAATACTCCTCGACAATTCGATTTGCAATACCGCTAGTGAAAAATTATGCGACGAACAAACGCCGTTTGTGGATTGCACATCTGTTCGAGATGTGAAGGATGGTAATAAGGAAAATAAGAAAGGTAACGCAGGATTCGTCATCTTTGAAGATGATAAAATTGACGATAAAAGCAAAGATCATGACACCCAATCAGCAACTGCATTTCAAATATACGATGAAAGTCAACAAAATTCTCAGGAGGTAAAGAAATTTCAGCAAGAAAGTGGAGATACAGCAAGTATTACAGATGCAATTGCATTGCTCGATACGAGTTTAGGAGTCAATCAAACCGAATCCTTTAGTTCTGACGAAGGAAGTCAAGATATAGGCAGTAAGGAGTTTCAAATATATGATGAAAATGAACAGAGTCTTCAAGAGGTAAAGGAATTTCAGCACGAAGGTGGAGATACAGCAAGTATTGCAGATGCAATTGCATTGCTCGATACGAATTTAGGGGTCGATCAAACCGAATCTTTTAGTTCTGACGAAGGAAGTCAAGATGTAGGCAGCAAGGGAGACGAGACAGCTACCATGTCCCTTTTCAATCAAATATTTAAAAATGAATCGATAACATCGGAGGATGGAAAAAATGTCGAGAATATGCACGACCCTGTAAGATAATTAAAAATCATCAGGTACAACGTAATCAGATTCTTTCTCAATTACGGTATCTCAATAACAAATCTTTGTCGTATAATATTTGCGTATGATTGTAGGAGGGAAGCTTGAAATCACAAACAGTTGTCATGCCTTCTGCAGTAGGCACTAATAGAGAACGATTGAAGAGATCTTATGATAATATTAAACGAGTAGAAATCGACTACGATACATACATCAGGGAAAATTCTAAGCAAGCTTTAAGGAATATACAACTCGAATCCGATATTCCCGACCAAAAAATTCCTCTACTTTCATGCTTAATAGCAAAAGGGAGGGTGTTAAATTTTCCAAGTGTTGCCATACCGAAGCTACTGAGAAGAAAAAATCTGACCTCGAACATGAAAGTTTGGTTCGGTAGGTACGGTGACTTGATCTTAAAGAAAGAGTTGGGACGAGGTACATTTGGGCGAGTGATTCTCACGAATACTAAAGATTCTCGCGGCAAGGGCACGGTTGCGATAAAAGTGCAATCACCGACAGGTTCGCTTGCATGGGAATTCGTTATTCTCCAGCGTCTCGAAAAACGTATCTTATCAAATAAGAAACAAGCTGTCGACTATGCATTTCCTCGACCCATAAATTTCATTTCACTTGCTGATGGAGGGATACTGAGTATGTCAGCAGTATCGAAGACAGGTTTGAATTTGATTGATTTATCTAATTTTTATACATTGAAACTTGGGAAATCCATCCCAGAGATCATTGCATTTCACTACATGTCAGTTGCATTGAAAGTTGTTGAAGTTCTCCACTCCAAGGGGAAGGTATTGGTGAGTAATCTACGTATAATATTGAACCTCCAATGATGTACTGTATGGTCCTCATCTTATACTGTTTCTGTTCTGTAAACAAGCACTGTGATGTCAAACCGGATAACTTTGTATTATCCACCTGCAATTATTTCGATTCGATGTTTCATCGCATTGATTTTTCTAGTCTGACCTTGGTTGACTTTGGAAGTGCGGTTGATCTTCTACAGAACCCAGATTATACAACAGAAAATGTTAACAATGTATTCTTCAATGGCAATACAGCCAAAAAAGACATGCAATGCATTGCAATGAGAAACAATCAGTCGTGGTCATTTGATGCCGATGCATTTGGGTTATCATGTTGTGCCCATGTGCTTTTATATGGGAAGCATATGGAGATAAGGAAGAATGAAAAGAGAAGGTGGATGCCATCAACCTCGTTGAAAAGATATTGGCACCAAGATCTTTGGAATGAATTTTTTGACACGTTGCTCAACCTAGATTGCAGTTCAAGATCAGCAGATTCACAAGTGTCAAGCATGCACGGGCTATATAAAAAAATTGACGCATATCTTGAAACTGAATCAAACACGCTTTATCAATTACTTTCACGACAGGCAAACATACTTCCAGAGAGCAGGGGGCAAATAAGCTGAGGAATCCAAGCACTGGTTATTTGCAATTTTATCAAAAAGTTATAAATTCATACACCAGGTCTTTTAAGTTGTAGCTTTAGTGTAGTTTGAAAGCATGATGAATGCAGACTGGAATATGTGAATAGCAATCTTTCAATATTTTGAAGTATACTATGAATGTGTGCAAAACATGCGATCGAGAAACTTGGTTTCAAAACAACTATCAACGGAAATCTTCCTCTTAGTTTTCGCTCCTCAGAAATTTATGATAAACGGGATTGTCTGTTTCCTCGACATAATTATAATGTAAGGTGTCGAGAAAACGAACAAGCTTATCATTTGTGTCATCGTTGAATGGAACCTGAATCCCAACAAGAACTCGACCAAAGTCGTCACCTTTTCCAATATAGATTTAGGAGAATGTCATTATTAGAGAGGTATAAAAAAATAACATGACAGTAATTTTTCTTGGATTTACTTACCATGGTTTCGGTAATGAAAAAGAGATACGTTCCATTCTATGTCCAGACTCAAAAGAAATCGTTGAAGTGCACCTGGGGACTCCGGAAAATCAAATCGAAATAGTCGTTCGTCGGGTACATTGGACCGTCCACCAGCCATGTATCTAATATGAGCCTTAGTCAGTTCATTATGACTGACATCAGAACAAGCAAAACCATTTTCGCGAATAGTACTCATGATTCCTTCGAAGTCGTTCTCGATGTTTGTGACGGGCTGGAAAGAAATCAGAACATGAGCATCTCCATGATCATCAAAACGGTATGAAAATTCGGTAACATTACGAGGCCAAATTAGAGAATAGAGCGCTCGGAACGACCCAGGTGTCTCAGGTATGTCTACAATAAGCGTTCTCTCGGAACCATCAGCGCGCTCAGATACAAATCGAAGTCGATCAAAGTCCATATTTGCACCCGAAGTGATGGCTACTAATGTTTGTCCACTTATTTCATTTTCCGCTACATACTTTTTCATACCAGCAACTCTTTATCGGAAGAAAAAGAAGCACGTAGATATGAAAGGAAAATTACATTAGCAATTCATCGTGTACGTTGGACGAGAGGTGTTCAACCTTCAGTTGCGACTGAACAACTTCAACGACAATTCATGAAAGGCATTAAAGGGACTGAACTTACGCTAGGGCTCCTGCTGGTTCTAGAACAACACGAGCATCGTTATAGCTTAATTTGATTGCATCGCAGATTTGATCTGTGTCAACTGTGACCATATCATCTACAAGTTTTTCACATAAACGAAACGTTTCATCCCCAATTGTTTTCACGGCTGCACCATCAGCAAACAAACCAACAGTATCAAGAGTCACTACCTTTCCTTTCTTCAATGACGCCGTCATACCTGCCGCATCACTCGCTTCCACACCAATAACTTTCACTGACGGACGAACTTTTTTCACATAGGCTGCGATTCCCGCAAGCATACCTCCGCCCCCACAACATACAAATATAGCGTCGAGTGGTCGACTAACGCATGATTTCAAGATTTCAAGCCCTATAGTACCTTGCCCGGCAATTACATGCGGATCATCAAAAGGGTGGATCAGTGTCATGCTCTCTTCGCTCGTCAGTCGTTTCGCCTCCGCTGCTGCTTCGTCATAATTATTTCCAAATAGTCTAACTTCAACGGTTGGACCTCCGTGAGCTCTCACGGCATTCACCTTTATCGCAGGTGTTGCGAGTGGCATGACGATCACTGCACGACATTCCAGCATTCTTGATGACAAAGCGACTCCCTGAGCATGATTGCCCGCAGAGCAAGCCACTACACCCCTGTTAAGTTCTTCCGCCGACAAATGAGCCATTTTATTGAAAGCCCCACGAATCTTGAAACTAAATACGGGTTGTGTATCCTCCCTTTTCAGTAAAACTGTATTTTTCAAGTGCTAGGTAGATGCATTGTATTGCAAACAAGAAAGGGACGATTGTTCGAAAGTTAGAAACGGAAACGCATATTGCAATATCTAGAGGAATAGTATATGTAGGAAGCTGCAAGACGCATCAAACCGATCGTAATGGGACATACCGCGCTAAGATTTTTTGCATGTTCCAATTCTGTTTCGATGGCAGCTTCGTAAACTCGAGCGTTTAATATTCTGTTCAGATAGCCGGCAACACGTTCTTTCGGTTTTAATGAAACGGACTGATGCTCCAAACCTGTTTCGACGAAAGGATCGGGTGTCATTGGAACAGAAGCGATTGCCCCTCCGTCATCCGCAACGTTTTTTTCACGCATGGACGACGAAAGAGACCGTGAAATCAAACCCTTGGCAATTGAGGCTATGTCATTATTTTTCTTCCCGGTTGTAAGTATGTTGCGATAGCGAACGGGTATTCTTCTGCATGCAAGAGGTATCATTATTTTGCAAGTAACTCAAAGCGTGCATCGGCTAAGTTCTCTTCTTAGCTTGCTATTTTAAATTTCTTTTCGAAAACTCATCAGAGTTTCAATTTTTTGTGCACCGATGAATTCACTTCATACTACAACTCGGTACGTGCAAGGTGTGTAAACTCGTCGTACTCAAGAGTACTATTCTTTGCTCGCGGTGAAACCTGCGCAAAAAATGTCGTCACACACATCATCACTTTTTTTTGATTTCTCTTCCCGGTTTGCAGAGGTATCTAATTTGTGGTTACTACCTTGCCTTGATCGAATCGCTGCCATCTGATTTTTTGACTCTGTTCTCGGACTCTAGTATCAATCGTGTCATTCCTTCGAAGATCATGGCAACTGCCTCTGCATTGAAAGCGGGGCCTACTGTTATATACTCCTCCGTGTCATCATTTCGAGCCTTCCGAAAGTCGTTATTGTCTTCATTGAAGGTTGGTTTTGTGCCGACAATGGGAGCATTGCACGAAGGCCATTTATCGCTTGTAAAACAGGCAATATCGAACAACGATGTGGTGGTTGCTTCAATTTATGTGAATCCTACTCAGTTTGGGGAAGGCGAGGACCTCGATGTCTATCCTCGCCAGCTGGAACGTGATACAAAGCTATTGGCTGATCTTGGAGTGGTGCGTTCTCCATTCTCAGACTGCAAAATGTAAAAACAAGAAATTTTGCCGTATAATATGTCACTAACTTTCCAATTCTATAATCACTCGATCCACAGAACCACTTGTTTGTCCCGAAAAATATGTACGCTAAGAACTTCTCGACTTATGTTGATTGCCAGGCATTGAGCGATGTTCCAGAGAGCATTGCGAGACCTGGACATTTCCGTGGGGTTGCAACTGTTGTGACGAAGTTATTTAATATTGTACAACCAACAAACGCATATTTCGGCCAGAAAGATGCTGGTAAGAGCAGATATCTTTTATGGATTTAAGATCGACAGCTGTGTGCCCAATTCTAACGCTTTGTGTACGCTTTTCTTCAGGACAATGTGTGCTCATTCGAAGAATCGTCGAAGATCTTGACATGGATGTAAACGTAGTAGTCGGAGAGACAGTGAGAGAATCCGACGGTCTTGCAAAGTCAAGCAGAAACGCATACCTAACCGAAATTGAAAGACCAGCGGCCGCTATAATATACAAATCTCTCGTCGCCGCTAGAGAGACTTGGAAAGACAATCCTTCGATTACGAGTTCTGAGCTAATATCGATTGTACGAAATGGACTTGAATCCGAACCGCTTGTTACAAAAATTCAGTACATATCCGTTGAAAGTATGGACACGATGAAGGCTGTTTCAAAACCTTCTGATTGCGAAAACGGCGCCACCATATCTCTTGGCTGCATCGTTGGTTCTGTTCGCTTGATAGACAATATCGTTCTTAAAGATTAAGAAACACGTAAAGACCGAACTTCAATATGAAAACAGAGAAATTGAATCCGAGCAACAATAAATTTGCTCAATTATAGAAGTTCGTGAACAAGTCTTCGCACTTTTGTTTGCATGGTATGAACTGTATTTTACTTCGCCCAGAAAGTCCTCAAAAAGAAAAATATCTACAGAGTATATACAAATCTTCGACGAGTAAAGCGATTATTTCGTGGCTTGGTACAAGTTCTATCGTGATTAAATTAGATTGTGAATTATGCATCTTGCTCTACACCCTTTTCGCTTCCAACAGTCTGGAAAAGTAGAAGTTGGTCCCTGTCATTTCTTCCCTGGCAACTTTGAATCCAGCCTTCGTCAATGCATTTCGAACAACTTCCTCTTCGTGTAGGTAGGCTCGTGTAGTTTTGCTGGGTCCTGGAAAGAGCTCACCAATCTTTTTCAAAAATTGGTAGTACCAAGTCTTTGGTGCGAACGAAATAATGACACGGTCATCCGAAAGGGAGCACAAATGGCCTACCATCTCCGCCATTTTATCAGTGGGATAATGAATTGCCACATCAACACATGTCACAGTATCATATTTTCCTGTGACAGATTCCAAATCAGATGTGTAAAATTTAGCATCAAGTCCCAATTCTCCCGCTCGTCGGGCGGCTTCGTCTGCCATGGAATCAGAAATATCACTGGCTGATATCTTCGCCCCTGTTGAGAAATATGAAAAAAATGTGATCAGAATGATTGTTACGAAACAAATTTGTCTATCTGGTTCAAACTTGAGAAACTCTTCAATACATACCCATTTGTGCCAACGGAATAGCCAAACTTCCAACACCGCAACCGCAGTCGCACACCGATTTGCCAGCAATATCTCCGTCTTCTTTCACCCACTTCAAAATCTTTTGGATGGTCTGGTCATGGCCTGTGCGGATATCCAATTGGACAGAGTTCACGTCATCGCTCTCAGAGTAGATCTTATTCCACCTGTTGAAACCTTCCGTGTTGAAATACTCGCGGACTTCGGTTTTGTCATCGACAGCTGATAGGTATGTTGTTGCAACATTTGTGCTCTTTTGTGGAAGAAATCCGGAAACACCGGACAGGATTGAGGCGAGGACGATACCGCTGGTAAGCTTCATAGTGTCAATTATATCTTCCGATATGTATTTTTCCGATGTATTCGAGGAGAGAAAAGTTTGTCTGTTGCGGGAAAAGAAACCGCCGAAACGGCCGGTTCAAGAAGCGAAGAGTCAGAGAGGCTCCTCAAGATTTAGATTTCATGAGAATTTGTTGGCATTCTTCATTCACACGCGTTTCACACTTCAACTTCGAAAGAAGATTCTACACGTAGAGGATATTTTCATCTCTATCCTTATATGTTTTGACTCATTTGACCGCTCAGAAAAAATTCGCCAATCAACCACCCATCACTCAAATGTGACCGTACTCTTTTAACCACCTAATTCTACCTGTACGTTAGCTCTGCAAAACATCACATTCGAATTCTGCTGATGCAACGTCCTACAATCAGGCAAAGAAGAAAATAAATCGATTTGTTGAATTGTTGCTCTGGTGGAGAAACATTTGCATTGTGAATAACTCCATCTTCAAATCAGTAATCCGGCAGCTTCGACCTCAAAAAACCATGAAGACTGTTACTTCGTTCTTCCTTCTGGCATCGCTAGGAATGCTCGTTCAATTTTCATCCGGATTTGTTCAGAAACCGGCTCTTACCAAACTCAATCCGATCAGTAGAGAAGATGGAAGTTTAATGCAAAGAAACATAGCGACAAACGATAACATATCAGTGCCGCGAAGCAAGCAATCCGAAAAATTTGCTCTGACGCCCCCTAGCAAGTATCCTACTAAAAGGGGCGAGACCATCGATTCAAGGAAAATCATTGCTACCGGAGCTGGAAGGCTCCACTTAACTGCTGTTAGAATTGCGCATATCTTGTTCGCTTCAGAAGATCTCGCCGAATCGTCGCTTCACGAACTTCGAAAGGCGACCATGTCGTTTGAGGAGCTGGCAACACAAATCAGCATGTGTTCGGAATCGAGAGACAAAGGTGGAGCTATTGGATGGGTTACAATTGATGACCAGGATGGATCAAAGAACGAACACC
>Ga0209503_10001029_pt1 | contig 15062 bp, 20 predicted proteins | sample SouAtlMetagenome_2_FD_187448 | JGI IMG/M metagenome (GOLD analysis project Ga0209503, IMG submission 187448) | Marine eukaryotic phytoplankton communities from Atlantic Ocean - South Atlantic ANT15 Metagenome (SPAdes) (version 2) | ecosystem: Environmental > Aquatic > Marine > Oceanic | place... | reverse complement strand
ATCTCCGTCACTCGGAAGTTGTAACAACTCTTCCTTGACGGTGGAACCATCGCTCCCATCTTCTTTCTCCCAAAGGTCTTCTATCGCACTATTTATAGATTCCTCTGCTGGAGTTCTAGTTTGTTCACTCTGCCAATTCCGTACTTCCTGAATCATCTGATTCACGTTCATTGGAGATGTGACTATGAATAATGTCGTTAGGATACCACTCATCGTATTTAAAAATCCAGTATATTGTAGCACTTACTAATACTAATAGCAAGGCTACCATAATATTTATTGACCAGACGATATCGCTCACATTACTTATGTTTATATTTCTCAGGATTTCTTGGTGCGTCTATTGTCATGAATCCTATTGGTAAAAATATTACCCAACTGAATAGAGCAAGAGTATTCATATTCTGCCCTACCCATTCTATTAGTATTCTAAACATATGCTTGTGCTGCAAGCCATGTCGCCATACCTAAAGATGTTCCCATAATGGTGAGTCTACTCATCCACCACATTATCTCGTGCTTATTTTTAATCATCTTAGTGTCCCATTGGAATACCAGAAGAAAGAAAATCAGATATCTTCTGAACTTCTTCTGTTACACAATAGTCAATAGAAGAAGGATGATTCCCTAATTCAGGAATATCCTCTTTACAGTTTTGTATTGCTTGATATGAATTTTCTGCGTATTCACAGATCTCATAATGCTTATGTTGATTATCGTGATAACCGACAGTGTAATGCTTTTGTTGCGTCAGGGGCATGATTTTTCAATCCCAGTACTGCTATTATTTATAGCATGGATTGAGTAATTTTGCCTAGTTAGGTGTGGACTCACACACACTGTTAGAGAACCTGAATAACTCCTACACAATCAGGTATCTCACTCATCAATTTCTTTTCTATACCTTGCTTTAAAGTCATAACACTCATAGCACATGTCTCACATGCACCACCTAATCTAACTTTTACTATACCAGTTTCTTCTTCTATTTCTACAAACTGAAGAGATCCTCCATCTGCTTCAATATAGGGTAAAAGTTCTTCAAGAACCCTTACTACATTCTCTTCTGTAAGTTCCATATGTGTTGCCAAATAATGTTGTCTTTTCAGATACTCATACTGATTGTCACTCATCCTCTTTTAATTCATCAATTCTATCCTGTAAGGATTTATGTAAAGAATCTCCAAGGTTATGAAGTTCTGGTGAATCTAATTTGAATCTAGGATCTTCTTCCTCTTCAGGTTCATCAAACCTAACAACTAATAGTTCGTCACCAACTTCTACTTCTTCCATCTCTGGATGAACAGTTTTAGTAACAAATGTTGTTTTCTCTTTAAGATTATATTCTCCTTTTTCAATTTTATTAATATCACTTAAGTTCTTAAAGATTAATGCAAACGCTGCACCTAGCATAGCAACACTTATTAGTATATACAGTATTGCAAATATCATAATAGGATTGCACCTATGATAAATCCTTTACTGAATGCTAGAACTAACATCTGATAATCAGTTAGTTTAAACTTGTCTTGTATTTTCTTTGCCATCGCCTTATCCCAATCCTTAAGTTTGGTAAAGGATTCCTTTAGATTAATATTCCACATTTTGCTCTCCATTAGGATTACCTAATGATTTATATTCAAGTTGAGTTCTAAGAAATTTAATTTCCTGTTTTAACTCTTTCTTTTCTATTTTCAATTTCTCGATTTCTTGCTCGTAGATAATAATCATTTGCTCTAATCGAAGGACATCATTCTCTAAATCCCAACGTGGCTTGGGATATGGATTGGTCATTTTCCTAATTAGTTAGTTATTTAATGTCTGCTTTAGATTTCCTCTTCACAAGAATCACTAAATCTTTCTGCGACATCGCCACCAAGATCAGCACCTTCATTCATACCAATCATCGTAGCAGCACCAGCCAAAACCCAGCCAACGAAAGGAATAGAGGAGAGACCAGAACCAACAGAAGCACCAACGCTACCACCGACAATTCTTCCTGTGGATTTTCCACCACCTCTAGCTTCAATACATTCCTCGGTTTTGGCACTACTCTTTTTTTCGCCTAAACTACCTACAGCTACAGGATCAATCCAAGTTCTAGCATTAGATACTGGACCGCCATGATGCACAGCACCATCCATAGTATATTCTTGTGTAATAGTAGTTGTATCACCTTTCTTAAGGAACCCACCTCTGTTTACAGTTTTAGTAGTAAACATACTCTTAGGATCATTCCCACGATACTCAAGGCTGTATCCATCTTCTCCTGCCATTACTCTAACTGAAGAGTATTGATTCACAGGTGGGATAGCAATCTTAGGATACTTACTATTGTCTCTGGTAGCAAGCATTACAAGCATACCAATATGCGAAAGACCAAGTAATCCACCCAATCCAAGGGCGGACCACTTAGTCCAATTTATTTGTTTGTCCATCATAAAAAACACGGATTTTACATCTTGAATGTATCTGTTGGTTTGTCGTCAACAGTACTAATCTTAATAGGTGCTTGCTCAATCTTAATTGTTTGAGTAGGACCTGTCTGGGAAGCTTTTTCGATTAACAACTCAAGGTCTTTTTTGCTAATGCCGCCACCACCGTTGCCACCGCCACCATTACCGTTAGCATTCTTATCCATTTTCATAGTACCGTCATTCTTTTTAGAAGCGGTCTGAATTCCAAAGGAAGCTAAAACCCCAGTAAATACCGAAGCTATAAAAGTTGGATCAATTTTCTGTTGTGGTACACCTGGAATGGCAACATAATTTAATGTCAATATTCCACCTGACCAGGCAAGGACAGTAATTCTGACGAATGTACTGATTATGGCTGCTTGTTCATCAGCATCAGGTAGTATAGCATCTTTTGCCTTTTGAAGCAACCCCTTCTTTTCTTCTTTGGGTTCTTCTTCCAGAATCTCTTCTTTTACTTCTTCTGCCATTCCATTATAGCAACATCCTACTATATAGCAAGTTTATTTTTTTCTTACAGGAACCTCAATAGACCAAGATGATGATTCTAATTTAACTAGATCAAAGTTTTTCTTAAACTCCTTTTCTCTTTCTTTCCTCTCCTTCTCCATTGTTAACTCAATGGTTTCAATAGTTGTACTTGGATTCTTTTCTTTTATACCCAAGTAATCCAAGACAGCCTCATCAACCATTTGATAAAGAGTATCCCAAGTTAAAGTGTCTCTTAATCCAGTTGCGATACGATCAATATCACCTCCATCTAGATACTCACCTTTGTTTACCTGTTCTGAGTAATCATCATACTGAGAAATAAGTTTCGCTCTGATCTCTACCAACTCATTAAGGTTGATAGAGATCTTTACATCATCATAAATTGCCATAGTTAACCACCTTCAATTTCACATCCTATACGACTACCGAGAACAGCACCTAGTGGAATTGCCCACCAGCGTCCATCTCCTCTTGAGATAGCAGCACCAAGTCCACCACCCACTAATCCACCAGCAATCTTACCATCAGTACAATCATTATTATCAAATTGTATTGTGGTCTTGCGTTTGTATCCACCATTCCTCAAAGAATCCACATCATAACTACAAGGAACCTCATGAGTTTCATGGAATGATTGAACATAACCAGGACTGTCAGCAGTGCCTGGTACATACTCTTCTCTATATTCTGTAGTAAAACAATTACGAGATTTTGAATATCCTTCTTGAAATGCGTTATCAGTTATAGAAGCAGAAACAGGTGTTACTGCCAATAACGAAGCTAATAAAATTTTCATTCTAGAAAGTTGGGACTCCTAAACCACCAGATGGAACAGGTGCAGTTGCAGAATCACTAGGAGCAGCAAGATCAGGAGAACCAATAGGAAGATCTCCTCCTAGTCCACCACCTAAAGACCCAGTAACTGCTTCAATAGCTTGAGACTTGATACTATCAACAATTGAATCTCTGTTGACATATACAAGTACACCACTAGCGACAACGGCAGCAGATACAACACCAGACGCAATAGCAAGTACATTTATTAATTTTTGCATAATTTTTCTCCTAAGTAATTCTTATTTATCAAACTCACTTCCTTCTCCAAAGAACTCAAGAGAAAGAATATCGTGGTCATCTTCAGTTGGGTGAATCCATTCTTTAAATTCTTGACGAATCGATTCTGCATCTTCTATATCTTCAATAGTTCCCAACTTACTCAATACATCCATACGATGAATTGCATAATCGTAACTATTCTTTAGCGTTTTTTCCAAAAGATCCATAATCTTTTTTCATATATCTTCCAAGGATGTTGCTATTATAATATGCTGGTTCCCCATTGTCAAGAGATTCTTGAAGAACATTATTTAAAAATAACTGTTTTGTTTCCTCATAGTTTACATCTCCGAGTCTGGTATGGAGGGATAAGATCTCTCGTTTGAACGCTGCGTTTCCAAGTAACTTTCGATCTGCACTAAGCTGGTCAGAGCTTCCATAGTATTTTTTCCAGTCACTCTCAGACGTAACCCGTCTCTTACCACCTCTAGGCTTACGTTTTTGTTGGAAATACTTTCTTCCGATATATTGTTTACCCGACTTGATATTAGTAATGCAGTAGACGAAACCGAAGAAATCGCCAATATCGTCAGAAGTGAAAGCTGTACCTTTGTAGTACCAGGGATTTTCATAATCTCCTTCCATTTCATAATCTTAATTAATTTTCTTTATTTAGATTATGTATAAAATCCTTATGACTCATACTATTACACTTATAATTAGTATCTTCCCAATTAAATAATTTTATATGTTGAATATGTTTATATTCTTTCCATACCATTTGATAATCAAACCATTTTAAACCATATAATATTGGAATATAATTTACTGCAGTAAACATACCCCACTTACATATTACATCATCAGATTGTGGAAATCGTATTTTCCATTTATTTAATAAATTTTGAAGCGATGGTGTTAATTTAAGATTATTTTTAATGTCTCTCCAAAATGGAGTATCATCTTTTTTTGTAAGATAATGTGCCTGAACATAATCAAATATATTATCAAAAATATCATTAACCATCTGATTACATTCATCAACGCTATTTGAAGGGTAAGTATGAATAAAAGCAAACATCTGCTGAACTACGCTACCTATAGCGGTTGCTTCTAATGGTTCAACAAAACTTTGAGATAAACCAACTGCATAACAATTTTTATACCATGCCCTCTCTAATCTACCAGGATTAAATTTAAAACTTTTACTAATATCGATTTCATGACCATAAGATTTTTCCATCTCTTCATGTGCTTGAGTTTCATTAATAAATTTTTTAGAAAACACATATCCATTACCAGTTCTACCTTGAGTTGGAATCTGCCAACTCCATCCATAATCTCTAGCAGTTGATTTTGTATACATGTTATACTCATCCATCTCCCCAGTAGAGAATGCAATTGCAGAATCAAGAGGTAAATACTCAGAGTAAGATTTCCACTTAACACCTAATGCTTTACCTAATAATAATTTTGAAAACCCAGAACAATCAATAAAGAAATCTGCATTATATTTTCTAGATCCATTAACTGATAATATATTACCATTGGAATCAATATCAAAACAATCAATATCATCTTGAACTATTTTAATTCCTTCCAATAAACATCTTTCCTTTAAAAATTCATTTAAAGCATAACTATCAAAATGAAATTGTCTTGTTGGTGTATGATCTCTATCATTAAAAAATAAAAGAGGTACTTGATTATCCCAAGAACCTTTATAGTTCATTTCATAATTTGGTCTATTATTAGCAACAACTTGATGTAAATATGGAAAAAAACTTCCTAAAGTTGTAGATACATTATGAGAATTTATACTATGCAAAAAATCTTCTTCCGACCAATTATCAAAATAAACTCCAACTTTGAATGTAGATTTTGCTTTTAAAATAAAATCTATCTTATCAATACCACAAAACTCACAAAAATCAGAAATATGTTCGGAAGAACTTTCACCAACACCAGCAATATTAATATTTTTAGATTCAATTATCTCTATATTTTTATTAGGAAAAGCTGTTTTTAACATTAATGCAGATATACAACCAGCATTTCCTCCACCTATTATTACAAAATTATTCATCACAATATAGTATTACAAGGTATATAGAAGATAAATATCTAAGATCATTATAACCTAAAGATGTCTGTAGTATATGTAAATAACATAACAGTTAATATAGGAGAAGATTTTGATCAAGATTTTGATCTTCTTGAAAGTGGCGGTGCTACAATAGATTTAACAAATTATAAAGCAAGATGTCAACTAAGAAAGCATGTAGATAGTTCATCTTATATTAGTTTTAATGTAGGATTTCCTGATAGAAAGAATGGAAAAATTAATCTTCATATACCAGGATGGGCTACATCAAACTTGAAATCGGGGAGACATGTATATGATGTTCTTGTCCATAAACCAAATGGAGACACAGAAGTTGTATTAGAAGGATCTGCTAATGTACGAGCAGGAATATCTACCTCTTGTGCATTTTCAAAACCAAGTAGCGATCAAAGAACTTGTATTGCAATAGCATCTTGGACAGGTCAATCCTTTGATACTATGGAATCCCAATGGACAACATTTAGAAATACATATCCAAATAGACCATTCTATCTCATATATCCACACGCAAATGGATTTGGAACATTAGCAGATAATACTTATTATAATAATACAAGAACTCCTGATAATTTCTTAAACGAAACTACAGTAAATGTTAAACCACTAATATAAAATGAATACATCAATTACAGAATCTTCAACTGTTGTAAATGAAGGTGGTACAGTTACATTTACCATAACCTCACCTGCTACATCACTTAACAAATATCTCTACTGGACAACAGAACAAGAAGGTCTATCTGGAAATATTACAGCATCCGACTTTAGTGATACCCTACTACAAGGAAATATCTATGTGTGGCAAACTTCTACATCATTTAGTAGAACTATTACTCGTGATAGAGCAACTGAGGGAACAGAAAGATTTAAACTTGTAATAAGAGAAGGTGGATTTACTGGAGTTGCATTAACAACATCTAATATAATAACAACAAATGATACTTCTACTATTGTAGGACAAGATTCAAATGGATTAACATATGGTCCAGTAATTGTTAATGCTGATAGTGGTCAAACTGCAAACACATCAGATTATTATACTATTTGTGAATTAAATAGAATCCCAGATGGATCAAAAGTTGCAATATACAGAAATGATTATGCTGCTCAAGCATCCTATGATGAACTAATTACAAAACTAACTGAAAGAAATATAACAGTTATAACTGTTACTGGTAATGATTGGATTAGTGCATTTACCAAAGATTTATCATAAATATTTTAAAATAGGAATTAGTAATGGCAGCAGTATTTGTAGCTAGTATCGGAATATATGCTGGAACCGATTTTGCACAAACCTTTGTATTAGAAGATAGTCAGTCAAATACTTTAATGGATTTAACTGGATATACAGGATGTGCCGAACTAAAAAAATACGAATCATCAAGTAAAGTTGCAACATTTAATGTAGCAGTAGCGAATGATCCAACGACAGGAAGAATATCAATATCTATGACAGATGCTGTTACTGAGACAATAAAACCAGGAAGATATCTCTACGATATATTGATTAGTAATGCAACAGGTAAAACAACTAGAGTTGTAGAAGGATCAGTAATGGTTAAGAAACCAGTAACTAGGTAATAAAAAAGGGGGTCGTTAGACCCCCATAATCTTATTTGTTATTAACAATATCTTGAATCGTTTTAGAATCCATTTCAAGCATTACATAGTTTGCTTCTTCAACTGTCGCTACTTGATTTGTTTCTAGTAGATAGTCAAGAACTATATCATAAGCATCATAAGATTCATTATTAGGATCTACTTTTTGAACTGTAGTAGTTTTACTTTTAAGTTTACCTGCTGCTCTATCCCTCTTGAACTTAGCATGTTTAGCAGCAGCTTGTGCTCTCATATCTGCAGATAAACCTGCTTTTGCTGCTGGACTCGTTGTATCAGCTTTTGCAACAGATTTTTCTTTGCTAGTAGGTTGCCCTTTAGATTGTGCTACCTTATCCTTTATTACACTTACAGTTTTCTTAATACCACCTTTGATAAGGTTAAGTCCCAATGCTTCATCTACTGTTTCACCTGAATGTTGAACAGATTCATTAGGATCTACTTTTTGAACTGTAGTAGTTTTACTTTTAAGTTTACCTGCTGCTCTATCCCTCTTGAACTTAGCATGTTTAGCAGCAGCTCTTGCTCTTAGATCTGATGACATACCTGCTTTTGCGGCAGGACTCGTTGTATCAGCTTTTGCAGCAGCTTTTTGTTTACTGGTAGGTTGCCCTTTAGATTGTGCTACCTTATCCTTTATTACACTTACAGTTTTCTTAATACCACCTTTGATAAGGTTAAGTCCCAGTGCTTCATCTACGGTTTCACCTGAATGTTGAACAGATTCCATATCCATTACTGAAGTAACTCTCTTACTCTTCTTTCTATCCTTTGCTGCGTTAGAATTTGGGAAATCTTTTACAAAGTCATCCATACTATAATTACTTCCCGACTTCTTAGCAGCTTGGAAAGCAGCATTCTTACTTCTTAACTTATCAATCTTATCACCACCAAATCTTTCTTTATTCTTAGCAATCATATTTGCTCTGGCAGAACCTTTCTTAACTGCTTTTGCTTTTGGCAACTCTTTACCACTAGCTGTTGAAGGTTTTGATGGTGTTGATGATGTTGTTACAGATTTCACAAGATCCTTACCTGCTTCTGTTTCAGAAGCTTTTATAGCATCACCAAATGAAAGATTCTTAGAAGGTGCTTTAGTTATAACTTCATCTCTTCTAAGTTTTGGAGGTTTTCTATTTTGATTACCTTGTCCTCCTGTTGAATTCTTCTCCAACTTATCTAATTCTGCTGTTTCCTTATCGACTTTATTTTTTAAATCCTTATATTGCTTATTACCATCTTTCATAGCATTATTAACTATTGTGCCACCTATAATACCAGTTCCAACAGCAATTCTTTTATTGGTAAGTGACATATTTTTTGCTTTGTTTCCAAGATTTTTCGCACCAGAAACAACTGTATCCTTAATCTTACCACCTGTTTTACTAACATTAGTAGCAAGATCCTTTGACTTATTCTTAATAGTTGATAAAACACCAGGTGTACTACGATCAACAGGAGGCATATTATTTCTAGTTCTTATATTATCCTTAATGGCATTCATCTTACTAGTTTGATTACCACTTACCGTCTTAAGTGCATCTTTTGATTTACCAGTTATTTTATTTACAAGATTCTTTGCACCTGTTGTTAAAGTTTTCCTATCTTTAATACCCTGCTTTGATGCAAATTTAGCAACTTTACCAATAACCTTACCAGCACCTTGTATTAATCTTCCAATACGCTCTTCTAAATACTCTTCTTTAAGTACAATACCTTCAGGAATACTTATATATTTTTCTATTATGGCAACTTCATCTTCAGTATTCAGATAACAAGTAATAGCTTCATCAGAATAACCTTCATTAATTAACTGTATTACAACAGTATTAACAATTTCTTCTGCAAATTCTGAGTTAGGATCTTTTATATTTGAATATATCTCACGAATATTCTCTATCTGATAAGACATCGTTTCCAATTAGGCTATAACTATTCATATTATTTATATAACAAATAATTAGTTTGCCGAAATGTTAACTCCTCCACCACGTAAACCAGGATTCATACCTTTCCAATAACCACCAGGTACACCTGATGATTTAGTTGAAGTACCTGTTAACTTTTTCCTTCTTACTTTATTTTTTTCCATTTGCTTTTGCAATGCTGTTTTGCCAGCCACTTTATCAAATGTTTTATTGGCAACAGAAGATGCGGTAAGACCACCAGCAACAGCACCTAGAGCACCACCAACAAGAGTTCCCACGCCTGGTAATACTGCCGTCCCTATCATACTACCAAGTTTTCCACCTGCAGCAGCACCTCCAAGATAACTACCTGCTTTAGTAACACCTTTAGCAACTGATCTTCCTTTACTAGCACCTTTTGCTCTTTCAGATTTATAACCAGTTGCTAGATCATCTACAGTAAATGCTGCAGTCGCAATAGGATTTGCTACTCTTCCTACACCAGTTAGTGCTTTTTTAGCAAATTGTTTGAAGGTTTGCTTTCCAACAGATTTAGTTGTATCTTTAACTAACTTTTTAGTAGCTGTATTTGTCACCTTATCGAAAGGTGTTTTCGTTACTACTTCAGGAGTTATAGATTTAGATTTTTCAAGTCCTTTGGTGAAAGCAGAAGTTTTTGTTTTTGGAGGGGTTGTTGTTTTTGGAGGGGTTGTTGTTTTTGGTATACTATCAGATTCAATAGTTTTAGGTCTGAACCAGGACTTTGTGTCTGAAGGTTTAGTAAGTTTTATTTCTCTTGCCTTAGATGCCTTTGCTGCTTTTGCTTTGACTTCAGCATTAGTATCACTTTTCCAATCTACAGGATCAAGTAGTGGTTTTTTGGCAGTAGATGATACTGATGCCTTCTTTGTACTCTTAAAGGTTTCAGGTTTAATAACTGTTGACTTAGGAGCAGGTGTAGGTTTTTTATACTTTAATGCTTGATTAACTTTATCAGAATATGTTCCTGGTTTTGTAGAACTATCAACTGCAATCTTCATTCTAGCACTTAATTTTGCACCAGGTGTCTTACCACGTATTTGATCAATTACTTTATTTGCCTTTCCAGTTAATGCTGATTTTTGACTTTTAGAATACTTTGGCGTAACTGGTTCTTTATATTGAGATGTATTATATTTCTGAGTATACTCAGTTGCTTTTTTTGAAACCTCAGATTGCTTTACTGCTTTAGGTTTTGAAACTTCTGGTTTACCTGATGGATTTGCTCCAGTTTTCCACTCACCTTTTTTCTTCCAAGTAGATCCACTACCTTTATTATTCTTTCTACCATCACCAGCAGGAAGTTTCCCACCAGTTACAGAACTAGTACGAGTTGGATTCTTTGCATCAATATCTTTCTGTATTGCTGAGAATGGTTTCCCAGATCTTCCTCTAACTTCCTGTTGTCTCTGACCCTTTCTAGTTGCAGGTCTAGAAAATCTACCCGTTAATCTTTTAGTAAGATTATCTGTACCTTTTTCTAAATTCTTAAAAACTCTATCAAGAAAACCCTTAGATCTTTTTAATTGTTGTGGTGTACTTTTCGATCCTACTCCTGCCTTTGTAGCATCTCTTCTTGCTAAATCTCCTGATATATTCTTAGTATCTTCAGCACCTTTTATTATCTTATCAACATTCTGTTGGCCTTTATTAAACTTCTCAGCACCACTTTTTGACGAACTTCTAAAATCAGTTTCTTTACTACCAATATTTCCATTTCCTGCACCTTTCTTTAATCTTTCTACTTCTTTAGGATTTAATTCTCTACCCTGCTTTCTCTCAATACGACCTCTTTGTAACCTAAGATCAATATCAGGATTATCACCTTTCTTTTCTATTATAAACTGACTAAAAGATTTCATCTGGTTTCCAGACACTATATCTTAGTATTTATTCATCTACTTTTTTATAATTATCTGGATGCCAAATAGGAGTTGGAGTGAGAGGTTCTATACGATCCATCTCCATCCAAATCCTTCTAAACTCTTCATCAGAGTTTGAATCCTGCGAAGGTGTCTTTTTTAACATCTTGCTTAATTCCTCCTACAATATAAGATTCTACTTCTGTTTCTTGTGGTGCTACTTGCAATCCTTTAGAACTAATCCAATGCTCTGTCCAAGGTAATGGATTATTCTTAGCAGCAACATCATATACAGGTTTCATTCCAATAGATCTCATTCTACGATTTGCAACCCATTCAACATACTGATGCAATAACTTATCATTCAAACCAATCATAGAACCATCTTTGAAAAGATATTCTGCCCACATCTTCTCTTCGTTCACACACTTATCAAACATCTTATACGTCCATTCCTCTTCTTCTTTCATTATCTGAACCATATCTGGATCATCACCCTTTCTCCAATTGTTTAGAATGTTTTGGGTGATTGCAAGGTGTTGATTCTCATCTCGTGCAATGAGGGATATAATCTTTGCTGATCCCTCCATGACTTTGAGTTCACCGAAAGCGAAAGAGCAAGCAAAAGATACGTAAAAACGAATACCCTCCAAGATGTTGACATTAGTTACTGCACGATAAAGTTTACGTTTAACCTCTTTCATTTCTAAAACAGGTAAGGATGTGTTCAAGGACTTATCCATATCCCTCCACAGAGAACTTTGACCCCATACTTGTGCTTCATTAATGAAGTCATCATAAGATTCAGTCACACTAGCAGCACGACTTAAGATTCTATCATCATTAAGAATCTTATCAAATACTTCTGATGGATCTGCATATACATTCTTAATCACATAGGTATATGATCTGCTATGGATCATCTCCATAAAAGACCACACTTCCATACATGCCTCTAACTCAGGTAGAGAACAGTAAGGTAAGAAAGCCATACCAGGAGCACGACCTTGTACACTATCGAGCATGATCTGGTATTTAAGATTGCTCGTATAGATGTGCTTCTGTTCTGGACGAAGCGTTTGATAATCTCCACGATCTTTCTGCAACGATACTTCTTCGGGTCTCCAGAAATATCCTAACTGTTGCTTTGTTAGATTCTCAAAAGAAGGATATTTAAAATTATCATATCTCTGAACTCCTAAAGGTTTGCCAAAAAACATAGGTTGTTTCTTAGTATTGACCTCTTCAGTATTGAAGACAGTCATTCCTTTAACTTCTGCCATTGACTTACTTTCTGTTGATTTTCTAAATTGCACAGGATTCACACTCTTCTTGGTTTTCTAATTCGGATATTAAGTTTTCCAATCTAGTTGACCCCTGAATGCCAACATCATTAGTATTAGAAACTGATAGATCAATCTCATCAGTTTTAACATCATAAGTATTCTGATAATAAGAAGTCTTCCAACCGTACTTATATGTAGTTAAAAGATCTTGTGCCATAACACTTGTAGGAACTTCTCCCTCATCAAAATGTTGTGGATTATATGACCAGTTACCAGAGATTGCCTGATCAAAGAATTTCTGCATTACAGCAACGATATTGATATAACCAGTATTGTTTGGCATATCCCAAAGAAGAGTATAGTTATTCTTTAGAGTATTGTAAGAAGGAACTATCTGTTTGAGTGGTCCTTTCTTTGATTTCTTAATAGAAAGATATCCTCTAGGTGGTTCAATACCATTAGTGGCATTACATACAACAGAAGATGACTCTGAAGGCATCTGAGCAGATAAAGTACTATTACGAATACCATACTGCTTTACTTCCTCTCTGAGAGATTCCCAATCACAGTTAAGGTTATTAGGAACAATCTCATCAACATCTTCCTTGTAGGTATCAATAGGAAGAATACCTTGAGAATACTTAGTTCTATCAGAATAAGTACAAGCACCCTTCTCCTTTGCAAGTTGAACAGATGCTTTGATCAAATTAAATTGGAATACTTCAGTAAGATCGTGGATTAACTTCCAAGCTTCAGGATCTTCGTACTTAACACCTTGCTTGGCAAGGTAGTGTGCGAGTCCAATAAAACCAACTCCCAAGGATCTTCTTGCCTTTGTAGCGATCTCTGCTGCTCTGACTGGGTATCCTTGAAAATCAATGAGTTCATCAAGACTCCGAATACTAAGATCACAGAGGCTTTCAAGATCCGAAACATCCCTAATTTTGCCAATATTAATAGCAGAAAGGATACAGAGAGCAATTTCTCCAGCTTCATCGTCAATATGTTGTATAGGTTTGGTTGGTAGAGTAATCTCTTGACATAGGTTACTCATCTCTACCTTATCCAAGAAGGATGAGTGAGAATTACAATGATCTATGTTCATCAAGTATATTCTACCAGTTTCTGCTCTTTCTTTCAAGAGGTCAAGAATTAACTCTTGAGCACCGATTGTGGTTCTGGGGATAGACTCGTCTGATTCGTATTGAGTATAGAGTTCGTCAAAGGTATCGCTACCAAAAGCGTCATACAGCCCAGGCACATCATGAGGACTGAATAAAGTAATAGGTAGGTTTTGGATAAATCGCTCATAAAATAATTTACTTAATTGGATGGAGTAGTCGAGTTTTCTGACACGGTTGTCTTCTGTTCCTTTGTTGTTTTTGAGTACCAAGATGTCGCTGATCTCTTGATGCCAGATAGGAAAGTGGACAGTTGCGGAGCCGCCTCTAATACCGTTTTGTGTGCAACATCTGACAGTTGACTCAAATTTTTTAAGGAAGGGTACAACACCTGTGTGCTGAACCTCTCCACCTCTGATTTTAGCGTTGATTCCTCTGATTCTTCCAGCGTTAATACCGATACCAGCCCTCTGTGCAACGTATTTCCCAATAGCCATATCAGAGCTAAAGATACTATCGAGGGTATCGTCAATATCAACCAGAACACAAGATGCAAATTGACGTATGGGTGTTCTGACACCTGCCATAATGGGCGTTGGGATGTTGATGCGGTGTCTGCTGATTGCGTCGTAGTACTTTCTGACATAGTCTAACCTCGTTTCTTTTGGATACTTTGAGAATATAGTCGCAGCGATCATAAGATACATGAACTGTGGTGTTTCATACACCTCTCCAGTACTCCTATCCTGTACCAAATACTTATCAACTACTTGGCGTAGTCCAGCATAAGTAAAAAGAAAGTCACGACTGTGATCTATAAATGATTGTAATCTATTATACTCTTCCTCGGAATACAAGTCAAGAATTTCAGCATCATATACTCCTTTCGCAACACACTTCTTAACGTGATCTATTACTATTGGACACTCACGCATTCTACCAAACAACTGCTTTCTCAAAGAAAATAGAAGAAGCCTAGCAGCAACGAACTGGTAGTTAGGATGATCAAGGTCGATAAGATCAGAAGCACTGCGAATGAGTATTTCTTGTATTTCTGCTGTCGTGATTCCGTCATAGAAT
>Ga0209503_10001023_pt1 | contig 15076 bp, 8 predicted proteins | sample SouAtlMetagenome_2_FD_187448 | JGI IMG/M metagenome (GOLD analysis project Ga0209503, IMG submission 187448) | Marine eukaryotic phytoplankton communities from Atlantic Ocean - South Atlantic ANT15 Metagenome (SPAdes) (version 2) | ecosystem: Environmental > Aquatic > Marine > Oceanic | place... | reverse complement strand
CACGTCGAGCCGCACGTTGATCTGGGCGGGCTGGGCGCGGTCGTGATGGAGATGGCCCTGCGCGACGAGGCGCGCGTGAGGCCAGAGGAGGCGGGGTGCGTGCGCCTCTCGCGCGTGTTGGCGGTTAAGTTGGACCACCAGTTGTGTGTACAGGGCGAGCGGCTGTAAAGGTGCAGGTAGGTAGGTGGGAAGTAAATAACGCGCTTGTCGCGGCCGTCAGAAAGAGAAAACGCGCGTCCATGGAGCACCTGTCCGCCAAGCTCGCCAGGCAGGCGACCATTGGCGTCGCCCCCCAGGAGGCGTGGGAGGTGGCCGAGGCCGTGGAGGAGGAGGAGGCGAGAAAGCTGGTGCCTCCGACCAACCAACCGACCGCCCCGCTGCGGGATCGCGCCTCCAACCGCCGGTGGCGGAAAGGTGCCAGCAGCGTGTCCATCTACCTGCAAACGAACCCGGACGAGGGCGAGGGGTGGTCCCTTGATCCCGTCTCTGGGACCGCTGAGCAGAACGCCGCGATGCAGCGGCTGCAGGACTTTGAGCAGCACGAGCTGAGCAAGGTCGAGAGAGGTGACTACTTTTTTCGCAACCCGGAGAGGGGCGACGCGACGTGGATCAACAAGACGCGGTTGGAGGACATCGAGTTGGCGATCAAAGCGGCGCACAACCACGCGGGCAGGGACCTTCCCAACGAGACCTTGGTCGACATGCAGCTCAGGGTCATGTCGAAGCTCTTCGTCGTCGTGCACCTGCGCGCGCTTGACGCGATCAGCGCACGGGCCGAGGGAAGCGACCGGTTCGTCAACATCTGCGAGAGCGTCGACCTCGCGTCGCTGGTCGAAAACGTGCGTCACATGCTCGTGTACCGCACCGAGGTGCGGCGGGCCAAGTCGGCCGCCCCCGCCGTCAGTCCGATTGCGACAGGCATCCGAAGGCAGTACGACCACAACACCCAGCTCAACCACGAGCTCGGCGAGAGGGGCTACCCGGATGGCCACCGGGTCGACGCTCCCGGCGCACACGCGCACTTCAACCCGCCCATGCTGCCGATGTTTTGCTCCGCGCCGCCGCGCATGGGCAAGTCGGCCGTGGCCTTGCTGCTCAGCTCGCTCGCCGTCAAGCTGGGCGGGCGCGTCTTTTACGGCGTCGCGCCCAACAAGGTGGTCCCCGTCAACGAGATGCTCCACAAGGTGCGCAACGCGCTGCAGTGGACGCCGAAGCCGCTCCCTCTGACGAATTACAGCAAGCGGCAACGGCTAGCCGTGGCCGCTGCGGCGGCGCGCACCACGGGCCAAGGGCTGCAGGTGAACGACCACGACCGGCCCATGCACGACAACCTGCACATCGTCTTCTACTCGCACCACGTGCCCACAACCGAGCTGAAGGCCGTCATCGCTCGGATCGACACGCTGTCCAAGACGCCGGGCGAGTGGGTGCTGCACGTGCGCGACGAGGCACAGTTCTTGGTCAAGGACTCGTCCTACTACTACAAGGAGGGCAAGGCGGACAAGTCCATCCCGGAGTACGAGCCGGGCTGGAAGCGGCCGCCCGAGCTGCTCGCGTACCTGCGCGGCACGTACCCGCTGAAGTGTGGCCTCTCGCTGTGCGTGTCGGCGACGCTGCTGCCGGTGCTCACCGAGACGCAGCTCGTGGGGCGCGTGCCCCACGAGCTCTGGGGCCGCGTCGACATGGACGGGGACGGGCGCGACGCGCGCGACCACGCTGCGGCACAGAGCGCCATCAATGGCATGGCGCCGCGCATGGTCGCCGTGCTGAGCCCGCAGCGCGGCAACCTGCACATGAGCGACGAGACGCCGTACTGGATCAAGGACCACTACCGGGACCTTGACGGCGTGCACCGGTCGTACCACGGCACCATGGAGCACGTGGAGCCGTGGAAGGCGAAGGACGAGGCGGAGGTCACCTACATGAGCGACGGCATGTGGAGGCTCGATGAGGACAGCGTCGCCGACAACCATCCCGAGCTCAAGCACCAGCTCGCGCTCGTGCAGGCCAAGGGCGACGAGAGCGTGCCGGGCATGCCGCGCGTCTACAGCCCCGTCGTGTACGCGCCATCCGACGACGCCGTCGCGGTGCTCAGCCACGCGCACGAGTGGCTCGACGAGGTGACCACGCGGGACTACGCGCGCTCGTTGCCCATTGTGTTGCACCACTTCATCCCCATGTACCTGCTGAGCCCGACGCGCACGCAGCGGGGCGACGGCGGCACCGCGGACTGGGTGCAGCAGATCTTCAAGCTCGCGTGGCTGCGCGTGCATAGGTGGTTCACGGAAGGCACAGATGCTCGCCCACGCCTTCCCCACGCATTCAACACCAAGCAACTGCGTCAGGCATACGGCATGATCGCGCTCGTGTACGCGAGCGACGAGAACGACATTGAGCGCCGGCGCTACTCGCGCTCCTTGCCGAGCGGGGGCGACGGCAAGGAGGGCGAGCTGCTGGTCTACTGCTTCGACCCGGTCGACCGCGAGAACCGCCTCGAGGGGTACGACTTTGAGCGCATACCGGACAGTGCTGGTGGTGCCTCCGTGGGCGCCACGTTCTCCACGCTTCCGCCGGGCAGGATGCGGACGACGGCCACCTCGCTCTACGTCAAAAGGAACCGGCGTGAGGGTCTCAACAAGGAGATGGTCGAGGCGAGGAAGGCGAAACCTGCCAACCTGGCGGCCAAGCTGCAGGATCTGCTCCAAAAAAAGTTGAAGTACAAGGAGCACACCTTCGATCCCGACTTGGCAGCGGACGAGGACATGTCGACGTTGCTCGTCAACCTCAACGGCATCGTGCTCAAGCTGACCACGACTCGGCACGAGAACGCACAGAGCGCCATCAGCTACTACCAACGCGAGTACGGCATCGAGAAGGTGCTGGTCTCCGGCTACTCGATGCTGTCGGCGGGACTGACGCTGCAATACTCCAAGTACACCTTCTTGCAGCCCATGGGGACGTGGGACCACTGGGTGCCCAAGTATTTTGCCGTGGCCACCGTCAGGAAGCAGCTCTCGCTCAGCGAGTCGTACCAGCTGGTGGGGCGGTCGTTCATCGACCTGCGCGGCGGCGCGGAGCTGCCGCCGGGGTGGAAGGTGCAGCTGCTGGCCGCGCAGTACGTCATCCCGGTGCTCACGCTCTACTCGCGCCTGGAGCTGCGCTTCGCGATGCTGCGCGACATGCCGCTCGCGCAGGTCTTTGCGCACCTCTCGCAGTTTTGCGCGCACCCGGCGATCGCGCTCCACTTTGACTTTCCGGCCAACCTGCTGGCGCAGTTCTACCGCAGCCAGCTGTCCCGGCAGGAGCGCAAGGACGGGCTCGTGTGGGAGCTGCTGCGCTTCACGCAGGCGCCCTCGGAGGACGAGGAGATCCGATTCACGGTGCCGGAAGGGGGGCTGGTCGTGGGCGTAGCGTGAGTCGCGTGCGTGTAAAAGCGTTTGCGTACATAACACGGGATATCTTTGCTGGTGAGTAGTAGGGCCCCCCCCCGGGCTGTCGCGATGCAAGGGGCGGACGCGCGTGGCGAGGCCGCGATGCGCGAGCAGCTCGTGACGTCGCCACAGCCGCCGTCTGAGGCCGAGCCCGAGTCCGAGGAGGGACCGATGAGCGACGCCGAGGCGCGCCAGCAGCAGGAGCTCAACGCCGAGGGCAACGTCGTCTCCGCGTGCTCGATCTTCTCGGCAGCGGTGGTGCTCGACGCGCTCAACGCGCTGCCGAGCACGCTGGTGGTCGACGTGCCCGTCTCGCTGCGGACGACGGCGCTCGTGCTCATCACGATGGTGGCGGCGCCGCCGATCGCGTCCAACATTTTGGTGCGACAGCGCGTCATCGCGTGCGTGCTGCTGGTGGTGACCGCGTGGCTGGGGGCGCACCAGGGCGGCGTGAACGCGCGCATCGCCGACGCGCTCTACTCGCTGCTGTGCGGCTGGGCGGTCATCCTCATCTTTGGCCTCCGCGGGCCCAAGCCGGGCGAGCGGGGCCACGACTCCAGGGGGCGGCGCGAGAACGTGACGGCGCTCGCCGCGGCCTTCCTGGGCTACGCGGGCGTGCGCATCGTGCGCGCCGGCTTCAGCCACGCGCCCGAGGTGGCGCAGTTCACGGCGACGCACGGCGACATCACGGCGCGCGGGTACGCGATGGCCGACGACATCGTCGCCTCGACGATGGTCTTTGGTGGGCTGCTGTGCGTGAGCGCGTCGGTCATCGTGCTGAGCAACTACGAGGCGATCTACGAGCACGGCTGCTCGCCCGTCTGCCGCGTCATGGGCCACCTGTCGGTATTGATCTTCACGGCCGCCTTCGTCGTGCAGGTCGTGGCGTACGCCAACCTCGACGCGCTCGAGCCGCTCTTTGGCGACGGCGCGTGCGTCGGCGGCGTCGACGTGTGCGAGGCGAGCTTCCGCGCGCGCCGGCTGCACACGGCCAACAGCTCGGCCGCGTCGCTCTGGGCGTGCGCCGTAGGCATGACCATCTTTGCCTTTCCGTACAACCGGCGGTGCCGCACGCGGCGCGACTACCACACCTACCTGGAGGAGGAGCACGCGCTGCGCGGCGCGGCCAACGCGAGTGGGCTGCTGGCCGCTGGCTCCTTCCTCGTCGCGCTGCTCGTCGTCTGGTTCTACACGGACGACGTGAGTTGGTGGCCGAGCATCGAGCTCATGCTGCTGTACGTGAGCATACCGGTCGCGTGGTTCGGGTCGACGTGGGTCGCGTGCGCGCTGCATGCCGTGGGGATCGTCGCGTACACCGTGGGCCGCGTCGGCTCGGCCTTTGGCTTCGACTTTGCGTACCTCACGCACTGGTTTGTGGCCGCGACGCTGCTGCTGGTGCTCATGCTGTCGGTGACCACCTTTGTGTCGTGGCTGCTCTACTCGTCGTGCGTGTCGCAGGAGCGCTTCATCCCGTGGCTTGAGAACGTGACCGCGCTCAGCCTCGTGGCGCTCGTCTCCATCCAGCTCTTCCTGACCATCGCGTCGCTCGCGATCGTCTCGGGCTACGACGGCGGGCTCGTGGAGGACACGGCCAGCTGGCGCGCGGCCTCGCTGCAGTGGTGCACGCAGCACACGATCACCTTCTTCTTCAGCGCGGCGCTCGTGGGCGGCCGCTTCGAGGTGCACAACGACAGCATCCGGCGGTGGGTGCTGCGACTCGTGTGGTTTGCCATCCCGGTGCTGCTCGCGGCCTGCTGGAGCGTGAGCATCGCGGTGAGCTCGGCGTCCATCCCGTACGGCACCACGGGCGACGGCACCTCGATCGTGATCGCCGTGCTCGCGGCGGCAGCGCCGTGGTTTGTGACTGGGGTGGTCGTGTGTTAGGAAGTGCGTTTGTATTGAAAAAAAAACCCACACTCGTGGTTCGCTACACGCGGTAGCCCATGGGCACGTCGTACTGCCCCCCGCGCGGCGCCGCCGCCCTCGCCGCGCGGCGCCGCGCCGCCTCCGCCTCCTTTTGCGCCTGCTTCGCATTCGCCTCCACCATGCGGTTGTGCTCGTCCACGGCGCACTGGTCGTGATCGACCATGGGCTCGATCCCCAGTTCGGCAAGCAGGTCGTTGAGCACCTGCAGCAGCCGCTCGGTCCGCTCGCACGCCTTCTCAAACACTTTTTGCGTGCGGTCGCGCTCGTCGAAGTTCGCGCGCGACTTCGTCTTCTCGTACTCCTTCACATACTTGTCGCGCTTGTGCTTGGCCAAGTTGGAGATCTCCGCCGACTGGTAGTACACCTCGATGAGGGCGCCCGCCTGCTTCTTGAGCGCCTTCTGCACCTTGTCCTCGCCAAAGATCGGCTTGCCCGTGGGCGCCGCTGCGTGTCGGGCAAACGCCGCGTCCACGACGCTCATCGCAACTGCGCGCTTCTTCTTCTTAACAGGCGTGGGTCCAACCCACCGTTATCACTACGCTACCACGCACACAGCGCGTCGCTGTACGCGTCGACTTCCACCGGGTCACTGGGCTTGGGCGTGCCGCAGCGCACGAGCTCGCCGTGCTCGTCGAGGAGCTCGTCGTGCGACGGGGCCCTCCAGAGCACGTACGGGTCCAGGTGGACCGCGACCTTGTCCACGCAGGTGTCGACGCGCTTGTGCCCCAGCGCCTCCATGGCCACGGTGATCGCCTCCGCCGCCGCGGTGCCGAGGTCGTAGGGGTGCGCGCGCGGCGGCTTCACGGCGCCGCTGTGCTCACTGATCCACAGCCGCCGCGCGCGCGCGCGGCACTCCTGTGCGCTTCGGTGCGGCAGGTGGTCGCACACGCGCACCCACGACATCTTCTTGCCGGCGCGCCGCGCCGGCTCGGTGAGCACGCGAATCATCTGGTCTTCCCACGGCAGCCAGCGTGGCCCGGGCGCGCCCATTTCCTGCGGGGCCGGTAGGGTTAGGGTAGGGCGCCGCCCGGGGCAAATACCTCCGGCGATTTTGGCGTCAACTGTATGACTGGCGCTGGCGAATCGGTGGGTGGCGCCGCTGGCGACGCCGGGTGGGGGGCGTCGTGGGCGCGCACCCGCCAACGCTTGCTTGGGGCGCTGCCGCTAGCGTTGAAAACGGTGGGCTTGTACGGGGGCAAAGGATATCCAACAGTGGCGAACCGACCTCGGACGACCATGCCTCTGGGTGCTATGGGTGCTAGCGCCAACTCGGGTCGCCACGGATTCAAGAAGGCGGGCCTGACCAAGCAGGCCCGCGCGGGGCTGACCTTCCCCGTGTCGCGCATGCAAAGCAAGCTCAAGCAGAAAAAGCTGGCCATGCGCACCGGGACGCTCGCGGCCGTCTACGCGACCGCCGTTGCCGAGCACATCATGAGCCACGTGCTCGATGCGGCCCACGAGCACTCGAGCGCCAAGGGCGACATGACGCGGCGCCTGACGATCAACGACCTGGTGCAGGCGGTGCGGACCGACCCGGACACGGCGCGCCTCTTTGCCGACTTCTCGTTCAGCACGCACACCAGCGCCATCCAGCCGCGCAAGGTGCAAAAGATGATCATGACCAAGGAGGACTGGGAGAAGCTGCAGAAGAAGAAGGAGGGGAACGCGCCGCCGGCAAAGTCGGGGGGCAAGAAGAAGTCCTAGAGGGTCGGCGGACGCGTGTGTGTGTGTATGTGTGTGTGTGTGCGTGTGTGTGTGTGTGTGTGTGCGTGTTTCTCTCACTCGCTCTTTAAACCGTCAACATGCAAGACACACAAGCCGATCACACACGCCGCACAACGGTGGTTCAGTCGTTGTAAAAGGGCTGCTGCCGAGGCCGCGTGGCCAGGATCGCGTTGAGCTTGTTCCCAAAGTGGCTGCCCTTGAACGCCGCAAAGGTTTTCGAGAGGTAGAGGTCGGCGTGGGGCACGGCGATGTCGACCCAGTCGTTGGGGCGGTAGGGCGCCTTCGCGTGCCCAGCCAGCGCCGGCGCAAAGCGGCGCTGGGAGGGCTCCACCCCTTCCACCTTGGTCGTCTTGTCTTTCGCCGTCCTTGCCCGAGCCGCGGCAATCGCGGCGGGGGAGCGCCGCCAATGCCTCTGGATCGTTCGGGCTGCGCGATACTTGGGGCACCAGCTCGTGCTACCCACGTCTTCCTCGTCGGAGGACAGCGGCCCCTCTGACGACACGCTGCTCAGGTCCGACTGGTCGTCGCAATGGTCCTCGTCGCAGGAGGCGCCCAGCGTGTCGGGTGGGTCGCTCTTCAGGGCGATGAAGTTGTTGGGATTGTCGTGCGCGCACGTCAACGACCGATAGGCGATCGGTGCGTGTCGCCGGGGCAGGTGGAAGCTCTTGTAGTAGTCGTCGTCGGGCTTCACCGCTCGTTCCTGGAGGCGCTGCCATTCGGACTCCGGGGCTCGCCCACGGCGCTCGCTCAACGCGAGCCGCACGGTGCGAACCCAGGCGGCCGCGAGGCACGAGCGCGTGCGCGACCAGCCACACGCACCGATCGCCTTGAGGCACCGCTCGACTTCGCGATGCGACGGCATGATGTGCACAGTGAAGGACAGGTGGTTCAGGATGTGCAGGATCACGTCGGGCAGGCTGCGCAGGTTGTGCTCGAGGCGGCACTCGTGGCGCTCCAGGGCGAGGAGGATGACGAAGAGCGCGTTCATCAGGCCACGGCCCATGCCGTCCCAGAACGCCTGGTAGATGCTGTGCCTGTCCTCTGTGGTGACGCGCATGATGCCCCTCAGCGTGGTGAGCAGGTAGATGGGGACGTTGTGCGTGGGGTTGCCCACGTGAGGAGACTTGCCGTCCCTAACCATGGTGGTGGTGGTGGCCTTCTGGGGCTCGACGACCTTCATCAGCATGGGGGCCCACGACACGACGAGCTCGAAGAAGTGCGTCGCGAACCGGCGAGGCGTCTCGATCATCTCCTTGACCACCGGCGTGCAAATCCGGACGTTGCCGGGCGCAAAGAGCGTCCAGAAGAGCGGCAGCCAGTGGAGGATGTGGACGTACGCGATGTTCTCGCGGTTGTGCATTGCGACGGCCGCGTTGTCGCACACGGTGAGCAGCAAGCGCGCGCCCCCGGGACCGATGCTGTCGCGGCCCACGTTGATGCGCCGCGTGCAGTGGATGAGCGCGTTCAGGTTGGTCATGCCGTGCTCGGCGAGCACCCGGATCGCGTCGTGCACGCGCATCTCCTTGATGTTGACTCCGGTGGGGAAGCAAAATCGGGTCGGGGTGCCAGATTCTGGAATGGGAAGGGCCGTGATCGTCTTCCCGTTGCAGTACGACCCGTGGCTGATGGTGTTGCAGTAGGTGGCGGGGGCGTCGGTCGTGATCTTGCTGGGCATCGCCATCGCCTCATCGCGGCACCGGTCGCTGCAGAAGCGGGCGCTCTTGCAGCCGGGGCACACGGGCGCTCGCGGTGCCCACCTCGCGCAGTTGCTGCAGACGTACCGCGAGTACATGCCCATGCCGATCACCCGATGGTCCTTGGTCTCCACGGGCGCCCAGCCCTGCGCGCGGGGGAAGCGGCCGTGGAGCCGCGACGCCTGCTCCATCGTCGGGTCGTCCATGGGGAAGGGCGACAGGATCGAGCGGTCGTACTCGTCGCGCGCCACGCAGATGCGCCACTGGTTTTCGAAGCCGCCGTCCTTCTCCCTCTCCTCGCCCTCCTCGGTGGCTTCGTCGGTGAACGCGTCCATGGCTAGCCTGGCCATGGGCAGGCCGTCGTAGTTGCAGCGCAGCAGGTGGCTGAAGTCGGTGAACGCCAGGTCCGGCGTCACGCTGCCGTGGTCGCTCCTGTGCTGCGCCGAGCGCTCCCTCATGCGGAGCATGTAGGGGTGCTCGCAAGTGTACGCCTCCAGGTCGATCAGCTGATCGTCGGTGGGCCGCGCCTCGATGCCGCGCTTGATCCGAAAGTTGTAAAAGTACCGCACGCGGTCCCAGCACTTGGCCTGCTCCTCCTTCATGCCCCCGGCGGCCTCCTTCCAGACCATGTGCACCCACGTGCCAAACTTCTGGCACTCCACGCGGTGCTCGAGGTGCTCCGTCCATTTCTCGTCAGGCGCCGGCTCCCTCCCATCGCACATGTGGATGTCGTGCTCGCGCTGCGCGATCCGCGCGAGCGCGGCGAGGGCGCACGCCAGATCCGCCGTCGCCACTGCGTACTTGGTGTGCGCGTCGTTGAACCTGCCGCACTCGTGCTTTGCGTAGATGACGGCGCGGTTCCACTCGTCGAGGAAGGCACCAACGAGCGAGTAGACCGGCAGGGAGGCCGCTGGGCAGGCCCACGGCCAGCCCAGCCCCTCCGTGTTCCCCACGTGCTGCGCGCTCGCCCTTCCCCACTGCACGAGCGCGCCGGCCAACACGCAACCCGCTTGATTCCCGGCGGGGATGCCGAGAACGCCGACCTCCTTTTCCAGCCTGGTCCAGAGCGCGGCGGAATCCGCCAATTTCGAGTGCTCCCTCTCCAGTTTGACAGCGCGACGCGCGACGTCCCCCGCGATTTGCTCCATCGCGGCGGTCGTCTGCGCCCGTTCCATGCAGCCGACGGCCGTCGCCGAGGCCGAAACAAACTGGCTAAGCAGGTCGGGTGCGCCCGGAGCCAGGGGGCCTGGGTGCGTGAGCTGGTCCTGCGCCGGCGGCATCCACGCGGCCTGAACCGCGCCACCGCACCCAGGAACGGCGCACGCCTCGAGCGAGGCCTCGACGAATGCGATGATGTTGCACCCCTTGGGCAGGCGGGCCACCACAAAAACGAGCTCCTTGGGCATCTGGGACCGCTCGGCCACGTGGTAGGCTTGGCTCATCTTGTCGGCGAGGCGGGTCGCGGCGTCTGTGACCTTGCTCCTCGTGCCCAGCAGCACGGCCGCCGCCGCCTCCATCTCCTCGGTCTTGCTCGGCGACTCCGCGATGCCGCGCCGGACGAGCTCCGCCCTCGTCGCATCGCGCAGCTGCTCGATGATCGCCTCATCCTCCTCCGGCGTGGACGCGTCGTTGCTCGCGCCGCCGCTTTGCAGCTCGCCGACGGTGATGACGGGGGCGTGCGAATCGTCCTCGCGCGCCTGCCTGAACATGGTTGCGACGTCGGCGAGTTGCTTGTAGTTTTTGATCACGGCCACCGCGGCTTCGACGTCGTCGTCCGGTGTGGCCTTCCCGAGCTTGATGCCGCGCTTGTGGAGCTCCTTGTTGACCAGCTTTCGGAGTTGCGGGTCGCAGCCGTCGTGGTCGCGCAGCGGCGGGCCGTCGTAGTCGCCCACGTGCAACCGCATGCCCTCGACCCGGACCTCGATGCCTTCCTCGGAGCACCTCTGCTTGATTTTGGCGATCTGGTTCTTGGTAAACGTGGCGTCAATGTTCATGGCGGTGGCGGCGGTGGCGGCGCGTAGCGGCTCAAGGGGGAGGGGGTCGGACGCGGGCCGGTGCTGGGGGTGAAGAGCTGGGCCCCGGCGCTGAGGCGGCCCGGCCCTGGCGCGCGGTGCCAATTTTTGATGGCGAAATCGCTGGCGAGTGGGTTGCCAGCACCGCCACATGCCACTGGCGCGCCAAAGTTGCCAACTCCGTATGCAGGGATGCAGCTTCGCCGTCACCGGATCGCCAAGTGGAGTGGGTCGAGTTCGGGTGATAACCAGCCACCCGCTCAAAAAATAGGAACAGATAGGAACAGATAGCTATTTGCGAATCCCGAGGGGCGGCTGTCCTGTACCTATTCGCCCGGAGCCCGGCTGGCCGCAATCGGATCACGACCCGATCTCGAGGTGGGTGCAGAGTTGACCTAGTGGGTTGGCGGGATCGCTGCGAGATCCAATTGCGGCCAGCCGGGCTCCGGGCGAATAGGAACAGGACAGCCCCCACCCGGGATTCGCAAATAGCTATCTGTTCCTATCTGTTCCTATTTTTTGAGCACTTTGGGGGAGATAACCCGCCAACACACACACACACACACGCCACACGCCACACGCCACACACACACACACACACGCACGACTACTCGACAACCGCAGTGGATCGCGCGCGCTCGGCGCTCAGTCGACGGCGACGCACTCGGCCGGCGGCGCCGGGGTGGCCGCCTCGTCGTCGGAGTCGGGCGCGGCGAGCTCCTCCCGCACAAAGATCTCCGGCGTCCAGACGCACGTCTTCGGTTTTTTGCTCGTCTTGCACTTGCCCACGTAGTAGACCTGGCTGCCCATGGGCGCGCCCGTGCGCGGCGAGCACAGCTGCTTGTGCACATTGTCGCGAATGTACTGGGTGATTTGGTGAAAGTCGTAGTAGTACCCATCGTCCGCGACGGAGAGCTTCTGAGCCTGCGCCCCCATCCAGGGGCACGGGGTCTTTGTGTCGTGCCGCTTGCCGTTGGGCGTGACGTGCACCGCCCGGGGCTTCCGCGCGGTGAGCGCACACGAAAAGTGCGCGGCCGTGTCCTCGATCGCGTGCTGGTTGCCCAGCAGCTGCGCCCGCGTGATCTGGTTGGCCTCGTACTGCTCCTGCAACTCGGGACAGTCGTACTTGCGCTTCTTCGACGAGCTCGTTTCGGGTGTGCGCTCGCCGTAGCGCATCGGCGTGAAGCGGACACGCACGGGACGCACGTCCTCTGACGAGGAAGCAAAGCGCACGGCCTTCCGCTTGCCGCGGTGCACAGTCGCCGCCTCCGTCACCCGGGGGAGTTCCTTTGGGGTGAGAGGCGCGGGCGACGCGGGCGGCGCGAGCGGCACGGCGGCCGCGTGCTTGTCCGCCGTGGTTTCCGACGAGGCGTCGCTGTCTCCGAGGTCGTTGACGACGGTGGTGTGGGTGGTGATGGTGGTTGGTGCCGCGTGGGACTCCATGCGCCGGCAGCGCTCCGCGAGGTACGCGGAGAGCGCAACCTGCATGTGCTTGTTTGCTCCGAGGGCGCTCTTGGCCATGCTCTCTTGTTCGCTGATAGCGAGGTCTAATTCGTGATCGTCCAGAGAGAAGAGCAAAAACTCCAGACTTGGCGCCATTGTGGCTGGCGCCAGTGACACCTTGGCTGGCGGGCGTGGCAGGGACAGAGTGTTCGCTTTCTGGATCGCTGGGATTGCCATTAAGTGAGCACTTTCGGCGCGCGTTAACAGAACGTTAAGCGTCCCATTCGGGCGCGCTGGCGGGGACGACCATGGCGGGGGGGTGACTGCCAAGGTGCGCCATGCCCCAGGAGGCGTGCCACTTGGCAATGCCCATTGCCAAGACAAAGAAGAAATATGCCACACCAAGGGCCCACAGCACCGCCATGCGGCCACTAAAACGCTTTGCTTGTAGCCGGCAAGCGCTACGCAGGCGCCATTGGCGACCCTTTAGCGTGCGCGGCGGCGCCGCCGTCAAGGGTGCGCCAGCGGCGCCAGCAAGGCGGGCGCTGGCGCCCGTGCGACGATGGCGGGCCACTGCGGGACCAACAGCCGCGCGAGCTCGGCCACCGCCCGGGCCCTGGCCGAGGAGATGGAAACGCTCTTTGACCAGGGCGTCCGGGACATGCTCAGGACCGAGAAGCTCGCGGACACGCTGCACAACTCGTTCGCCAATTGCATGATCAAGGCGGCCGCCATGTGGGGACTGAGCAGCGTCCGCGCGCACGTCGACGCGTACTACAATTGCAAGCACCCGGCAGCAGACATCCTGAAGCGACTCACCCCCGAAAACCACCGCGACTGGTTCCGCGCCGGCTACATGCGCTGGCTCGATCGCCCGACGAGCCGCGCGCCCGCCACGGCGCAGATGCGCAGCGCCGCGGCCAGCGAGGCGGCCAACCGGTGGATCGGACTGCCGCAGGCGAAGGCGTGCTTCGCGGAGCTGCGCGACAAGCTGCGGCTCCTGGTTGAGGAGGAGAAGCTGGCCGAGGCCGCCCGCGTGGCGCGGGAGGCCGACACGCGCGTCGCGGCGCGCGCGCCCCTGTGGGAGGCGCCCGCGGCCGAGGCCGCGGGCGCCGTCGTCGCTTCCACGCCGCCGCGCGCGCCGTCGTCCGCGGCGCCGGCGGCGCCGTCGAGGCAGCGGCGCCCGAGCAACACCGCGTTGCTCGGAAACCGGCCTGCCAAGCGGCCGCGACCGCAGACGCCGATGCAGCGCTTCCTTGACGCGCCCACGGAGCCGGTGCGCCTCGGGTTCGTGAGCCAATCGGCCCACAGGCACGACATCCACTGCATGTTCGACCTGAACCAGATGCCGTCCGTGTGGCCGGACGCGGGGGGAGCGGTGGAGCTCAAGCCCTGGCCTATGGCCGCGGCGACCATGGACGCGCGCATGCGCGAGGTTGGCATGCTCGCGCTCTACGGCACGCGCGAGGCGGGCACGCCGTTCGCGCACGGCGCGCGGCAGCTCGCGGAGGGCGGCTTCAACCGGATCTGGGTGGGTCAGCTGACGTTGGGCGCGCGTGCGCTGCTGGGGCCCTGGTTGGGCGCGCTCGTCGCCGAGGAGCGCGTCGTCTTTCGGGGACCGCGCCCCAAGAGCGACGGCGTGACGCGCGACGCGATGCTGGCCGAGATCGGCAACGTGGCGCACGCCGCGCTGTGCGGCTACGGGCTGCGCGTGGCCCTGTTCTCGTGGACGCGCGAGGTGGGGGGGCACAAGGAGGTGCGCGAGGAAGGCCTCGTGAAGGTGCGCTACCGCCTGCTGTCGGTGCTCGAGCGGGCCGAGGCCACCGTGGACGAGCGCGTGAGGAAGCTGATCAGCACGGGCATCATCGACCACAACCCCTTGCACTGGAGCGCCCGCAAGCGGGAGGTCTACTTTGAGGAGCTGCTCGAGACGGTGTGGGCGTACTCGGCCGACCGCTTCGTCCACTTGGATGCCACCCTGCGCAACTTTGTCGACCTGCCGTCGTCGGACCTGAACGATCTGCGCCGGCGCATCCGCGTCATCGACATCGACCGCACCGTCTTCCGGCGGCTCACGTGCGACGACACGCAGGACTACCAGTGGCTGTGGCTGCACAACGTGCTCGTCGTGTCGTGCTTTCTCAAGGTGGCCTTTGACGACAACCCCGAGTTTCGCCGCGTCTGGTGGAGCCGGATCCGGGCGGCCGTGCTCCACGTGGCCAACCGCCGCGACGCGTCGCCGGGCGAGGGCCGCGCCTTTGTCGCGCAGGCGCGCTGGGACATGCCGGCGTGCGCCGCGGCCCTGCGCCGCGCCTTTGAGCCCGCCGACGAGCCGCCGTGGTGCGGCAACACGCCGGAGGCGACCGCGCGCACGGCGCTCGCGTACATGGCGCACTACCTGTTGCACGAGCCGTTGCATGAGCTGTACGAGCGCTACGTCAACGTGGTCCGGGAGGAGGCGAACGTGCCCCACAATCGGCGCAGCGTGGCTGCGAACGAGGCGGCCACGTGGTTTGACCAGGTTGCGCGGCGCACGACCGTGCCGCGGATGCACTTTTGGGTCCACGAGGCGCGCCGCGTGCCGGCGCGACGGCTCGTCGACGCGATGATTGCCTTTGTCGAGACGTCGCAGGAGGAACTGGTTGCGCGCTACATGCACATCGTGCCGCAGAGCCATGCGCACACGGCGTCGGACCTGCAGTGCGTACGCACGCACGTGCTCATGCTGCCGCAAGGGCCAGTGGCGTAGCGGTTGCCAACCCCTGCGTGAACGCGGCGTTGACGCGCGTGCACGCGTGCCAAGTCGGTGCAGTGAGTGCACCTTAGTGCCAACTCCGTATTTTTT
>Ga0209503_10001022_pt1 | contig 15083 bp, 9 predicted proteins | sample SouAtlMetagenome_2_FD_187448 | JGI IMG/M metagenome (GOLD analysis project Ga0209503, IMG submission 187448) | Marine eukaryotic phytoplankton communities from Atlantic Ocean - South Atlantic ANT15 Metagenome (SPAdes) (version 2) | ecosystem: Environmental > Aquatic > Marine > Oceanic | place... | reverse complement strand
CTTCGAATTCTTCAACAGCCGTCGTGTAAGATTTGGTGCTTGAACATCGGGGAGAACTACAATGTCACCGATAGCACTTGGGAGAAATTCACGAAGGGTTTGATTCACACAAAGATCACACACATGTACGCTTCCGAACACACGATTACCTCCGCCATGAAAGACGAAATTCGCTTTACAATTCGAGAAAACCGAAAGAAACACGATAGGCACATCAACCCTAATAACCTTGATGTGATCATCCAGTGTACACATTGTTGGTGGAATCCAATTAACGCAAAGAGTTTGAGGCCATTCTTGAAGAAAAAGGGATACGAGCACGTTTTGAAAGATAAAGAGGCACAAGGACTTCAGGGAAGCAAATCTATGGCACCCACAGCATGAATAACCTTTGAACGAAAATTCAAAACGCTTTTTGCTGTGAACTATCTATAGTATATAACATCTATTAATGATTTACAAACAAGAGATATCGCTACATTCTCAACAAAAATCAAGCAACTAAGGGTTTCGATAGACGGATATATAGAGCGAATAATGCCATTGTATTAGCTTGAGTTATGGCTGTTTGTTTATTCCTAACTTAATTTGTTGTGCGATTTCGATCGTATCCGCATGCTTTCCCGCGAAACCATTCCTTATCCTGTGCCATGGCTGGGTTACGTTTCAAGCGAAACGATAAATTTAATCCATTTCGAAATCACGGTGATGCATCCTAAAACATTATAGCATCCTCACCAATCGACATCTGGCTACTACGGCTTCCAGAGCTCGCATCCAGGCCACTCTTGTCCCTCGAGAACATTCGTCTTCCAAGAAATCGGGGTCCACTTCCGGTGCTTCCGTTCGACATCTGGCTACTGCGGCTTCCAGAGCTCGCATCCAGGCCACTCTTGTCCCTCGAAAATATTCGTTTTCCAAGAAATCGGGGCCCACTCCCGGTGCTCCTACCGCTCTCGTCAAGCATGTCTAGCGTAGTGGAGGATAATCTCTGGAATGATGCCTTCCAAGAATCTCTGAGTTTGTGAGTCTTTTTGGTGATGGGACGGACAGTAGGCTCCGTGCCTTGGTTATTGCTATTGTTTTTAGCAAGGGAATTGTTGGATCCTCCATGGACGCATTCATCGTCCAGCACAACATCGTGGGAGCTTCCCTTGCGTAGATTGCTGAGGGAAAGCTTACTGAGCGTCTTTTTGATAGCTTTGACTCCATGCCAGTCCCAATATGGGCTGGTCTGCTTGGGTTTCTCTTCGTCAACATGCTGTTTCTGCAATGCTGAAAGTTCTATGCTGCTGAGTCTCTTTCCCTGAAGCGATTTGTCGATTGGCGCCTCGTCCCAGTACGACGCAGGTGACTCTTCTTCCTCTGCGACAATAGCCGCACCAGATGTTGAATGTTCGAGGGTCTTCATATCGAGTTTGCTAATCCTTTTTCCCTTCAGTTTTTCCTCTTCCGGAGCATCCCAGTAGCTATCGGCCTGTTCTTTCTTTTCGTCGGGGTGGTTGCTCTCTAGGGCGGTCATATCAAGGGTGCTCAACCTTTTTCCCTGGAGAGACTTATCGATAGGCGCGGCCTCCCAGTAATCATCCTTTTCTTTCTTCTGTTGTTGTTCGTCGGGATGGTTGCTTGCCAGAGCGGTAATGTCTAGGGTGCTGATGGTCTTGCCCTGGAGTGACTCCTCTTTGGGTGTTCCTCCCCAATAATCATCCGTTTGCGCTTTTGATTGGTCGGGATGATTGTGCTCCAGAGCAGTCATGTCAAGGGTACTGAGCCTCTTTCCCTGCAGAGACTTGTCGATGGGCGCGTCATTCCAGTAGGACGGAGCAGAGTCGGGCTCCTCCGCCGTTATTGGTGTGGACGAAACGGCAGCGGCAGTGCTCGGAGTTTGGTTGCTTTCGTTCTCGCTGCTTGGATTTCCCAAAAGAGACATATCGAGGGTACTCAAGGTTTTCCCTTGGAGAGACGCTTCTGGTGTTGCCTCCCAATAGTCGTCCTTTTTCTTCTTTTGCTCTTCGGGATGGTTGCTTTCCAGGGCGGTCATGTCCAGGGTGGACAGAGTCTTATCCTTGAGCATACTATCTTCTTTTGGGTCATCCCAATAGGAATTTTCGGTTCCAACGGCGGCTTTTGGGTCATCGACCTTGTCAGATGACGATGGAACCGAATTGTCGTCGCAGGCATCGTTCTGATCAATTTGTGGCGGCATGATAGTCTGTCGGTTTTGATCGTGGTATATATAATTGGAAACTAATCCAAGAAAGACTTTGCTGTGATAAAATCTAGTAGAATTTGGTTTATGAGTACACGAGTACAGGCTCGGTGGGGTAGGAGGGTTTTATTTGACGAATGTGACGAGGAGAGTTAACGAAGGACTCTGTAGCGAAAATCGGCATTGATCGATGGCAGGCGGCAAAAACATGATAATACATCGACCGCTGCAGTTTGCGAAAACGTTTTATTCGCTTGTGTAGCTGGGGCTCGTTTGAAGTTACGAGCAAGGCTGTAAACGGCGGCTGTTTCGAGTCTGACATCATAGAATTGGTGGCAGAAAGAGAGAAACATCGAGAAAGAATGAGGAAGAACAAGCAAAACCTCCGGCATTTTACAGAAAGACTGACATAGTCGCACCTTCATGGGAGATCATCTTGTAATATTTCCATCCCTAATTACAAAATCGGGAAGTGGGATCGAAAAGTCAACTGAAATGAAGGTCGAATTTCAAATTCATTTACCAACGAAGCACTACAGATCCACGCTCGGCAATGCTCTTAGAATATCTTTGCACCGAAATGCTTCTGATCGTCAATCCATCAATCTATCAATCGATCAACGTTAGCAAATCTTTTCTTTTCGACACCACACAGAGAAGTACAATTATCTAGAAGATATTACTTCGTGTATATTCTTCCATCGAAGCAAAGATGAATGTGTTATTGCCTCGACGAAGCGGTGGTGGTGTCATTCCCGCCAAAACCGTCAACGATAATGACTTTGATATAGAAGACGATCCTTGGGCTAAAGCAATCAAAGAAGCAGCCGCCTACGGCATTAATGCTCATGATACCAAGAATCCAGCCCTTCCCGGATCGATCGAGGAAGGAATCGCTCAAGTAGAGCGGTCACTGAGCTACCTAGAAGTGATGCGGAAGCTATTGGAGCAACAAAAGAATCAAGATATACCCCCGTATCAGAGTGTTCCTCCCCCTGAAACGTATCTTGCTAATGGTCACGAAGAAGGGACCGGAAGAGATCCTAAGAAGAAGGTCAAAAAAACGAAAGCGAAAAAATCGAAACCGAAGAAGCAAAATCTCATTATTCCGTCTATTCTCATCGGTAGAAGACCTAAAATCCGAAACGATCCGTTTTCTACTAATCCATTCGCAGCTCTCGGAGGCGAAGATGATAGTGATGATGGCGACTCGGAAGATGTCCAAGTCGTCGGGACGAACAATAACGACTCTGCACCTCCCTTAATCCCAAATCTCTCTCATCCTTCTAAACGATCCCCAGGAATGGACACCATCCGCCTTCTTGTTCGCTTGTTCACATCCAAATCCGATCTTTATGCAAAGAAGGCACGTCTGCTGTCAGTGCAGCGAAAATGGCTTCCCGGAGCGGAGGCTCTTCAATCTTCTATCATAGCTCTCTCTCGCGGAGTAGAAATTGCCGAAGCCAGAATCTCTGCCCATTTGAATGCGATTGAGAGAGCCTATCACGGTGACTCTCTTATAGGTAGAGATCCCGATCTGCCTCCTGTCATTGTCACCGACGAGCGTCTGGCATTGCAAGTAAAAGATGACGAAAACCGCCAGGAACTGCTGGAAAAAGATGCCGAGATCGCTTCGATGTCGGCTAAGAAGCTTCACGATCAAAAGGAACAATACCTCAAGATGGTACAGAAACAAGTCATCAAACTCCAAAAAGTCCTTGAACCAATGTGGAAAGCCCGAGACGACGCTAGGAAAACAATTGGAGAAAGAAAATGGAAATACCACCGAAATCCTCAAAAGGGTCGGTTTGTCGAGCAACGACGTAAATACGAACAGGAGCTCGAGATGATCGAAAAGGCTACCAAACAATTGTCGGAGAGTTCCTCTTTCGTGGCAGACGCAGGAAAGCAACTCCTCGACAAGATTCGACTTATCAGATACACCAAGAATCGATACAACAGACGTCCATCGAAGCTGATTACGGGAACAAACAACATCCTGATCGACTACGACTGGACTTTCACGGGAAGTCTTGACGGAACCGATTGTGTCGAATTTTATGAAAAATGGTTCCAAAATGAATCCATGGAGCAAGTCTTGGTGAAAATAGATTGTCATTTTCAAACCAATACTATTCGATCGGTAATCGAATATCCAGCCAAACATAACATAAATGGCGATGTTACGCTTCCTGCTCGAAAATCGATTGTGTCGCTCGCCAACCATACTGATCTGACGGCAGAAGTCTATCGCACGATGTTGACGGATCCCTTGGATATTCATCGCCGCTACGGTGTAATCGAGGCAATCTTGAATCTACAGAACCAAACTACAAGAGTATAACAACCCGCCAAAAATGACACCATTGCCAAGGAGGAAGAACAATTAGTTCTTTGTGCGTTCAGCTAAATTCAATATGTGGATCGATAAGAGGAAAGAAGAAGGATAGCCATGCATCCAATGAATTTCGAATCTTTGACTTTGTCAAATGAACTCTATTATCATCGTTGATTCATCAAGAATAAATCTATTGACAATTTTTAAATCAAACTATTTAGAAAAGTCCATTATTTTGCAGCTGCATCATCCAGGAAATAAATATATGGTCCTATTGATAAAAGTTTTCTGGTATCAAAGGGTAGTTCTAGATTTATTCGTTCTTTGTGACTAATTCTAGATCCGAAATTTTTGTAGACATGCCGACATCAAAGAAAAGTCGAATGAGTCATAGCGTTAGTCCGTCAACCTTAATTTTGTTCTTCACCAACCAAACAGCGTGTAAAGTAGAGTATGTAGATCTGAGACAAATGCACAACAAAAAAATCATAAACTACATTTGACATCATGGCCGAATCTTCTTCTTCCTCATTTTTTACAAAGCTCGAAGCCCGAGTCTCTCAAGTCGACTCCCTCCTATGCGTTGGACTGGATCCACATGGAGCACAGATTCTTGGAGCCGATTATGCGACGGCGACGGAATCCCAAAAGTGCGATGCGGCCTACACCTTCTGCAAGACGATTATCGATGCTACGCTGCCATACGCTGCCTGTTACAAACCAAACGCAGCCTTTTTTGAGGCATTGGGAGCTCGAGACGGGACCAACACTCTTGTTCGTGTCTTGAAGGAAATCCCACCGGAGGTTCCAATTTTGTTGGACGTCAAAAGAGGCGACATTGGCAGCACCGCGGCGGCGTATGCGGAGGCCTGTTACGATCACTGCAATGCGGATGCGGTGACGCTATCCCCGCTGATGGGATGGGATTCGGTAGAGCCCTTCGTGACGGGTAAGACTTCAAAGATCATTGTTATTCTCATAATTGCCATGTCTTTTTGTCCATTTATAAATTCCTCTCACACTTCAACTCCATTCGTTTCCATCCTATTTTTATTCACCGTAGAAAAATATAGTGATAAGGGAGCCTTCTTGTTGTGCAAAACATCAAATCCTGGGTCTAATGAGATACTGGCCCTCTCGCTTTCCTCCGACGAGACAGTTTATGAGCGCATTGCAAAGCTAGCCCAACAATGGTCGAACAAGAGTGGTAGCTCTCTGGGTTTGGTGGTAGGGGCCACAGATTCGGTAGCCTTAGCGAAAGCTCGCAAGGCGGGAGGAGAAAGTGTTTGGATTCTTGCTCCCGGAGTGGGAGCACAGGGTGGAGATTTGGAAGAGGCCTGCAAAGCAGGTTGCAACCAGGAGGGAACTGCCATGCTGATACCGGTGTCGCGGGGGATCAGCAAAGCTGCAGACCCGGGGGCCGCAGCGAAGGATCTTGTTGAGAAGATCAATGCCGTCCGCAAAAAGCTCAAAGAGGAAGGAACTAGTGGCGCATCGAACACCGAAACGATCGAACCTTACCAAAAAGAATTCTTGGAATTTAGTTTGTCGCAAAACGTTTTGAAATTTGGTTCATTTGTCCTAAAGAGCGGAAGAACATCACCCTATTTCTTCAATGCTGGTTTGTTTGCCTCTGGTGCAGCCCTTTTCAAACTTGGAACGGCCTATGCGTCTGCTATTATGAACTCGCCCGAGCTGTAAGTTTTTGCTCCTAGTACACCTGTGTTGGATAGCATTTTCAAATTGGATAATTTTTGGAACGTCGAGCGAACAGTGTTACTCTCTGTTATGCTTGTATATATTTTGGGGTATGAGGAATACATTAAGCTTGGTCCGTGTTATTGATCCGCCCCCGCGTGAGTGGCGATGAACTAAATTATTCACAAGCACCTGACCCAAAATGCATACAGGATACTTTGAGAAATACAAGTGTTTATCAAGTAGTCAATGAGGAAACATTTGGTCTTCTTTCACCTTACTCCCCTCGGGGAAATGCCGGTCAACTCCAAATCGCTGATTCAATTAACTTCTGAGACTATGCCGACGTTCCAAACAGAATTCAATGCAAGCATGCCACATACGTGTTAAAGCGTTTTCGGTTCTCAACTTTTCCCTTTATTTAATGGTTTTATTCTTTTATTTTCCTGCAGGGTGGATGGTAAGGGTGGAGTCAATTTTGACGTTGTTTTTGGACCCGCATACAAGGGAATTTCACTGGGAGCCGTCGTGTGTGCTTCACTCTACAGTGACTACGGGATCGATGTCGGATTTGCCTACGATCGTAAGGAGGCTAAGGATCATGGTGAAGGTGGAAAGCTCGTGGGAGCTTCCATGAGCGATGGAAAGCGCGTGTTGGTTGTCGATGACGTAATCACAGCTGGCACAGCCATCCGACAATCGCACACTATGCTCGAGAGCATTGGTGCAAAGATGGTGGGTGTGGTTATAGCCCTGGATCGTGCCGAGAAAAGATCCCTTGAGGATCCTGTATCAGCCGTTCAGGCCGTTCAGCGAGACCTTAATGTTTCTGCAATTTCTATCGTTAGTCTACCACAACTACAGGTCTTTCTCGAAAAGAGCCCCGACTATGGAGAAGAAACACTACAGAGCGTGAGAGACTATCGAACGCAATACGGAGTTTAGCAAAACTCATTTTTTCGAGGCAGCTGTACAAAGTAATTCTGACATACAATTCATCATGTAACTGTAGCGAGTATTTCAACACCTCTTCTAAGAATTTAATTGTAGCTTTTAAATTAACAGATAGGATACGAGTTCACAAGATGATTGGAAACACATCATACAAAATATTCGATAAACTCGACTCTATGAAAAATAAGAACGAGACGAAGGACGAACCGCATCCAATAATTTTTCAGCTTTTTTTCCGAATTAGAACTGACAGCAATCAGAAACTTGGTCAAAAACCTGAGTATGTCCTTGGCTCGATCCATAACACAACGTTGCTATTCCACCCTCTCTAAGGTTCCATCTCGCTCACTTACGAAGAACCAATATCTTCTTCAAAGATCAAAAATACATTCCAAACGAAGAATTGTTTCCATTGAAGTTTCATCAAGAACCATGTCTTCTGCTGACTCGCTACAACTCGCCACCCAGAGCATCAAAGACTTTTGCGAGGTCTTGTCATCCAAGCAACCAACTCCGGGAGGAGGAGCCTCAGCAGCAATTACTGCGGCTATTGGTGCTGGAACCGCGGCAATGTCGGGTGCCTACACGCAGCGCAAAAAGGACGAGGCCTCCGGCGCGGCAGAAACTGCCCGGACCATGATTACCAAAATGAACCTAGAGGCTCTTCTGTCCATGGCCGACGACGACGTAGTCGCCTACCAATCACTCCAGTCGACCTGGAAGAAGGATTCGGGATTAACACCCGAGCAGGTGAAAGATATCGAAGCAAATGCGCTATTGGTCCCGACTGTCTTAATGGAGGCCTGCCACGAACGGATTTTAGTCATTCGAGACTTTTTGCCAAAGTGCAACCCAACCATTACCTCCGACGCGAAGGTCGGAATTCATCAGTTGGCTGGAGCTGCTCGATCGGCCTACCAAACGGTTCTAGTAAATACTCCCCCAGAAGAGGAGAAGCTACGACTTTCTAAGATGCTCCAAGAGATCCAGGAAATTGAGAACGGATTGCTTGGACTGTAAGGAAATTTTAAACCCATCTTAAACGCATTTTCAAAAGGAGATTAATCTCATATTAGACATTTGCGAAGGATACACAGGTAAAACACAAAGCAAATCATTGCTCCAATTGCAGGGAAGGAGTAGAAACTAAAGTTCACTTGTCTCGTCAAAAAAAAAGATAATTGTTCCCTTCAAACAGAAGTAAGAATAACATCGGCAAACATAAATCCAACCGAAATGATTCAATTAATGATAATGTCAAGCTAGTAAGCAGTAGTTTTCCCAACGGCACCAAATTACTTTTCTTGCTCCCGCCCCCCACCCATGCACACAACAATGGGATGGGGAGTGTTCTCAATGCAGGAGGCAGTGTGTGGCAAAAAAATAGTGTTTGGGACAAGTGGTCTCCCATGTTGGTCTGACACCACCCAGTGATCCACATGTGGAGATTAATTTCACTTATTTGATTGCCTGGTGCAGGAATGTTTCCAAAATTGACTCAAAATGTTTGGGAAGACAGAGATAGCATTTTGTGAATTTTCAAATTTGGTGCGAGCCGGCGCGAGAGAGCAAATCAAAACTTAAAGATTCCAACTGGCGTTTTCAAACCCCCAAAAAATTCAGCAGCGTGAAAGCCGTGGACGAGTGTCAATTCTGTTGTGCTCATTTTTATGCTAATTGTATTATATACCAACATCTATCACCATGCCTCTCGATAAGTCTATGTGTAAGTTATTGAATCGCAGCAGGTTGTTGTTGTGGAACAAACTGTCGCTATTTTTCATTAGGATCAGAGAACCGAACTTTGATGCTCACCATTCGCTCGTCAATTCGTTTCTTTGAACAGTCGAAAAGAATACTGCTCCGCCCATCGGCCTCATGGATTTCAATGCTTGGCAGCGATCCCAGAAGAAGGCGGAACAAAGAAGCAAGAATCAGTCGAAGGCACTGTATCGGAGCTACCAGGGTGGACTTTCAGAGATGGACAAGAAAATAGCTGATCAAAAGAAACAACAGAAGGAAAAGGAAAATGAAATTGCTGCAATGAACAAAAGCTACAAGGGCGGGCTTTCAGAGATGGACAAGAAAATAGCTGATCAAAAGAAACAACAGAAGGAAAAGGAAAATGAAATTGCTGCAATGAACAAAAGCTACAAGGGCGGGCTTTCAGAGATGGACAAGAAAATAGCTGAACAAAAGAAACAACAGAAGGAAAAGGAAAATGAAATCGCTGCAATGAACTCGAGTTATAAGGGTGAACTTTCAGAGATGGACAAGAAAATAGCTGAACAAAGGAGACAACAGAAGCAAGAGGAAAACGAAATTGCTGCAATGAACTCGAGCTATAAGGGTGAACTTTCAGAGATGGACAAGAAAATAGCTGAACAAAGGAGACAACAGAAGCAAGAGGAAAATGAAATTGCTGCAATGAACTCGAGCTATAAGGGTGAACTTTCAGAGATGGACAAAAAACTCGCAGAGCTCAAAAAACAACAGAAGGAAAAGGAAAATGAAATTGCAGCCATGAACTCCAAATATAGGGGTGGACTAACAGAGATGGACCAAAAAATTGCAGAGCTTAAGAGACAGCAAAAAGAGCAAGAGATTGAAATTGCTGCAATGAACTCGAGTTATAAGGGTGAACTTACAGAGGTTGATAAGAAAATTTCAGAGCTTAAGAGACAGCAGAGGGAACAGGAAAGCGAAATCGCTGCTATGAACTCCAGCTACAAGGGGGATGTCTCCGAAATGGACAAGAAACTAGCGAAGCTCAAAAAAGAAGAAAGAGAAAAAGAATGCGAGATTGCTACTATGAATTCTACTTACCAGGGAGGGTTGAGTGAGGTTGATAGGAAGCTAGCGGAATTGAAAAAGAAACAGCGAGAGGCCGAGCGAGAAATCTCAGCAAATAATTCCAGTTACCGTGGAGGTGTAAGCGAAAATGATTTGAAATTGACTGAGTTGCGCAAACAGCAACGTGAGGCTGAAAAGCAATCAATCGCCATGTACACTGACTACAGAGGTGGAGTGAACGAAAATGATTTGAAATTAACTGAGTTTCGCAAACAGCAACGTGAGGCCGAAAAGCAATCAATCGCCATGTACACTGACTACAGAGGTGGAGTGAACGAAAATGATTTGAAACTGACAGAATATAAGAAGCAGCAACACGAAGCAGAAAGGGAATCGGCGAGAAGGAGTTCGGGTTACCGAGGAGGGATAAACGAATCTGACCTCTTCGTGAGCGAATATAGAAAGGAACAACGGGAGGCTGAAAGAGAAGCACTCGCACAACATTCTTCTTATCAAGGGATCTTAAGTGAAGTTGATCTCAAATTGGCACAGTTTAAGAAGGAACAGCGTCAAGCCGAGAAGGAAGCGGCCTTACGTAACGCAGCCTTTAAAGGAGAGCTTGCTTCAAGGAAATCATTCGAAAAAGATGCAAGCAATAGAACTGTCTCTGACCCAACGGTGTCGGCCGAGAAGCTCCCAAACGGAGGAGAACTTGCGCATGATATGAATGTGGTTTCACCCGCAAGCGCAAGGGATAACGAGCTTGAACAGCCCAATGAAATTAGTATTGAGGACGATTCCTCTACAGATAGTGATGCCGAAGAAGATAGTCCAATGTTACGATTATTTGCTCTCAGTATGAGTTCGAGCATGGAATAATGACATAATGAGTTCTTGACCCAAGTCATTAGGGTGTCCACCAATGCCTTAGCGATACCATGGACACAGGGAAATATTCATGGTTAGTGTAACTCAGATCATGAAGAAAATATACAACGTTGTATGTAATATAAAGTGGTTTCGTGTTAGTTTTTTACAATAATAGAAAGTATAATATGCATTTCTTTCAGCTTATCGCATATGAAACAAAAATTTTGTCCCTTCAGGCGGCAGGATTGCTACTGATCCTTGGCGAAGATGATCCCATGGGGATATTTTTCGTTTTGTAATTAGATTTATGAGGCATCTCCTTCTCTGTGATGTTGTTATTATGCCTGCTGCCACTACCTTGTTCCCTGAGGCACATCTTACAGCAGCAATGCCTAACGTCATCAATGTAGTTGTCGCGAGTAATGATTTCCTTGTGAAGGGCAAAGAACAAGGCAAACTGGGGGTAGATAAAGAAAGCTGCAACAATGGCAGCAATCCACCTCACAAGCAATACGCTCACGAGGACATCAAGGCAACAGAAAACAGCAACGACGAGGGCAATCCATTTATTGAAATTGACAGTTCCGTAGATTCCGATCGAAGCCACAATTATCCCGGCAATGTTCTTCGCAACCACTGTGTAGTTATAATTCTCCATCTCTCTCGTCATCTGCTCCACAGCGTCGTCATCGTCATAAACCACATTGTCAAGAGCCTCCGCCCTGGTCACCGACAAACCAAGATAGACTGTAATGATAATACAAACATTTTTGATAATGTAGATGATGTCCACAAGTATGCAAACTCGAATAAGGTCACAGCAGGAACCAAATATAGGGTCTCTTGTTATCTCATCCGAATCGTCGAGATCGTCCTCCAAACCGCTCACCAATGCAAGTACTGAAGGATCAACAGGCAACGTACAAGACTTGGACGTGCTGTCCGGTGCCTCGGAGCTATCCCTCGTTAGCACTGAGGGTTGGCGGTGATAAGAATTTGAAATACTATTCACATTTCTCTCCTCGTCTTCCTCGATATCGCTGAGTGTGTTGTCAGAGGTCATTGTTAAAGCGTTTGAACAATATTATGTTTTGAACAGAAAGGAGGAAATGATTTTTTTCTACTTATAGCTCTTTTGGAAACCAACACGAACTTCATTTTTATTGTAACCCTCCCTTCAATATACTATGATTTTTAGTGTCACTCCTCTCACTCTAGTTCGGATTATTATCACTTCAAAATGTACGAGTACTTAAAGTTACCCAACTTCGGAAAATACTTGAGGGTATCTTTTGGTCCAAAGGTATTTTTTAACTTGAAGTACTGAAGTTAATCGAGAATCGTAAAGAAGCAGAGAAAGCTGTTCGGTGAAATATTTGTTCATGAATTTGAGTTTTCTTGTTCTCCATAATTAACGTAGATTGTCTTCATGACCAACTTCAATGAGTTTAACAGCGCGTTAAGTATTTCGTTCGCCCCGCAGGTGAACTTAGTATTCAATTACAAGTATTTCATTTTGGCAAATACAACCTTATTCTCGTAGTAACCTCACACCCATACACTAGTGTTCCTTCACATGCCAACAAAAGAAACTAGGAGCGAAAAAAATAAACCCTGGCAACGTAGACTAATTCTATTAGAGCTAGTAGTAATCCGTACAAATGGTGTAATGTTTGGCCTATTAGAGTTGTATGCAAGTTAACATATTGTTCGTAAGAACTAGTAATCGCAGAGTATAAGACCACTTATTATTAAAAGTAATAAAGTGTATCAGACATACAGCTAGAAATTGCAGCGGATCGTGTAAATAATATATATACTATTACAAAAATTGTTTTATATATTTCTATCTGTAGTTTACTTTGCTTTTAACATGTTTGATGACACTTCACTGTGTTGTTCTTCTTTGCTCAAGGTATTTGGGATTTTTTCTCTTGCTTTAGACCGGGGGCATTGGAAATGCCTTGAGTCTGATACCAAGGATCGAGGGGAACTCGGCAAACAAATCCGTCGTTGCCGCAATCGCAGTTGCGGGCATCGTAGGCCTTGCCTTCATCGTTGAGTAGGTAGTACCTGCAACGCTTCTGCCACGGACAATCGTCTCCGTTGTCCGGAATCTCGCTGGGACAAACGGCAGGGTTATTGAGGATGGGAAGAATCTGGCTGCTTTGATAATGCTGCACAGATTCGGCCGTCGATCCCGAGAACACGTTGGCATCGATGTTAATAGTAGCCGGAGTAGTTCGGGTAAGACCCGAAGTCTCTCGAAAGGCTAGGCGTTCTGCCTTACAGTTACCAGTGCACTTCCACCACCAGTCATTACATTCGGCTAGACAGGAGTTGTGTTCTTCGTTTGACGATTTTTTGTTGCAATTTTGGACGCAGGTCGTATCTTGAAGGATGCACGAGTTTTCACAGGAGTGCAGGCACTTGCCCTCGCACTTGAGAAACGTTGGGACGTTGACATCGTGACATTCCATATCGTCACAGCATTTATCATCGCGATAGCTCTTAAAGGCTTTGGAACAGCAGCTAAAACAAGTTTGGTCCAACCCTTCGACCTCAGTACAAGTGGGATATTTGATAGCGACAGGGCATGACTTAAACTGGCAATTGTTGTTCGGATCGCGGCTCACGAAGGTTCCATCTTCATATGTTTTAACATCCGTCGGACACATGATCAATGGACATTCTTCGAATTCACAATTATTGTAAGGATCACGGCCCACTAATGAGCCGTCGCCACATTCTTTTTGATCCCTTGTGCACGCCTTAAACGAGGGGCATGCCGGAAATTCGCAATTGTCTTTGGGCTCGCGACTGAGATAAGAACCATCCTCACACTTCTTCACGTCTGCCGTGCAATCCACGACAGCACAAGGACGAAAATTGCAATTGTTTTTCGGGTCACGATTTACAGGAGGACCAAGAGGGCATTGTTTCATGTCCTGAGCACAGCCCCCTCTCAACTGCTGCGCGGTTACTGAGTGGATAGAGACCGAGAGGAAAAGAGCGGTAGGGATCAATTTTTGAAATTGAAGATTCATGATATATTTTGTAGTTGATGTCTGTTCTTGAGTTTTTATTTTATGAGACTTTTGTTTGTAAGTTAATTTGTGAGACTAAAAAGAGGAGACGAAAGATTTCAAAACAACTAAAAATTTAGGTGAATATTTGAGTCCCGCTCGATGAAAATATTGCACAGTAAAATTGAGGTGAATATAATTGAGTCCCGCTCGAAGAAAATATTGCTCAGACATTCCACAACTTCACTCACTCGAAAGATACCCCATGAGGAGTGGTTCCAAACCAGTTTCAATCCAGCATCATGTTTAACATTGCAGAACCAACGAGCAAGAAAAATACGCTACACAGCAAGTGCCCGTATATTAGCCAAAGGGAAGCGCCCATCGACGATATAGAGTTTTAAAGTGGACTAGAGTTCCATAACTGTTTCATAAACATCGGCTAAGCATAGACTTCCCCTTTTATCACTCCCGATTTTCTTCCACGTGTTGGCAAAGTTGTTTTATAAGCTTTGGGAGATCGTCAAAGCCACAGTAGGGTGTAAGCGTAAGAAGGCTGTAACGTTGCAATGAGTTTCTTTTGTTGTTGTCATGGCAATTGTTGCGAATGTAATCGAGAATTGGGTCGGCGTTCTGGTGGTAGACACTCAGGCGTTCTTCCACGATTTCCGTTGTATCGTCGTCCCTCTGAACGGTCCAGTCACAGGAAGTCTCCTTGGTGGCATGATGAGTCAATGACGACGAAAATCGTGTGTGGGATTCGCAAACGTGCCCCTTTGGTGGCAGGTGGGGTGGCATTCTCCATCCGTTGTGATCCACACCACGAATATTGTAGGACCGACCACACTTGGAGCAGGCCCGGCGTCCCAGAAGTTTGGTCTGGCACACAAAATCGGGAACATCGAGTTGGACTACCGTTCGGATACGAAGAGTATCCGGCCAAGTATTTTCCATCAGGACTACCTGTTGGAGAGTCCGAGGGAACCCATCGAGGATGTAGCCACGCGGGGTTTGGAGATCAAGCAATCCTTCCAATACTGTTTCTCCCACCACAGCGTCTTCTACTAAAGTCCCATTCGCCATTTGGGCGACCAGATCCGGTCGAAGCTTTCGTAGGACATCACTGGCAGTCACCAGTGGTATGTCGAGGGCCTTGGCAAAATGCTTTCCATAGGAACCCTTGCCGCTACCTGGT
>Ga0209503_10001015_pt1 | contig 15201 bp, 16 predicted proteins | sample SouAtlMetagenome_2_FD_187448 | JGI IMG/M metagenome (GOLD analysis project Ga0209503, IMG submission 187448) | Marine eukaryotic phytoplankton communities from Atlantic Ocean - South Atlantic ANT15 Metagenome (SPAdes) (version 2) | ecosystem: Environmental > Aquatic > Marine > Oceanic | place... | reverse complement strand
GATTAAACCTTCACCAAGGGGCGAGCTAGAGATCACAGATATCAATAAAGACTATCTAAAAAAAGGACAATTAAAGGTAGCAACTCTTGGCAAAGGTTTCGCATGGCTTGATACAGGAACTCATCAATCATTATTAGAAGCTAGTCAGTTTGTAAGTACTGTCGAAAAAAGGCAGGGAAGCAAAATTGGTTGTATTGAAGAAATTGCCTACAAAAATCATTGGATCAATAAAAAACAAATAAAGAAAGAGGCATTAAAATTAAAAAATACAAAATATGGAGAATATCTCTTAGAGATAGTTAAAAAATAAATGGAAATAATTCATACAGCCCTAGAAGGTTGCGTAGAAATTGAACCAAAAATTTTTTCAGATGAAAGAGGCTTTTTTCTTGAGACATTTCAGAAAGAAAGATACAAAGAATTAGCAGGAATTGACTTAGAATTTGTGCAAGACAATCATTCAAGATCCTCCAAAGGGGTGTTAAGAGGATTGCATTTTCAAAAAAATAAACAACAAGGAAAGCTAGTAAGAGTTGTCGAAGGTCAGGTATTTGACGTGGCTGTAGATATCCGCAAAGATTCTGAAACCTATGGGAAGTGGCATTCAGTAATCTTGAGTGCTTCTAACAAAAAACAATTTTATATTCCTCCAGGCTTTGCACATGGTTTTTATGTAATGTCTAACACAGCTGATTTTGAGTACAAATGTACTGACTATTATGATTTTTCTGATGAGGGTTGCATCTTATGGAATGACAAGACTCTTGGAATAGATTGGCCTTCAGATGAGGTAATAGTTTCTGAAAAGGATCAGAATGGAATGCATTTTGATGATTTAAATTGAAAATTTTATTATTTGGAAAAAATGGACAGCTAGGTAAATCAATTGCCGAAGTACTCAGATCAAAAGACATAGATTTTGTTGCTCTCTCAAGAGATGATATTGATATTACAGATCACAAAGCTTTAAAAAAATCTTTTAATGAGCATAAGCCAAATATTTGCATCAATGCTGTTGCTTATACGGATGTTGATCAATCAGAGATCAATACTACTTATGCAGATAGAGTAAATAACCTTGCTGTTTCAGAAATAGCTAAGAATTGTTCAGATTTTGGTTCAAGATTAATACATTTTTCAACAGATTATGTTTTTGATGGAACAAAAGATACTCCTTATACAGAGAAAGATAAACCAAATCCTTTAAATCATTATGGCATATCAAAACTAGAAGGTGAAAAAGCAATTGAAACATCAGGTTGCTCTTTCACAATTATTAGAACCTCATGGGTTTTTAGTGAATATAGAAAAAATTTCTTAAAGACGATCCTTAATATTTCAAAGAATGCAGAGAGAATTACAGTTGTACATGATCAACATGGTTGCCCAACTTATGCTAAAGATATTTCCAAAGTAGTTTTTCAATTGATATCCAATAAGAGGTTTCTTAATAGTGAATCAAAGATATACCATTTTTGTGGAAATAAATGCATGAGCTGGTATGAATTTGCCTCTCATATAGTAAAGGCTGCTCATGACAATGGTTATATTGGCAATGTAGTGGTTGACCCGGTACAGAGTAAGAACATTATAGACAATAAGCCAAATAGACCTAAATATTCTGCTCTTTCTCCAAAAAGGATAATAAAAGATTTTGATTTAGAATTTTCAGATACTATTTTAGCTATAAATAAAACAGTTAAAAATATTATCTATTTATCTTAAGACATGAATTATTTCATCTAAAAGAGAATAGCCTGCAAAATTTATATTGTTCTTATTTCTTCTAAGTAAATATGTTTCAGAATTAGAAACAAGTTGTGTAATATTTTGAATTTGTATCTCTGTTCTATTCTTATCCTTTACGAAAGGATAGCTATGCCAAGAATTTGCAATAATTCTGAGAAATGCATCCTTTTCGCTAATTTGTTTAAATGAGTTTTCATCAGCCCATTCTAGAAAAATAATTAACTCAATATTTCTACTTTTTTTTGCTATTTTCTTAATTTTAATAGGCAATTTATTATTTGATTGGCTTAGAGAGACCTGTTCGTAAAATAAATCTTTATTAATTAATCGATGAGTCATTTCTTTTTTTATGTTCAAAACAGGGTATGCAGGAAGAATATAAGAGCTGTTTTTTGTATTTGAAATAATCGCAAGATCCTCTGTAATTAATTCCCCTCCTTTTTGAAGGCAATCTAGTAAGGCATTTGATTTACCATTTCCACTTTTTCCTGAAAAAATAATATTTTTTCCATTAACAGTGGCGGCGCTTGCATGAACTGCAAGAAAATCATTTAGAACAAAGTACATTGGCAAAGCCATGTTGCATATTAATTTTGCAAAGGAAGATTCATCAAATTTTTTAAAACATTCATAGTAGATCTCACCTGATTTATTGATTTCATAAATTATTTCAGACTTCAAAAAAATTACGCATTTATCATTTGTAGTATTTTTGAATGAATTATCACTATTTTTAACATAATGATTAGATAGTTTTTTTTGTATGATCTTGATATCTGAGCTAACAGAAGGAATTCTTTCTTCGAAAAAGACTATTTTTTTGTCTGAATTTAGGGTCTTATTAAATGTTTTGTAGAAATAATTTGACAATCAACTACTAACTGCTTGACCTAACCAAGTGCCGCCATCGTCACCACCAACTTCTTTTGCTCCACCAAATTGCGCTATGCCTTTAGTAATCTCTTCCATGTTGCCGTGTTCAGTGATTTCAGGTTTGTTCCATTGATTTTTTTTATTCATAGGTTTAAGTGTTTTAATATGAGATCAGCTACTAACTGCTTGACCTAACCAAGTGCCGCCATCGTCACCACCAATTTCTTTTGCTCCACCTAATTCCACTATGCCTTTAGTAATCTCTTCCATGTTGCCATGTTCAGTGATTTCAGGTTTATTCCATTGCTCTTTAATGCTCATAGAGGATTATTATTACACTTTTTGAGAATATTTAAAGTTAAAAATGATTTTTTTTGACCCACTTAGATAAAGCCAATATGTGATAAATAGTAAGCCAATTAACATTATCACCTTTTCTTGATGATAAATTTAAAAAAATCTCATCAAAATATCGTTTATCCAAATATTTATCCAAGATAGATTTATTGTTAAAAATTTGTTTCTTTAGGTCTTGTATTTTTATGCTCGCAACTGTTTTTTCAGCTAGGGGGCTGATATCAGTTTTTGAAAGTCTTTGTACAATTTTTTCTGGAACTATGTTTTGCATTGAATTCCTTAAAATGTATCTATTCGTCCCATTTTTTAATTTTTGAGAATCAGGCAAAGAAAGACAGAAATGAATTAGTCTTATATCAAAGAATGGGTTTCTAATATCAATTGATCTTAATTTGCCAGCCTTATTCATTGAGCATATTGCATCCTCCCAGATTGGATGTTGCAAAGTAGTTAAATGAAAGTTGTTTGTATCTGACTGTTCTGAAAGATTTAAAGAACTCATTTTATTTAATTTATTTTCAATCCATCCGTCTTGAACCGTACCTTTCCTTACTCTTTTAAGTTTTTCTTGTAATAGTGTATTTTGATGGCTTATTAAATTTGAGGACCTCAAAAAAGGCTTCAAAACATATTCCTTAAGAGTTGAAGTATATGTAAAATTTTTACCTGATTTTTCTCTTAAGGCTTTAGCTTCCCTAAATAGTTTGAAAATTTTTAGGTATTTACCTAATCTATAGAGTCTTTCATATCCATGAGAAATAACTGAATCACCATCGAACCCCTCAAGATGTACTTTTGTATTCTTGTTTTGAAGAGATTCCAAAATAGAATCCATCAAATACATATTCACGGCCACTATGGGTTCGTCATAATTTTGTAAATTATCATCTAGATATTTAATCGGGTTTTGATTATTAATTTGAACTATATTTTTTTTTAGATTTGGGTATTTTTTATAAACCTCTTCTTGATAGTTGCTTTCATCTGTTTTCTTAGCATCTTCATTGCTTAAGCCAATAAATTTAAAAGTTGAGGCAATTATTTTATTTTGCTTATTCTGAGCTGCGACTGAAATAATTGAGCTTGAGTCTAAGCCTCCACTTAAGGCAATACTTGTTGGTTGATTAGGATCAACATTATCATTGACCACCTTTGTAAATATCTCGTTAAATGCTTCAGCATATTCTTGGTCAGTCTTTAGAATTAATTCCTCAGGTTTTTCAAGATTAAAATATGGGCTAGTTGAAAGGTTTTCATTAATTATTGTTAATTTCATTCCTCTTTTAAGTTTTTTAATCTTTTTGAAGAAAGTTTCTTCCTCTAATTGCATTGAAAAAATAATATATTCTAGAAGCCTATCTTCATTTAATTCATTACTAAGCATTCCAGATTTCTGAATTAGGTTTATGTCTGATGAGAAAATAAGAGAACCATTTTGATAGAAAAAATACAATTCTTTTTGACCAATATGATCGCTAAAGGCGTATGCTTGATTTTCAAGATTATCAAAAACTAAAAAAGTAAATTTGCCAATAAAATCTTTAATTTTTTGTATTTTATTATTTGAATATAAATAGTGTATTAATTCTGCATCAGAAATATCAAATAAATTAAAAGCTTTCTGAAATTGTATTTTATTTAAAAGAGTTGAATCTGAAAAAACTAAAATATTATTTTTAAAATAGATGGAGTAGGTGGAGCAAGATGAGTTATTTGAATAAACTTTGGTATTCTCATCTGCAAAAAGACACTTAAAATCATTTAAACTATTTTCAAAATTCCTATTTAAATTATCAGAGCTAGCATTAGACCTAAAATTATTTATCCCAACAAAAGACATTTCCTAAAAAATCCTCTCAATTACCCTGTAATTTAGGATATTACTATTATCTTCATTAATGAGTTTTCCATTACTCTCAACCCAAGCATGAGAAGATAAACTTTCATCTTTTTTTGAAACTGCTATACATAATTCAGGATTAAAACCATGGTTCTTTAGAACTTTAAATAAAACAACAGATTTAATCAGGCAAGAATTTATAAATAAAAGTTTTGATATTTTTTCAGTTTTTTGTGAAAAATAGAATTCATTAAGATTCCTAGGACCTTTCTTGGAAAATTTTTTTTTAGCAGAAATATTTTTTCTTACAAATGAAAAAGATAAAAACTTTATTTCAATAAATGTTTTTAGAAGAATATATATAATCAAAAAATTAATCATCAGTTTTATCATTTTCTATGATAATGCCAATTTCTATAGCTTTTTTAATAAATTGGAGTGTATCTTTTTCAATTAGGTTATTCTCTTCTTCAAAATCTAATTTCAATCTTTCTACCACCATATTCGCTGAATAGTTATTAGTTTCTATTATCTTAATTATTACTTTACCTGTTGCATTAACTTCTAAAAATTTTCCAGAGCTTGTATTCAGAATAATTAGATTATTATCAACCTCAGTTTTAAGACAGTCATCAGAAAATTTAAGTTTGTAATTACTGTTGCCCATCAAAACTCTCCAAGACTACCTTTGATTTTTGCAAATTTTATTGCATATAAACAGGAAATTATCCCTATACCAATGAAGGAGAAGGATAGGCCTATTAAGTATGTAAGATTAGTTGAAATGCTTTCAGTAGAAATGCTACCTATTAGCAGTTCGCGCAATAATTCAACGCTATGTGTAATTGGAAGAAAATAAGATATTTGGCTTAATTGTGTATCAACAATTTCTGAGGGGAAAATTATGTTACCAAAGCCAATACACAGTATTAAATTTATTGAATTAACAAAATCCCCCTTCTTCAGAATAATTATGAAGAAGGCAGAAATTAGCCCTATGCCAACAAAACTTATAATTGATAAACTCATCACTAACATTAAAAGTGCAAAATTCCCCAAATTATTTATTTGTAAATCAAAGAAGATTACACCGAATATCAGTATTAGAAAGAACCTAAATAATGCAAAAACTGTAGGATAGATAAACAAAGAGACCATTAATTCAGCATTAGATCTTCTAAAAAGAAGCAATTCTTCAAAAACTCCAGTCAGTTGAAGTTCTCTGGCTTGAGCTGCACCTCTAGAAGAAATTGTCATTGCAAGATCTATAATTGCCAACCCAATTACAAAATAACCAAAACTATTGCCTTTAAAATCCCCGAAAATTTCATTATTAAGAGTTAGCTTAGATAAATTGCTCAAAATGAAAAGCAGGAAGAAAACCGTAATAACCGAAATAAAAAAATTTGTTCTGTAGGAATACGCTATAAGAAAATCCTTTCTCAAAAACGCATAAAATATTTTGAATGACTTAAACATTTCTATTTTCCTTATTTAAATCTATAAGCTTGTTATATTTATTATTTATTTCGTGTGGACTGTGTGTTGCCCAAACAATAGCCTTATTTTTTTTTAGAAAAATATCTTCATATATAAAATCAATTATTTGCTTTCTTGATGACTCATCTAATGAGTTTGTAATTTCATCAAATAGAAAAATATCAGCTTCAGAAATTAATGATCTTGCTATCATTACTCTTTTCTTCTGTCCGCTAGATAGGTTCATAAATCTTTTTTCTAAGAATTTATCAATTCCAAGAATATTAATGAGATCATCGTCTAATATGGAAACTTTATTGTTTGCCAAAGAACTAAAAAACCTTAAATTTTCTTTAACTGACAATCTCCAAAAAAATGATCTCTCATTTGTAGAAACAAATGAAATTTTTCCATTTCTACCAATACTTCCTTCATCCTGAGTGATTAAATCAGCAAGAATCTTAAGTAAAGTAGTCTTTCCTGAACCATTATTTCCTACAAGGCATATGAAATCCTTTGAATCTATATCCATTGAAAAATTATCAATTACTGAAATAAAACTATTTTCTTTTGAAGATAATTTAAATTTTGGTAAATCAAATTTCTTAGATATATTATTTACTTCAATTAGCATCTTGATTTTTAAAGTAGTTATCTACCTTAGTATAGACAAGAAATTCATCATTCTGTTTTTTGCCGATTTTTTTTAATTCATTTATTGAATGCTTTCCAAGTTCTCTAAAAGATCTCTTCAAGTACTTGATATAAATTTTAAAGAAATTAAACCTATTTATAGTTTCACCAAATTCTCTACTTAGTTTCTTTGTGCTTGGAAAAAAAATACTTCTTATTTGTTCTAATTTAGTAATTAAATTTTTATCATTCCTAAATTTCTTAATCTTTAAAAGCCTTTTCTGGCTGACTCCAGCTTGAGAAAATAAAAGTCTTATAGCATCAACTAATAAATAGTCATCCATGCTTTTAGCTTCAATATGTTCTTCCAATATCTTTGACTTTAAATTATGTGCATTAAAGTAATTCAAAATATCCAGATAAAACCTCAACTCATGTTCTAAAGAATTATTTTTAATAATCTTTATGGCTTTAGTAATATCAAAATTTTTTGATTCTAAGATTTTGTATAGATCGGATATGAATACTAGGCCTGATCCTAGAATTTCTTTTGATGTGCCATGATAAAGCAAATGTGCAAAATTCTCTTCAAGACTCGGTGCATTAATATTCTTTTCATCAATAGTAAAATTATTTTCATTTCTTAATATTTCTTTTGTTAGAAAGCACTCATTTTTATAGTCACCAAGGATGCTAAAATGAACTTCAATAATTAGGCCATTTGAATCTATAAGCTTTGGTAAATCATAATTGTCTTCACTATGAAAGATTTTAAAATTTCCGACTGGTCTGCCAGGAAAATAAAATCCAAATTTCTTGAGCAAGAGAACTGCGCTATCCAAATCATTTACATGAACCAAAACATCAAGATCTCTTAAGGTTCTGAAACTTGCATCTTCGTAAATAATTCTTGAAATACTTAACCCCTTCAAGATTGAATATCTAATATTATTTAATTCAAATTCATGTGAAATCTTTCGCGCAATTTCGTGTAATTTAAGATTTCTTACGGATAAAAGAATCGCTTCTTTTTTAAGCTTTTTAAGACTATCTTCATTTAAGTAGTCTGTAAGTTTATTTTTATACATGAAATCAAGAAAAAATTTATGGAGATAATTTATTTCAATTTTTTTAATAATTGAATCTTGTGAATTGTCTTGACTGGCTAAAAAAAAATCTTCTTTATTCGCTGAACCGATCAATAAATTAAAAATAAATTTATTTTGAAAATTTGTAATTTCTTGATTCATATTAATTCACATAATAGCAAGTAATTTTGCTGGCAAATAGCTAAGTAATAACAATCTTAGCTTGGGTATTGATACAAAAAAAAATATAATCCATTAGATGAAAGACCCTATCTACAGTCAAGATCTAGAAGATTGGTTAGATGCCTTAGAAAACCTAATTTTGTTTAATGGCAAAGCGAATACTAAAGAATTGCTTTCCGATTTCATCTCTCATGCAGTTAATAAGGGCCTTATAGATGATAATTTTTTTGAAATACCTTTTATTAACTCAATTTCATCATCTGAAGAAGATTCTTATCCTGGTAATTGGGAAATTGAAGAAAAGATTAGGCATTACATAAGGTGGAATGCTTTAGTTACAGTTCTTAAGGCAAATCAGGTTCTTGATTTAGGCGGCCATATATCTACATATTCATCTGCTGCAACATTGTATGAAGTTGGTTTCAATCATTTTTTTAAGGGTGGGAATTTAGCTGATATGGTTTATTTTCAAGGACACTCTTCTCCAGGAATTTACGCCAGGTCTTTTCTTGAAGGGAATATATCAACCAAGCACTTAGATAATTTTAGACAAGAGATTAATGGAGATGGCTTATCATCTTATCCTCATCCTTGGCTAATGCCTAACTACTGGCAATTTCCTACAGTCTCCATGGGTTTGGGGCCAATAATGTCAATTTATCAAGCTCATGTCATGAAATATTTAGAACAAAGAGGCTTATTAGAGAATAACCCAAATAGGAAAATTTGGATGTTTTGCGGTGATGGAGAGATGGATGAACCGGAATCAATGGGTTCCATATCACTAGCTGCAAGAGAAAAGCTTGATAATTTAATCTTTGTAATAAATTGCAATTTGCAAAGGCTTGATGGTCCTGTAAGAGGAAACTCAAGAATCATCACTGAATTAGGTGCTATTTTTAAAGCAGCTGGGTGGAATGTAGTGAATTTAATTTGGGGCAGAAAATGGGATGACCTATTAGCTAATGATTCAACTGGTGCTCTTAAATGGGTAATGAATAATACTGTTGACGGAGAATATCAGAATTTTAAAGCCAAGGGTGGAGCGTACACTAGGAAACATTTTTTTGGCAAGCATCCTGAAGCTCTAAAACTTGTTGAAGATATGTCAGATGATGAAATAGAAAATTTAAATAGAGGAGGTCATGATCCGTTGAAAGTATTCAATGCTTATAAATCAGCTTATGAATGTATTGATAGGCCTACTGTAATTCTTGCATTTACTGTCAAAGGTTATGGTATTGGTTCAAGACAAGCAGACAATACTACGCATCAAGTGAAAAAACTCACTGAAGAAAACCTTAAAGACTTTATTAAAAACTTTAATTTGCCTATTGATTCTAAAAAGTTAAATAACTTGGATTACCTTAAACTCGGTAAGAATAGTAAAGAGTATAAATATTTAGTAAATCAAAGAGAAAAGCTAGGAGGCTTCTTGCCAAGAAGGGCTCCAACTAAGGCTAGTTTGAAAGTACATGACAACTCTCATTTTGATGAATTTAATATTGAATCTAAAAGAGAGATGTCAACGACAATGGTTTTTGTGAGGCTTATAACTTCATTATTAAGAGATAAAAAAATTGGGAAATATATAGTCCCCATAGTACCTGATGAGGCAAGGACTTTTGGTATGGATGGACTTTTTAGACAATTTGGAATTTACAGTAGAGAGGGTCAAAAATATCAACCAGAAGATGCTGATAAAGTAATGTGGTACAGAGAGTCTAAAGATGGGGTGATGTTGGAAGAGGGAATAAATGAGGCAGGCGCTTTTTCTGCATGGATCGCATTAGCGACATCTTATGCAAACAATTTTCTTCCTATGGTCCCATTCTACATCTACTACTCAATGTTCGGTTTTCAGAGAGTGCATGATTTAGCATGGGCTGCTGGTGATGCCAGAGCTAGAGGTTTTCTTTTAGGAGCTACATCAGGTAGGACCACACTAAATGGTGAAGGTCTACAGCACCAAGACGGACATAGCCATCTTTTAGCCCAAACAATTCCTAACTGCAAATCTTATGACCCTTGTTTTGATTATGAGTTAGCTGCAATTATTAAAAATGGGATAGATGATATGTACGTAAAAAATAATGATAATTATTATTATTTAACTCTGATGAATGAAAACTATAAGCATCCCAAAAGACCAAAAAATTTGAAGGATTCTGAAATAATGCAGGGAGCATATTTATTAAAGCAAGTTAATAAAGCAGATGTTAGGTTGCTAGCATCAGGATTGACATTACGTTTTGCTATAGAAGCCTCAAAAAAATTACTGGAATTTGGTATCAAATCTAATATATGGAGCATTACAAGTTTCAATGAGTTAGCAAGAGGTGGCATGATTGCTGATCAGGAGAATATGAATGAACAGAACTCAAAATCTTATGTTGAGAACTGTTTTAAAGACGAAATGCCTACAGTTGCAGTCTCTGAATATCAGAAATTATATGCTGAGCAAATAAGAAAATGGGTAAGTGGTAATTATGTTTGCTTGGGTACTGATGGTTTTGGTAGAAGCGATACTAGAGAAAAATTAAGAGAATTTTTTGAAATTGACTCTAATCACATAGCCTATAATGCCTTATTAGCATGTGGTCTTAACAAAGAGGCAAAAAAATTTAAAACTAAACATAAGATAAAATTAAACAAAGACAACCCTTATATAAGATGAAAGAGATAGAGCTAAAAATCCCAAATTTAGGAGAGGCAGAAGATACAGAAATTATTGAAATCTCTGTCAAAAAAGGTGACAAGCTCAGCAAAAATGATCCGATTATTGTTTTAGAGTCAGAGAAAGCTGCCATGGAAGTACCATCAGACTTCGATGGAAAAATCAAAGATATAAAAGTAAAAGAAGGAGATAATGTTAAAGAGGGAACGGTTTTTGCTGTTATTGAAGTTGAAGAAATTGAAGGGATAAAAGAAGAAAAAGAAGAAATTAAGGCTTCACCAAACCAAACCTCACCTATTGAAGTTAAATCAGAAAGAATTGAAAAAGCTTCAATAGATTTTAGTGGTATAAATGCTGGGCCTGCAGTGCGAAAAATAGCGCGAGAGCTAGAGATAGATCTTAAAAAAATTATTGGCTCAGGCAAAAATAAGATGATCACTAAAGATGACCTTAAGAATTTTATACACTCAAGTAGCAGTCTCCAAAAAATCGAATATGCGAATTTAAAAAGTTTAGAAGTTTTTGGCGATTATGAAATTGAAAATCAATCAAAAATTAGAAGAGCTGGTGCTAAGAACTTAACTCAATCATGGCAGTCAATACCTCATGTTTCACATTTTGAGGAAGCAGATATAACGAAGATTGAAAAACAAAGAAAGGATTTAAATGAGATTTCAGCCATCAAAATTACTCCTCTTGCATACATTATTAAAGCAACCTCACTTGCCCTAGAGGAATTCCCTTTGATGAACTCATCTTTGGTAGATGATGGAAAATTAATGGTAAAGAAATATATCAATATAGGAGTAGCAGTGAATACTGACCAAGGTTTGGTAGTTCCTGTTATAAAAGATGTTAATAATTTAAAGATTGGGCAAATAGCGGAAAATATTTTAGAAATTTCCATTAAAGCACGAGATAAAAAGTTAATGAAAAATGATATTACAGGTTCAACATTCACCATATCAAGCTTAGGCGGAATAGGTGGGACTGGTTTTTCACCTATTATAAACCCACCAGAAGTAGGTATTATTGGCGTTTCAAGAGCAAGAAATGTTGCAAAAATTGAAAATGGAAGTCTTGTTGATACAACTATTTTGCCATTCTCATTATCGTATGATCACAGAGTTATAAATGGTGTTGATGCTGGAAATTTTATGACTTTTATTAAAGCTACCATCGAAAAAGGTTTATAATTTACACATGTTTGTAGGCTATGCGCCATTAAGCTTTATCTTATCAATTCTATTTTGTATAGGCCTTATATACCTAGATAAAAAAGCAGCTATAGCTGGCGATATAAACGTAAGACAAAGCGCCCAGACTCTGCATAAAAAATCAATTTCTAGGTTTGGAGGTGTTGCTATCTATCTATCCACAATATTTACAACCTATTTATTTGGTTTTGATTGGAACTCAAATGCTTTTTTGATCTTAGTAATATGTTTACCAGCTTTTTTAGTTGGTTTCATTGATGATTTGAAATTTAGCTTAGATCCAAGATTAAGAATTGTCTTGCTTTTGCCTGTGCCAATATTATTTTTTTATTTTGCTGACATAAGGGTCACAGATTTAAATCTTGGATACTTTGATGATTTTTTAGAAATAGAATTTCTTGCTCTGTTCTTTCTTTGTTTCGCAATGGTTGGAATGATGAATGCTTTCAATCTAATAGATGGCATAAATGGACAATTATCTTCTTATTTAGTTTCAATAATAATTGCACTAAAAGTTATAGAAAATATTTCAGGTGCAGATTTTCCTTTATCAGATGAATTTAGATATTTCACAAATATTTTGCTGGGAGCATTAGCAGGTTTTTTTCTCTTAAATCTTTTCGGTAAAATTTTTCTTGGTGATGCTGGTGCTTATTTTTTAGGCTCTATTGTATGTTTTGGGTTAATAGAAGCTCAACAAAGCAATAACCTCTCACCCTGGGCTGTAATGTTAATACTGGCATATCCTTTTACAGACTTAATTTTTAGTATTTTAAGAAGAAAGTTTATTACAGGGGGTAATGCAATGCAGCCTGATGCCGAGCATTTACATCACGTAATTTACCAACGTTTTGAAACATTAAGATTTCGTCATGATAGGGCTAGACACTTCTTTACAGTTGTATTCCTTACTATTTTTAATTTTCCTTATATAGCTTCAGCAGTCTATTTTTCTAATAATACTCCTGCCTTAATGAGTATATTTGTGGTCTATATTCTTAGTTATTTATTGATTTATTTTTCTCTAAGCCCTAGGTTCTTACTTAGAGATGATAAAAAATAAATTATTAGTTACAGGAGTTGCTGGCTATATTGGCAGCACTTTTACTTATGAGGCTTTAAAAAAAGGGTATGAAGTTGTAGGTGTCGATAACTTTTGTAACTCAGACGATGCAATAGTCGATAATTTCTTACGAAATCATGCAGATCAATTTGAATTTATAGAATTAGATCTTCAGAATAAAGCTGAGCTTAATTCAGTACTCAGACAGCATAAAAATATAGATTGTGTGCTGCATTTTGCTGCATTAAAGTCTGTGCCTGAATCGGAAGAAAAATTTGATTTATACTGGAAAAATAATGTTGAAGGCACAAAGAGCCTTCTTGAAGCCATAGAAATTAACGGAATCAAGAATATAATTTTTTCTTCTTCTGCAGCCATTTATGGAGAGCAAGACATTCAACCTATAAATGAAGAAGCAGAACCAAAACCTATCTCAAATTATGCATTAACCAAACATCAGAGCGAAACGGATATTGAAGACTATGCATTAAATGGAATTATTAACGCTATTTCTTTGAGGTATTTCAATCCTGTTGCTTCACATGAAGATTATGTGATTTATGAAGACTATACAAAATCCAATAATCTTATGTCTGTAATTTTGCAGGTTGCAAAGAAAAAAATTGATTTATTAAAAATATATGGCAATGATTACCCTACTAAGGATGGCACTGCAGAAAGAGACTTCATACATATAAGTGACTTAATTGATGGACATTTTTTTGCATTAGAAAAAATTGGAACACTAGAGAACTATATTGAAATTAATTTAGGAACTGGCAAGAGCGTAAGTGTTTTGGAAATGGTTAAGACATTTAAAAAAGTGAATAAGATTGACTTCCAAGTAGAATTTGCTGCTAGAAGAAAAGGAGATGTAAGTATTAATTATGCCGAAGTTTATAAAGCTAGAGAGGTTTTAGGATGGCAATCTAGTCATAATTTAGAGAAAATGTGTAAAGATGCATGGGAAGCAGTTCAAAAATGAATTTAAATAAATTAAAAGATTCAGCTGTATTTGCTGCAAAAGAAGCAGGGATTTTTCTTAAGGAAAAGAGACTAGAAAATAAAGAAATATTAAAGGAAGAAGGCCGAGATATTAAATTAGTGCTTGATCAGGATGCCGAGAAAATTATTAGGAGCTATCTGGAAGGTACTAATATTGAAATATTAGGTGAAGAATATGGAGGGAATATATCATCAGGTAAATATTGGGTCGTAGATCCAATTGATGGGACTGCTAACTATTTTAGAGGTTTAGGTGAATGTTGTATTTCTATTGCTTTAATGGAGGGAAAAGAGGCATTAATTGGTGTTATTTACAATTTTAATAATGGGGAATTATATACAGCAATTAAAAGTCAGGGAGCATTTTTAAACCATAAAGAAATTTCAGTTTCTGATATTGCTTCAAGAAGTAAAGCTTCAATAACAACTGGTTTTCCAGCATCTGAAACAATTGAATCCTCTATGAAATTTTTGGAAGATCTAAAAGGTTGGAAAAAAGTGCGAATGTTCGGAAGTGCAGCACTTTCATGTGCATATGTTGCGTCGGGAAAGTGCGATTACTATGCAGAAAAAGGAGTTTATCTTTGGGATATTGCAGCAGGCATATGCTTGGTAAAGGAAGCAGGTGGTCACGTAGATTTTAAATTACTAGATAAAGAAAGGTACGAAGTAGTTTTTTCTAATAACTTGCTATGAAGATTGCTGTTGTTGCTGATAAAAAAGCCGGCCACCTAAGCCAATGTCTTGGGCTAAGAGAAGTGCTTAAAAGTTATAAAAAAGATAAAGATTTATTTCTTCTTAATAAAGACATTATTGCTTTTCCAGGATTCTTAGAAAGAGCCTTTACTTTAATCTATGAAAAATTATATCTATTCATGCTAAAACTACTCAATCCAAGTTTAGTAGACCGAGATTTTGATCTAGTAATTTGTTCAGGTTCTAGAACTGCTATTCCAGCATATTTATTGGCTAAATTATCAAGCGCAAAAATTATTTATATCGGGACGCCAAAATATAGAATAATGAAAAAATTTGAT
>Ga0209503_10001013_pt1 | contig 15254 bp, 9 predicted proteins | sample SouAtlMetagenome_2_FD_187448 | JGI IMG/M metagenome (GOLD analysis project Ga0209503, IMG submission 187448) | Marine eukaryotic phytoplankton communities from Atlantic Ocean - South Atlantic ANT15 Metagenome (SPAdes) (version 2) | ecosystem: Environmental > Aquatic > Marine > Oceanic | place... | reverse complement strand
TCATCGCACCGCCGGTGCGTGGATTATGGATATCTCACCAAGGATTCTTTGGAGCTTAAAAGCTTGCCACTCTATGAGGACGGACGATGGACCGGAGGGCCTGAGATACCCGACCCCAAACTCGGTTGGCTGATGTGGAGTGCCACCGGAGGGCATCCGGAGCTCGATAAGTCAGCCGTCTTGAGCTGGAAGGCAATGGAAGATGGCGAGCTTACTATTGAGGGAGTGTTAAAAGTTCCTACTCCCAATGGTAACGGAGTGAGGGGACGCGTGATGCGTTCGGATGGCACCGTGCTCGGTGAATGGCCCGTTGACCAGGGCAAGGAGTCGGCGACAAGGCTCACCGGAGTGAAGGTGAAAGCAGGCGAGCACGTTTGGTTCGTCGTCGATAGCCGGGGTGAGCATAGCCACGATTCCTTCAACTGGGCTCCTCGGCTTTCGGACGTGCGTGGGGAAGTGGCCAATGCGAAGGATGAATTTGGCGGTCCGGGACTTCGGCCATTGGCACAACTCGCCCAAGTGTTACTTTTGAGTAACGAATTCTTTTTTGTCGATTGAGATGAAACATCACGAGCAAGGCCACGGCGGCTACATTGGTAGCCGCCGCGAATTTCTTTCCCGCTACGGGATGGGCATGGGTGCGCTCGCGATGGGCGGGCTTCCGAGTGCGGTGGCGTCAGGGGCGACCAGTCCGCTTTCTCCCAAAATGCCGCAGAAGCGAGGAAGGGCGAAGGCCGTGATTCATCTCTTCATGAACGGGGGACCATCTCAGGTGGATACCTTCGATCCCAAGCCGGAGCTGACGAAGTATGACGGGAAGAAAATTCCCCTGGAATTGAAGACCGAGCGTCCTACCGGGATGGCAATGAAGTCTCCCTTCTCCTTTGAGAAATATGGTGAAAGCGGCCTCGAAGTCTCCGAGATTTTTTCCAAAGTTGGTGAGTCTTGTGCCGATGAGTTGTGCGTTATTCGCTCGATGCGTGCCGAGGTTCCCAATCACGAACCCTCGTTGCTCTTGATGAATTGCGGAGACTCGCGCTTACCGCGTCCGAGTGTGGGATCGTGGGTGACTTACGGTCTCGGAACAGAGAACCAAAATTTGCCCGGCTTTGTCTCAATGTGTCCGGGAGGTTACCCTGTCTCGCGAACGCAAAACTGGCAGTCGGGATTTCTTCCGGCTGCTTATCAAGGGAACTATGTTGACTCCAAGAACAAGGATCCAAAGAAGTTGATTGAGCACATTGTGCCGAAGCATCTTGAGCGCAGCAAGCAGCGCGAGCAGTTGGATTTTCTTCGCCAGCTCAACGAGAAGCATGCCGAGGAACGCGGTCGCGATCAGGAGCTGGAAGCGCGGCTGGAGAGTTTCGAATTGGCCTACCGCATGCAAATCGAAGCGACCGACGCCTTTGATGTTTCAAAAGAGCCCAAATACATTCGCGAGATGTACGGTGATACCTTGCAAGGCCGGCAGATGTTGATCACGCGGCGGCTGGTCGAGCGCGGCGTACGATTCGTGCAGGTCTGGCATGGCGCGGGTCAGCCGTGGGACAACCATGACGATCTGGAAGTAAACCACCGTAAGTTGGCCGGGCAATGTGATCAGGCTATTGCGGCTCTCATTACGGATTTAAAAATGCGCGGTATGCTGGATGAAACTCTCGTTCTCTGGGGCGGGGAATTTGGCCGGACGCCCGTGGTCGAGATGCCCAAAAAGGGAACGAATGCCGGGAAAATTAACGGTCGCGACCATAATCACTACGGCTTCACCACCTGGATGGCAGGCGGCGGGGTGAAAGGCGGCCACGTCCATGGCTCGACCGACGATTTTGGCTTTGCGGCAGCGACGGATAAAGTTCACGTGCACGACCTCCATGCCACGATGCTTCATTTGCTGGGCTTCGATCATGAGGAGCTGACCTACCGCTATAGCGGTAGGGACTTCCGCCTCACCGACGTGCATGGCGAGGTGATCGAGGATCTTTTAGCGTGAGGCTGGAGTCGTTTCGCCATAGATGATCTCGTTTTCTTCATCCCAGGACCAGCCGTAGAATCCGTCGTCGTAGTTCTTTGCGCGGAGTCCGAGTGAGAGCGCGACAAGGAAGGCGATGCTGGATCGCCAGCCGGTGCCGCAGTAGAAAATCAGGGACCTCTTTCCGCTTGCGACATCAGCATCGAGAATCCCTTGATCGCGCCATCGTTGCGCAACCGAATCCAGCAGTGGACCGATCTTGTCCGTTTTTTGATCAACGAGGTTTTTCCAGTCGCCCTGATACTCGGCGCTCGGAATGTGACCTGCTTTGGAGAAGAAGGAATATTGATTGGGATTGGTGCCATCCCATTCGTCTCTTCGCCGAACATCAATCAGTTTGCCATGGGAGGAATTGAGTCGGGAAACTTCGTCTGTCGTGGCGAGGAATTCGGACCGAATCTGCCATTCGGCAGACGGGCTTTCGAGGGGATCGGGAGTCGTTCCGGCGATCTCGATGAGCGGGGAAGTTTCATTGCCATGAGTGATCCAGGAACGAATCCCGCCATCGAGAAACCGGACTCGTTGAACTCCGGCATAGAGCAAAGCTCAGGTTAGTCTGGCGGCAGCCATCGAGCCATCGGGATCGGTTCCGTAAACGATGACGAGGGTGTCGGGGAAAATACCGACGTTCTCCAGAGCGAGAGTGAGTTCGTGGTCGGGGAGTAGGTTTCCGTCCGTCGGGTGATCGTAGTTGGGATAGTATTTTGAGCGATCAGTGCCTGCTTCCAGATAGGAGGGGTGCATTTGAAGTGCGCCCGGAAGGTGGGGAGAGCGCTGGTCGATTCCCGCGAGAGGGTGATCTGCGGAGCTGAAGTGCGCTTCGATGAGTTGGCACTGCTCATGTGGACTCCCGAGGAGTTGCTCGAGTTCAGGGGCGTCGATCAGCTGGAAATCGCTGAGTCGGGGGATTGATGCTTTGAGTGACGTTATTGAACGGCGACCGCCGTCCGGGGAAACTGTCACCGGGCGCATCGCTTTGGTTTGTTAACGTAGTGGATCATCGAGGGGAGAATTTAAGACACGATTTTTCCCCGTCAACCGGAGAATTTATTGGTCCTTCAGAAATTCCCGCATCTTGGCGGGTTTGTTGGTGGTGACAGAATGCACCCCGGCTTTGACAAAGTGCCGCCCCTGGATCTCGGCATCGATAGTCCAGACATGGAAACCGAGTCCGTGTTTCTTCAGAGTGCTTCCTAATTTGGCAGCGAGCGAGTCGACAGCTTTGGCTCCGAGGCCATCGGCTTTGATGTCCTTCAAGGTCTGAATGGCCTCGGCGAGTTTTGATGAAATGTTCTCGCCTTTCTTTGGTTTGAGATCTGAGAGCCAATTCGCGGTGAGCTTCGGGTCGTGTTTCTTGACGGCTCGAATGACTTCTTTGTTGAAGGAAATGATGGTGATGAGTTTCCGGGGAATCTTGGATTGAGTGATTACCTCGGATAGCTTTTGCACAATCTCCGGGCCGCATTTGATTTCGATGAAAATCCCTTTTCCCTGAGGCATGCTGGCGAGGATCTCGGAGAGGAGAGGGATCTTTTCACCTTTCCACTTCGCTCCCTTCCATGATCCGGCATCGAGTTTCTCGAGCGTGGACCAATCGGTTTTCGATACGACGAGTTTCTGCCCGCTTGTGCGCCCGGTGTCGCCATCGTGCATGGCGATGATCTGCCCATCTTTGGTCAGTCGAAAATCACCTTCGATGGCATCGGCACCCTGACGCCAGGCCTCGTTGAAGGCGGCCATGGTGTTTTCCGGGGCATCGGCTGAAGCTCCCCGGTGGGCCACGATAATAGTCCCGGATGAAAGCAAAGGCAGAAGGCAGATCGCCGGAAGGAGGAAAGAATGAAGTCTCACTCCCGAGATACTAGGAATCCTTTTCTAACATGCTCAAGGCTCAATTTCTTGATTACTTCGTGTTCTTGGAACGAAGTTTTGTGAGGAGGGCCTGAGCGGTTTCCCTGTCGGTTTCGGCGACGTTCTTGGTCTCACCTTCGGCGGAGAGATGGTTGTAGAGTTCGAGGTGGCCTTTGCTGTGGGCAATTAGGCGATGGGTTTTGGTGCGAATGGTTCTTCCTTTGCCGTGATAGGAGATGGCGTAGCCTTTGGATTCGGCGAAGGGATCTTTGAGTTGGGGAAGGAGGGAGGCTCCGTGGAGGTAGTCGGGTTTTTCGAGGCCGGAAAGGTCACAGAGGGTGGGGAAGAGGTCGATGGTTTCGACGATGGAGGGGCTGATGTCGCCGGGTTTTTCGACCTCGGGTGCGACGATGATGAGGGGAGAGCGAAGGGATTCTTCGAAGAGGGCATGCTTGCCCCAGATGGCGTGTTCGCCGAGGTGCCAGCCGTGATCACCCCAGACAACAATGATGGTGTCTTTGGCAAGATCGAGGGCGTGGAGCTTTTTGATGACGCGTCCGACCTGGGCGTCTGCATAACTCACGCAAGCGGCGTAGTGCTTGCGAACCTCGAGGGCGAAGGCGGCATCAGTGTTGGGGTTTTTGCCCCAGCGGTTGTACTTCATGAACTCACCGGAGCCGTGCCAGGTGGTCTTGCCTTCCGGCTTTTTGGGGTGGGGAATTCTGGGAAGTTTGGCGTTTTTGTAAGGCTCGAGGTATTTTGCGGGAGCACCGAAGGGGAGGTGAGGACGAAGGATTCCGGTGGCGAGGAAGAAGGGTTTTTTGTCAGCAGCAACGAGGTCGAGTTGCTTTAGGGTCTCGTCGACGGCGATGCCGTCGGGATAAATTTCGTCGCCTCCTTCGAGGGCCTGAAAGAGATCCATGTCTTTGGCGTTCTTGCGGATTTCGCCATTGGCGAGTCCGTGCATCCAGCCGCGTGGGTGTTGCCACTCGCCGGCGGGCAGGAGATGGCGGTCCCAGGATTCGGGCATTTCCATTTTGGTATTGTCGTCCCAGTTTGATCCGCCGCGTCCACCGGGGTGGTGCGAAACTTTTCCGACGGAGACGGCGGTGTAACCGTTCTTGCGGAAGTGGGCCGGAAGCGAGGGGTGCTTGATGTTTTTGGCACGTGCGAAAAGGGCGCCATTTCCGCCGGGGCCATATTGGCCTGTTAGGAGAGTATAGCGGGAAGCTCCACAGGTTGGGGCTTGGACATAGTGGCGGGAAAAGATGCGGCCTTTCGCAGCTAGGGTATCGATGTGGGGCGACTTTATGTAGTCGACGCCGTAGCAGTTGAGTTCGGGACGGAGATCGTCGATACAAATGAGAAGGACATTAGGCGTCTTGGCAGCAGCGGCGCCGATGAGGAAGAGGGAGGTGAGGAGTTTAATCATGATGTTCGACTGGTTAGAATTTTTGGGATTGCTCCATGGCGGTTTCGATGAAGCCGAGGACTTCTTTTCGGCCTTCGCGGGTTTTGTCGGAGGTCGTGAAGATGGGAGGTTCACCGTCGCTGAATTCGGCGAGGGCTTCCTTAAAGAGCTTGATATGTTTCTCAACGGCACGGGGTTTGATCTTGTCGGCCTTGGTGAAGATGAGGGCGAAGGGGATCTGGTTTTCAATGAGCCAGCCGACGAATTGCAGGTCGATTTTTTGCGGAGTGTGGCGGGAGTCGATGAGGACGAAAGTGCCACAGAGGTTTTCGCGTTCGAGCAGGTATTCGGAAACGAATTCGTTGAACTGATCCCGCAGCTCCTTGGACACTTTGGCGTAGCCGTAGCCGGGAAGATCAACAAGCCCCCAGGCCTCGTTGATTTTAAAGAAGTTGATCTCGCGGGTGCGGCCGGGCGTTTTGGAAACCCGGGCGAGACCGGATTTATTGGTGAGCATGTTAATCAGCGAGGACTTTCCGACATTGGAGCGACCAATGAAAGCGAACTCAGGGAGCGGAGAGCGCGGGGCGGTTTCGAGGCTAACCGCGGATTTTGAAAAACTTGTTGAGTGAATTCTCATGGACCCTTGGGGAGCATAGGAGGTCTTTTGAATTGGTCGAGCCTCCCGATTAAATCATCTAATCTACTGCGTAGTAGCATATTGTGCCTTTCGCGGCGAGCGGGAGCTCTCTGAACAACATGAGCGGATAGATGATTGGCGCGCGCAGTTGATTCACTAGCATTCTATTGTAAGATATCCATGAGCAGTTTGTCTTTAGGTTTTGGGGGGATAACTCCTTGAAATTTATCCTTTTGGAGTGGATATTTTAGTTTAGAACACACTTCCCTTATCTTCGTTTTATTATGTTTAAAAAATCGTTTGTTCATGTAGCGGCCTTAAAGCTTCTGGCATGCTCTTTTATTTGTCCTGTCGGAGCCGCCGAGCCTCTGTTGGTGGCTGGAGATCCCATCATCCCTGTCGGAGAGGTTATAGGTTCGAACAGTAGCTACCCAGCCTCGGAGGGACCGGAGAATGTCCTGGATGGGAATTCAAATACCAAATATCTCAACTTTGGAAGATTGAGGTCGGGATTCATTGTGACGCCGTCAGGGGGAGCCGCGACGCTGGGAAGTATGGATCTTACAACGGCTAATGACTCGTTCGAGAGAGATCCAACAACAATTGAGGTATACGGAACAAATGATCCCATTCTCAGTGTGGATAATAGTTTGGGACAGGCTGAATCCTGGACTCTTTTGGCTTCCGAAAATCTAGCTCTTTCAGATAACCGGTTTACCGTGAGTGAGGCTATTTCGCTGAATATTACGGTCGCCTACACTTCCTATAAGGTGATTTTTGGCGATACCAAAGGGGTGGGAAATTCGATGCAGATTGCTGATGTGAATTTTTATCAATCCCTCGATGCCTCTGGGAGTTCCTTTCTGGTTCCCGGCTCTCCAATTTTGGCGATTCAGCAACAGGAAGCGAACTTTGAAAACTCGGAAAGTTCGTCGCCTGACTTTGAAGGAGTTGAGAATCTCCTCGATGGCTCGACTGCGACAAAGTATTTGAACTTTGGAAAAGAGAACACCGGATTCATTGTGACTCCCTCGGCAGGGTCATCAGTAGTGAGAGCGTTCACCTTATCCACTGCGAATGATTTTGAGGGGCGGGACCCGGTGAACTGGGAGCTCTTCGGAACCAATGAAGCGGTGGTTACAGTGGCGCACCAATCCGGCCTGGGGAGAGAGGATTGGACTTTAATTGCTACCGGAACCCTAGCCCTTCCTGCTGATCGTGAAATCGCCGGGAGTCAGGTGATTTTCGACAATAATGATGCCTTTACTTCCTATAAATGGATCTGCCGCTCGATTAAAGATACCGCAGAAAACTCAGTACAATTTTCCGAGTTTCAGTTTGATTGTGACCCGACTCTCAATCAACTGCCATTAGAGGTTCAGAAATTGACACTTCTTCCCAATGGGACTCAGATTCAATTGGATTGGACCGGGGCCGGGGGATCGCCTCACCTTCTCCAGTTTTCCACTGATCTGGTTGATTGGACCTATGAGGTGGATGATTCAGTCGACCCCGATGAGAACAATCCGTATATCGTGAATATTGCTGACTTACCGGCAAGCGCGAAAGGCTTTTTTCGATTTGTGAAGTCGAATTAGCAGATTGAATTTTTTAATAATAGGCGATGAGAGTTGGGGACAGGCTGCAAAGAATTTTTGGTGTATTGATCGCAACGCTCGTGTCCTTGGAGGTCGCGGTGGCTGGAAGTGCTACTTACCAGTATTTTCGGTTTACGCCGACGAAGCTCCGTAACGGAGCGGCGGCCAATAGTGTGCAATTGTCGGAATTGCAGCTGTATAATGGCGGCACCAGAATTAATGGGGCGACCGCGAGCAATCCCGGAGGAAACAATCCGGGAAATGAGGGGCCGGAGAAGGCGGTCGACGGGTTAAGGTCAACCAAGTGGTTGGACTTTGATCAAAACCCTCTCGTGCTGAACTATGGTTCGCCGATCACGATTGACAACTATCGATGGGCCACTGCGAATGATGCCACGGAACGGGATCCAATTCGCTGGACTTTGGAGGGAAGCGCAAATGGTACGACGTGGACCTTGATCGATGACCGCAGTAATGCGGACCAATCGGTGACGACGAATCGTCGGGCATATTTGGCCAATATAGATCTCAATCAAATTCCCGACACTCCGGTAATCACATTTTCGGTGACAGCTGGCGGCGTGACTTCGGATGAAGCGGTCGGATTGCAGAATGGCCAAAGCGCTTTGCTGGATTGGGAAACAACGGGAGCGAGTTCGGTGACCCTGAATGGTTCACCGGTATCGGCCACGAATACGCTGAGTGTTTCACCGGCGGTAACAACGACCTATGAAATCATCGGGAGCAATGGCTTCGGCCCGGCCTCGGCCCTGATCACGGTGTATGTGGGGAGCTCGGTCCTTCCGCCCGAGATCAACGAATTTTCGGCCGACCCAACGCGGGACGGAGTACTTTGTGATGAGGATGGCGACGCCTCGGATTGGATTGAGTTGTTTAACCCCAATCCCTTTGCGATTGATCCGGGCGGATACTTTTTGACCGACGATGTGACGAAGGTCGCGAAGTGGCAGATTCCGGCCGGTAGCATCATCGGGCCGGATGGATATCTGGTGATTTTTGCTTCGGGTAAAAACCGTGCGGCGGAGCCCTTTCATGCCAATTTTAGTTTGGCGCGCGGGGGAGAGTATTTGGCGCTGTTGGAAAACGATGGCACAACAATCGTGGAGGAATTTAGTCCGGCTTATCCTGCCCAGACCGAAGATGTTTCGTATGGTCAGGTGGGCGGAGGATACGATTTCTTCGTCGGACCGACTCCCGGGGCGGTGAATGACACCTCACCCGGAGCGCTGGGGCCGGACGTGGTTTTCGATACTCCTCCGCAATCATTTACAGGTTCCATTTCAGTGAGCCTATCGACTTCCTCGCCGTCAGCTGATATTCGTTACACCACGGATGGTTCTCTTCCCGGACCGAGCTCTTCTTTGTATAGTTCTGCGATTAGTTTGAGTGCTTCGGCTTTAGTTCGTGCGCGGAGTTATGAGTCCGGATTTGCGCCGGGAAAAGTGAAGGCGGAAGCTTATTTGAAATTCACTTCCACGGCGATCAACCAAACTTCAGATTTGCCGATTGTGGTGTTGGAGAACTTTGGAGGCGGTAGTGTGCCGAACGGCACGGAGTTGCAGAGCGCCTACTTGACTCTTTACGAGCCCGATGAAATCACCGGGCGGACAAGCCTTGCGGATTTGCCAACAAAAGCGAATCGGGCTGGAATTAAGCGCCGTGGATCTTCGACCCTCAACGACCCCAAGGGAAATTATCGTGTCGAGTTTTGGCGGGATGACAGTGAGGAGGACAAGAGCGTGAACTTGCTCGGGATGTCTGATCACGATGAGTGGATTCTTTTTGCGCCGTATCGTTTCGATCGCTCTCTAATTCGTATTCCCTTTATTCATAATCTCAGTAATGACATCGGGGCTTATGCCCCGAAGGGAAAGCTGGTGGAGGTCTACCTCAATACCAGCGGGAGTGTGGGGACGGGTGATTATCAGGGAGTGTATGTGTTGCAGGAGCGGATTTCGCGAGGCAAGGATCGCGTCGAGATTGATCGGCTTGATAAGAATGACGCCTCCGGTGAAGACGTGACGGGTGGCTACATTCTCAGTATCGACCGGAGGGATTCCGGAGATCAGGGATTTCGAAGTGCACTGGGTCATCCCTTTGATCCGCCGAACGGATCTCCCCAACCATGGTATACTTATGTATATCCCAAGGAGCAGAATCTTCTCCCCGAGCAGGCGAGCTACATTAAGGGCTACATCGACGACATGGAGGCGGCCTTGTATGGCGCGAATTATAAAGATCCGACGGTGGGCTACCGGGCTTGGCTTGATGCGGAAGCGACGATTGATTTTCATATTCTCAACGTCTTGACCAAAGATCCTGATGCCTTGCGATTGAGCACTTATCTGACCAAGCCGAGGAATGGTAAGTTGGCCTTTGGTCCGATTTGGGATTTTGACCGCACGATGGGATGCGACTCCGATAGTCGCTCGTCGAATCCGGTTGGCTGGAATCCTCCCCCGGATCGAGCTGAGTTTTTTGATTACGATTATTGGGGGCGTTTGTTTGATGATGAAGATTTCCTGCAGCAGTGGATTGACCGCTGGCAGGATCTGCGAACGGGGCAATTTGCCAATTCCGCGTTGACCGGTCGCCTCAATGGTCTGGCGGCGCAGGTTACGGAATCCCAGCCGCGCAACGCCGCGAAGTGGCAGGCAGTCGCTCCGAACGGCGGGCCATTGACGGGTCTCGGTGGTTGGGCTGGAGAGGTGGATCACCTGAAAAACTGGGTGACGCAACGGGCAGACTGGATGGATACCCAGTTCACCAATCCTCCGGTTTTGCAGGCGAGTGGAACGGTGGCGGCGAATGCCACCGTGGTGGCGCAGGCCCAGGAAGGGACGGTTTATTATACGATCGACGGAAGTGACCCGAGGCTTCCGGGTGGGGCGGTCAGCGGATCGGCCACGACTACCGCGGGTGGTATTGCCATTCCTCAAACGAGAACAATCGTCGCGCGTGCTCGTTCTGGCAGTGACTGGAGTGGACCGATGCAATCGACTTTTGTCGTAGGAGTCCCTGCAACCGCGGCCAATTTGGTGGTGTCTGAAATCATGTATCATCCGGCTGATGTCACGGCGAGTGAAGAGGCTGCGGGTATTACCAGTGAGAGTAACTTCGAGTTCATCGAAGTGCAGAATATTTCGAATCAAGCGATTGATCTTTCAGGGGTATTGATTTCCGACGCCTTCGATTTTGCCTTCCCCGTCTTCACCTTGGCCGCAGGAGAGGCAGCGCTCGTCGTGCGAAATATCGCGGCTTTTGAAGAGAGGTTTGGAAGTGGTTTGCCGATTGTGGGAGAGTGGGGAGATGTCAATGACCCCGATGGAGGAAGCAAGCTTTCGAACGGTGGGGAAACAATCACGATCACGGCAGTTGGGGGAGCGGTGATTCAATCGTTTGATTATGATGACGATACCGCGCTGGGTTGGCCTTCGCTGGCCGATGGTTCGGGGCAGTCGCTTGTGTTACGGGATCCGTTAAGTTCGCCGGATAATGGTCTCCCGATCTCCTGGCGATCAAGTGTCGCAGGGCAGGGAACACCCGGAGTTGTTACCGAGGACGTTTATCAGGAATGGACCCTGCTTCACTTTTCTCCGGCTCAGTTGGCTGATGATCTGGTCTCCGGCCCCACCGCTGACCCGGATGGAGACGGGATTGAGAACGCCATCGAACTGGCTCTCGTCGGAGACCCGCTGGTGGCGTCATTGGAGGTTCTTCCCGGCGCCACGCTGACAAATTACTCTTCCGGCGTGCCCGTGCCGGGTGACTATTTAACGATTACCTTTCAACGCCGTCGTGATCTTGGCGGGCTCACGGCGCTGGTCCAATTCTCAAGTGATCTCGTTGACTGGTCGGATTCCGGTGTGGCCTTGACAGTGATCGATCAGGGCGATGGTACGGAAATCGTGACCTATCGTGATACTCAAACGGCCACCTCATTAAAAAGATTTTTGAGAGTCCAAGTGACATTGAACTGATCCAGAAAAACAAGAGAGAGAATCTCGGTCCTACGAATCATTGCCTTTTTAAGGCTTAACAATCTATCCATCAGTCTTTAGAGTGATATTTTTAGGTGAGGTGGTGCCGAGTGGGAGGACCGGAATGGGTAGTTTGAAAGATTTCATGAAATGAGTCGGATGAGGTGGATCAAGACGGAGAATTATCCGGGTTTTATCTCGTAAAGACCTTGAAGATAAAACCGTAGAGAGAAATATTTCATTTTTAGGTTGTTTTTTCGATCTGGATCAAGTTTTCTGTCCAGCCCTGACCGTTAAAGACCGTTAAATCTCAAAAAAACATTATGAAACTAAAATATTCTCTAACTGCACTTCTTGTCTCTTGCGGGGCAGCACATGGAGCGAACCTACTGACACCCGGTGATGCTATCATCGCGATTGGATTTGGCTCTGAAAGTAATTATCCCGGAGCGGAGTCCCCTGACAAGTTGCTCGATGGACAAACCAACACTAAATACCTCAATTTCGGTAAAGAAAATTCGGGGTTCATCGTGACACCGGGATCAGGGAGTTCAGTCGCCCAGAGTGCGGTCTTTACGACTGCCAATGATGAGGAGGCGCGGGATCCCTCGAATGTCTCGATCTATGGAACCAATGATCCCATCACGAGCCTTAATAATGGAACAGGAAACAATGAGAACTGGTCGTTAATTTCGAGCTTCGACGCTAATTTGCCGGGAGCCCGTTTGACGACAAGTGCACCCATTGATTTTACTAATGGGGCAGCGTATACTTCTTACCGCGTTACCTTTGATAGTCTCAAAAATGGCGGAGGCGCAAATTCGGCACAGCTTGACGAGTTCCAACTCTTCTCGGGATTGGGTGGAGCAGGAAATTCGATTTTGGGAGCTGCTGATGGGATTATTGCCTTTGATACCGATACTAATTCTTCGAGTAGCTTCCCGGGAGGAGAGGCACCTAGATTTGCGATTGATGGGGATACCGGATCAAAGTATCTGAATTTTGGTGGAGTAAACACCGGCTTCATTGTGACGCCTAGCGGAGGAGCTTCGGTTATTTCCGCGTTTACCATGACGACAGGAAACGATGCAGCGCCAAGAGACCCAAACGCTTACGTTCTCTACGGCACAAACGATGCCATTACGAGTGCTGAGAACAGTGGCGGCGACAGTGAGAATTGGGTCCGGATCCAGGGCGGAACGCTCAACCCGCCAGCTGGCCGGGGAGTTGCGTATGATTCCGAGTCGGTCGCAAACTCAACAGCCTACACTTCGTATCGCTTTGATGTGGTTGGGAATGGCGGCGATGGACTCATGCAGTTTGCGGAGATCCAATTCGAAGGCACGTTTATCCCGGAGCCAAGCTCTGCGATGTTGGCAATGCTGGGCCTTTTACCGGTCTTCAGACGCCGTCGCTAGACCTTCCGATCTTTATTTCAAGAGCATGTGGTTGATTCAGCCACATGCTCTTTTTTATTCTTCAGGGCGCTGCCAGGGGACGGAGCCACCGCGTTGGATTTGGGCGCGCATCGCCTTGGAGAGTTCGTTGAATTTTTGGGGATTCTTTTTGCGGAGGTCGGTGGCCTCAAGCGGATCGTCGTCGAGGTTATAGAGTTCCCATGGTCCGTCGGGGACGTTCTTGAGGAGCTTCCAGGGCCCGCGTCGCATGGCCCAAGAAGAGTCGCCCATGTATTTGTGATTGCCTTCGCGCCGGGTAAAGAAGACGTCGCGTTCGAAGGTTTTTTGCGTTCCGGTATTGAGGAGAGGAAGAATGGATTTTCCTTCGATGCCACCGGGTGATTTCCCACCGGCGGCTTCGAGGGCGGTGGGGAAAAGGTCCATGGTGAGGAAGGGAAATTCACTCGCTTTTCCTGCTTCGATCACGCCGGGCCAGACGGCACATGCGGGGACTTTGAGGCCGCCTTCATACATGTCTTGTTTGCCGCCGCGAAGGTTCCCGCAGTTGCCGCCGACGTTGAGTTGGCCGCCGTTGTCGGAGACGAAGATGGTGAGGGTGTTTTCCCATTGATCGTTGGCCTTGAGGGAATCGATGACCTGTCCGATACCGTGGTCGAGGTGCTCGATGAGCGCGACGAGTTTAGCGCGTCTGGCAGTGATGCCATTTTCACGGGCCTTCACTTTTTCAAACCAATCTTTGGGAGGTTGGATCGGGGTGTGGGGCGCGTTGTAGGCCAGATAGAGGAAGAAAGGGTCTTTGGCATCCTTGCGGGAGGCGAGGTAGTCCTTGGTCCATTCGGTAAAAATGTCAGTGGCGTGGCCTTTGGGATTCACCTTTTCTTTATTGAGGCGCATGTAGTGTTGTCCGTGACGGCGGTGTTGGTAGTAGTCGTCCATCATGTCGCCCAGGAAGCCGTGGAAGTAATCGAAACCGCGCGTGTTGGGGTGGGCCTCGTCATCGAGCCCGAGGTGCCATTTTCCGATGGCGGCGGTGTGGTATCCGAGAGGCTTGAGAGCTTGGGGAAGCGTAGTGGCGGAAGGGGCAAGATAGCCCCAGTTGTCTTCGGGTTTGGTCCGGATGACCCCGGGAACGCCGACGAGTTCCTGGTAGCGCCCCGTCAGGAGCGCAGCGCGGGTGGGTGAGCAGACCGGGCAGTTCGCATAGCAATTGTTGAAGCGAAGGCCCTGGGAGATGAGCTTGTCGATGTGCGGACTCTTGAGGTCCGTAGCTCCGTATGAGGAGAGATCGCCGTAGCCCAAGTCATCGACAATGATGACAAGGATGTTGGGCTTTTTGGCCTGAGCGAGAAGAAGGCTGGCAAGAAAAACGAGGATGCTTCGAATCATGGCGGGAGTATGGGAAAGGCTCCGCTATGATTGCGAGTTACTTTTTTTTCTTCCGTGTGTGCTCCTCGTAAGCCGCTTGCTCTTCCTTGGTCCAGCCGAAGGAGCTGAGCTTGGTGCGGTCGAGATTTTTCAGGTGGGGTTCGTTAGCGCGTGAAGGATGGTCGGCACGGATGTAGCGCCAGTTGTTGTCGCCGAACACTTCCCGGCAGAGCTTGGCGACGGCGGGGTCGTAGTCGACAAGCTCGGCGCGTGTGTTGACGTGATTATGATCGTGATCATTGACCCGGTTGGTGCCGAACCAAGATTGCACGGCTTCAGCCCAGTATTCGTGGTGATTGGAGCCGGCATATTTTCCGGCCCAAAGGCTGCGGGCGGTCGCAGATTGGTAGGTTTTTTTGAGGCGCTCGTCGAAGGTGGGGTCGAGGTCCTCGAGGGCCATTTGGTGAATGGCGTGTGCGAATTCGTGGACGCAGATAGATTCGGCATTGTAGGGATCGCCGGGGTTGTGGAGGAGGTTTTCCTCTCCGCAGGAAACGGAGGGGCGTTGGCGGGTGGCTCCGAGCCCACGGGCGCGGCGGTTCCAGAATTCGGGTGGCGTGAGGTCGGAGTGCTCCGGGATGTCGCAGGTGCGCTCGCTGGTGGCCATGATGGAATAGCGCACTTTGTTTTTGGCGAGTTGTTTGAAAATGTCCGGCCGATTTTTGAGCATTGAGCGCATGGTGTGTTCAGCTTCCTTGAGGGCGGCGGGGTGTACTTTGTTTGAAGCGACGATGGGGAAGCCTTCGACAAGGAGAACTTGCTGGTAGTGGTCCTTGAGGTCGAATTTTTCGCGGACTTCGACTGGGATGGGTGATTGGACTGCGGCTGCGAGAGCAAGTGGCAGAGCGAGTAAGAGGTATTTCATGGCTAGTTGAAGCGGG
>Ga0209503_10001009_pt1 | contig 15276 bp, 12 predicted proteins | sample SouAtlMetagenome_2_FD_187448 | JGI IMG/M metagenome (GOLD analysis project Ga0209503, IMG submission 187448) | Marine eukaryotic phytoplankton communities from Atlantic Ocean - South Atlantic ANT15 Metagenome (SPAdes) (version 2) | ecosystem: Environmental > Aquatic > Marine > Oceanic | place... | reverse complement strand
TATACCTAAGCCTGTTCCTCTATGACTCTGAGCAGTAACTATACGTCCAAAAGACATTTCCTCATAACTTATCCCTGGTTTAACTAAACGTAAATAAGCTACTAAAACACCCTTAATATAGCCCATTAAATGATGTGAATCTTTATCCTTTTTATCAGCATCTTGGTAGGGACAATCTTGTTCGACTACGAACACTTGCTGACGCAAAATCATCATTTCGTGTAATTCTGTTTTTGTCAAACCCTCAAACGTCTTAAATCTCCATTCAATATCCATTGGGTAAATTTAGAAAAAATTAAAACTTCACACTAAGCCCAAATAAAAAACGTCTGCTTTGTAAAGGACCATAAGCGTATGAGGTATCAAAATCATCACCAAATGGATTTTGCCAATCTACCAAAGGGGATTCTTGTGTGTAATTGAATACATTTTTTACTCCAATAAAAGCAGTTAAGCTTTCGCTAAATACCTTTTTGATTTGCAAATGGTGTTGAGAAAACCAAGGGGATTCCTCTACTCTTTCAAACGGATAAGGGAAAGTAGGCAATGACATAGGACTAGTAACTTTGGCTATCCAATCTATAGAAGTATTTATTTTATCCCAATTGTAAGACAAAGAGAATACGCCTGTAAAAGAAGGTGCAAACAATTCGTTTTCTCTTATATTGTTATCATATACAGAATAGACATCTAAAAAAGTTCCTCCTGCCTTGATACTTAAAGGAATTTCAAAGTTCTGCTGAATATTAAATGCTAATCCTCTAGATACCGAAAAACCATCCAAATTGGCATATATAATTTGATTGGAATTCACATCATAGTCAGGTGTTATCTTATTGGTAAAGTAGGTGTAAAAAGCATCTACATCAATAGTTCCTGTGCTTCTTCCTAAAGAAAAAATATGGTTAGCGTTTAGGTTTATATTGTAAGACTCTTCAGGTTTTAAATCTTCCACTACCAACACTTCCCTACTTCCTGTTAAAAAGGCGTGATCTTCAGTAAATAGATTGACTAGTCTAAATCCAGTTCCAGCATTCAAACGAAAGGTCGTGTATGTCTTGGGTTTAAATTTAAGATTCATTCTAGGAGAAAAAATAAATCTATGCTCGTCGTGGTAATCTGTTCTAATTCCTAAAAGTGAAGTCCATTTTCTATTTAAAGTTATTTCATCTTGAACAAAAAATGCTGGTATAAATTTACGTTCATTGATATTAGCCAAGGTACTATCCATAAAGGTTTGATAACGGTAGCTTAGTCCAGAGATGAAATCATGATTGTGACCAATGCTTTTATTCCATATTAGGTTAGCAAAATAGATATTCTGAAAAGCCTCATACTTGGTATTTCCATAATAGCTGTCTTGGTGGTGATAATTATAAGATGCGTCAATACGAACATCTTCATCCATTGGCAACTCATAAGAAGCAGCTAACTCTATCCTGTCAGTATAAATGGATTCCCCATAAATACTGTCATTTCCCCTTAGGTTCTCATTCCATTCTTTTACACCTCCACTCCTATCTTCTTGAAAGTACTTCGCAGATAGAGAAAACTTTTTTCGGCTCTTCCTTTTAAAGTTCCATTGGTTAAATAAAGATAATCGTTCTGAAAATGGAATATCTGTAAAGTTATCTTTGTTATCATCTAAAAAATTATCCATCTTGAAGTAGTTTCCACTGAGTAATACATCTACTTTTTTCATTTTTGGAGCATAAGCAAAATCAATATTTTTTTCAAAATGAGAAGTTATGAAACTCTCTAGTTCTATGGTTGAAACATCTAAGGGTTCTTTGGTAAGAATATTTATAACACCAGCAACAGCCTCTGTACCATACAGTGTTGACGAAGGACCTTTTATAATCTCAATTTGCTTTATTAATGAAGTTGGAATACCATTGAATCCATATACCGTAGATAAAGAACTCATTACAGGCATACCGTTAATCAAAACTAAGGTATAAGGACCTTCCATACCATTAATGTGTATATCATTTGTACCACATACACCACAATTGATTTGTTTTTGAACACCATTTACATTTTCAATAACTTCCATAACGTTGGAAGTAGCAACCTTTTTAAGAAATTTTTGAGTAACAACATCCACCTTTACTGGAGAGGTACTGAGAAATGTTTCCTTCATAGTACCAGTCACCACAACTTGTTCAATATCATAAGATGATGGCTCTAAAATAATATCTAAGGTATTTTTTCCAGCTTGAATTGAAATATTCTTCTTAAGCTTATTAAAACCAATGGCAGAGAAAACCAATTCATAGCTTCCCGCTTTAATATCATTGATTTCAAAAAAACCATCTGCATTGGAAGCTGTTCCAATTGACTGACCTTTTACACTAATTGAAGCAAAAGGAATCGGAATATCAGATTTAATAGTTCCAGATAAACTTTGGGAATAAAGTGGGAATTGCAGAGTTAAAAAGCAAATGATATAAATTATTTTTTTCATTACAGGAGCTTTAATTGCCGTCAAAATTATTGAAAATATATTGTTATTTAGAATTGGTTTAATTGAAAATAAACTTGTTGTTTTTTAAATTTAGGCAAATCTAAAAATTAAATTAGACATATAAAATTATTATATTTGCATTATGATTACGTTAGCTGAAGAGAATTACTTGAAAGCGATACTCAAGCTTTCCAAAAATTCAGAAGATTCAGTATCTACAAATGCTATTGCTGAGGAACTAGACACCAAAGCATCATCTGTTACTGATATGATTAAAAAGTTAACCGATAAACAATTGGTTGATTATGTACCTTATCGTGGAGTAAGTCTGAGCAAATCTGGTCTTAAGAAAGCCGTAGAGATTGTTAGAAAACATCGTCTTTGGGAAGTGTTTTTAGTCACTAAACTTCAGTTTAAATGGGATGAGGTTCACGATGTTGCTGAGCAATTAGAACATATTAAATCACAAAAATTAGTTGATGCTTTAGATACTTACCTAGCCTATCCACAACACGACCCACATGGAGAACCTATTCCCAATAAAGATGGGCAATTTCCTAAATCATTTTCTAAACGACTTAGCGAATTAGAAAAAGGAAGTATTGGACAAGTTGTAGGTGTTTCTCAGGACAACCAATCCTTTTTAAAATACCTCAATTCGTTAAACATTACACTAGGAACATCTATCAGTGTTATTCAAAAAATAGACTTTGACGATTCATTAGAAATAACAATAAACAAAAAATCAGCACATATTAGTAATGATGTGGCAAGAAACTTATTAATCAAACAAAAATGACAGATTTATATACTTGGTTTATCCAACAACACCCTGTTTTACAAGCTTTATTAGCTGGACTGTTTACTTGGGGCTTGACTGCATCTGGTGCAGCATTGGTGGTATTTTTTAACAAAACAAATCGTAAACTTTTAGATACATCTTTAGGTTTTACTGGTGGTGTAATGATAGCAGCCAGCTTTTGGTCTCTGCTCTCACCCGCTATCAGCTATGTTGAAATGCAAAATGAAATTGGCACTTCTAATTTACCATCTTGGTTTCCTCCAGCTATTGGGTTTTTCTTGGGTGCTTTTTTTCTTTTTGGATTAGATAAAATTATACCTCACCTACATTTATTCAAAAAAGTTGAAGAAGCCGAAGGCTATCCTACCAAGTGGAAAAAAACCATTTTACTTGTATTAGCTATTGCACTTCATAATATTCCTGAAGGTTTAGCTATAGGTGTAGCTTTTGGAGCTATATCACATGGTATTCCAGGTTTTGAAATAGGAGCAGCTATTGCCTTAGCTATTGGCATTGGTATACAGAATTTTCCTGAGGGCTTTGCTGTATCTATGCCGCTTAGGAGACAAGGAGTAAGTAAATGGAAAAGCTGGAAATGGGGACAATTATCAGCTATTGTAGAGCCTATTTTTGCAATGATTGGTGCTGCTACTGTAATTTATGCATTGCCAATACTTCCCTATGCCCTAGCCTTTGCTGCAGGAGCTATGATATTCATTGTTGTAGAAGAAGTGATACCTGAAAGTCAAAGTGGTGGGCATACCGACTTAGCTACTATGGGGCTTATTGCAGGATTTATTATTATGATGATACTTGACGTAGCACTAGGATAAAATCCTTAACTTCGCAGCCTGATGAATGCGGTAAATATCCAAAATAAACGGGCGAAATTTGAGTACACTTTACTCGATAAGTACGTGGCTGGTTTGCAACTTAGCGGTACAGAAATTAAATCTATACGCAATAACAAAGCAAACTTGAGCGATTCCTTTTGTTCGTTTAAAGAAAACGAGCTATTTATCGTAGGTATGCATATTGATGAATACGAATTTGGTAATTATGCTAACCATCAACCTAAACGTGACCGAAAACTCCTTTTAAATAGACAAGAATTAGATAAGATTAGGAAAAAATTAAAAGACGTAGGACTGGCTATTGTACCATTACGTCTATTCATTAACGATAAAGGTTGGGCTAAAGTAGAAATAGCTGTAGCTAAGGGTAAGAAGCTTCACGACAAAAGAAATACTATCAAAGATAGAGATATCCAAAGGGATATTGATAGAGCTAGTAAGTAATACAAATGAAAAGCCCCACCTTTTTGAAGGGCTTTCCACTAATTAAAAGAAATTAACAAGTATGTATTACTTATCTTCTTTTACTTCTTCAAAATCTACATCTGTAACATCATCGGCTCCACCACCCTCAGCATTGGGCTGAGCGGCACCTTCAGCACCTTGTTGCTCTTGAGAAGCTTTGTACATTTCTTCAGAAGCGGCAGTCCAAGCTGTATTGATGGTTTCCATTGCAGAATCTATAGCAGCAAGGTCTTTACTCTCGTGCGCCTTCTTCAAACCTTCTAAAGCATCTTCAATAGGTTTTTTCTTGTCATCAGACAATTTATCACCATAATCTTTTAACTGCTTTTCAGTTTGGAAAATCATAGCATCGGCAGCATTAACCTTCTCTGCTTCTTCTTTGGCTTTTTTATCAGAATCAGCATTAGCTTCTGCTTCTTTTTTCATTCTTTCGATTTCTTCATCTGAAAGACCCGAAGAAGCTTCAATTTTAATGTTTTGCTCTTTACCTGTTGCTTTATCTTTAGCAGAAACATTCAATATACCATTAGCATCAATATCAAAAGTTACTTCGATTTGAGGCACTCCTCTTGGAGCTGGTGGTATATCTGACAATTGGAATCTTCCAATAGTCTTATTGTCTGCTGACATCGGTCTTTCTCCTTGTAAAACGTGAATATCTACAGCAGGTTGATTATCAGAAGCTGTAGAAAAGACTTCTGACTTCTTGGTAGGAATAGTAGTATTCGATTCAATAAGCTTAGTCATTACTCCTCCCATAGTTTCTATACCTAAAGATAGTGGCGTAACGTCTAATAAAAGAACGTCTTTTACATCTCCTGTAAGTACACCACCTTGAATGGCAGCACCAATAGCGACTACTTCATCAGGGTTTACACCTTTTGACGGTTCCTTTCCAAAAAATTCCTTAACAATATTCTGAATAGCTGGTATACGAGTAGAACCACCCACTAATATAACTTCGTCAATTTCACTTGCAGAAATTCCAGCGTCTTTGACAGCTTGTTTACAAGGCGTTATAGTGGCTTGAATAAGTTTATCGGCAAGTTTTTCAAATTGAGCCTTAGTTAAAGTTCTCACTAAGTGCTTAGGTCCTGATGCTGTAGCCGTAATGTAAGGCAAATTAATTTCAGTTTGTGCACTTGAAGAAAGTTCAACCTTAGCCTTTTCAGCTGCCTCCTTAAGACGTTGTAAAGCCATTGGGTCTTGACGTAAATCAATATTCTCTTCAGACTTAAATTCTTCAGCCATCCAGTCTATTAATACTTGGTCAAAGTCATCTCCACCTAAGTGAGTATCACCGTTAGTAGACTTTACTTCAAATACACCGTCTCCTAATTCAAGGATTGATATATCAAATGTACCTCCACCCAAATCGAATACAGCAATAGTTTTGTCTTGGTCGGCTTTATCCAAACCGTAAGCTAGAGCTGCTGCAGTAGGTTCATTGATAATTCTACTTACTTTCAAACCAGCGATTTCACCAGCTTCTTTTGTAGCTTGACGTTGTGCATCGTTAAAATAGGCTGGCACTGTAACTACAGCTTCTTTGACCTCTTGACCTAAGTAATCTTCAGCCGTTTTCTTCATTTTTTGAAGAATCATTGCCGAAATTTCTTGAGGCGTATATTTTCTATCGTCAATCAGTACTCTTGGCGTATCGTTATCGCCTTTAACAACTTTATAAGGCACACGCTCAGACTCTTTTTGAAGCTTAGAAAATGACTCTCCCATAAAACGCTTAATTGACGCTATAGTTTTTTCTGGGTTAGTAATAGCTTGTCTTTTGGCAGGGTCACCTACTTTTCGCTCTCCTCCCTCAACAAAAGCTACTATTGAAGGTGTTGTTCTTTTACCTTCACTATTAGGAATTACAACTGGCTCATTACCTTCCATTACAGAAACGCAAGAGTTGGTAGTTCCTAAATCAATTCCAATAATTTTGCTCATGGTATATAATTTAAATTTGTTGCATTGTTTGCCTAAGTAAGAAGCAAAGGCTATGCCAAAAGAAAATTATTTATAAAAATGACATAAATTCAGAAAAAAGGGACAATATGACAGACTTTATGGCTCTATAAAATTAAGCTCGTCTGTTACATCTCCATTAGCTAATTCAATAAGGGTAGAAATATCAAGAAATTTACCTAAGGATTCGGCATTTAATCTAGAAGAAAACACACCTCTACCATTTTCAATGTTAGTATAAGTCGGCGGGTCTTGGAATATTACCGATGGTAAATTGTTAATTTCAATATATTGAGCAACGGCTTCTCCACCTACTAAGAAATAAAAATCAATTCCTCCTTGCCAATAATCGTATTCTGGAAAACCATCTTCCAGGCTTTTAGCGTTTATCCTCAAAACATTGATATTTTCTTCAATACTATTTTTAACAAAATAATAGAAATTTTCTCCAGTGATAGCTAACTCCATATTATCATTACCACTAATAGACTGAGAATACATTTGAGGAAAACTTAAGTCTTTATATTTACGAACTACTTCGTCGGTTGTAACGTTTTTTTCATAGTAGTAAAAACGCATAAAGGGCTTATAAATCTTGCCAAAGGTTGAAGAAGTCCATCTCAACCTGTGTATTCTATATTCATTATTTTTAAAAAATGTGATTTCATCCGTAAAGCCTGGGTTTATATCAAGAGGTTCAATAAGATTTGTTGTGGAACGAGCTACATAATCTGATACTACATTGTGTACATATAAATGATAGGTCAAAGACTGATTGAGTGGTTCAGCTGTAATATACTCCACTGAATATTCGGTCGAAAATATGGTGTCAAAACCTGTATTGAATCTATTATTAGTAAGTTGATATTCAAGTTCTATTTCTTGCAGAGTATCTCCATCGTTATCCAAACCGTAAAGAAAAACCTCTAAATCATCTTTAGCATAATAAAATGAATCTGCTTGCTGAGCCATTGTGTAAGCACTTTCTTGTCCTAAGAAAGCTTTGTAAATAATCACACGTTGAGTATCGACAGTCTGATCTAATAATCCATAGATTACAGCCGTTTCTTTCCAGGGTGCATTGACCTCAAAATCTGTCTCACAAGCCAATAAAGTAGTCAGTAGTAACAAACACAAATAGTAACTTTTTTTCATAATGGCAAATTTATACTTTTAATTCTGATTAACACTTAGTATAATTCTAGCAAATTCTTAAAACAATGAAAAAAATTATAAGCTTACTATTCGGGCTATCTGTATGCCTATATCTATATCCTCAAACATTACAAAAAGAACAAACAACTTCAAAGTGAGATTTTACGCTTATATTCTGAAGAAGAAGCATCAGAAAGTTAAAAAGATGTGGTTTATAGAGTACAATTGGGTATATTTGGCGAATTGATTGATGTTGAAGGTATTGAAAACTTAACCACTATTCATACTCAAGCACAACAAGTCATTTATATTCCTGTTAAGTTTGATAATTTTAGTTCAGCTAGAGGTTACTTGTTGGAAATGAGCAAGAAAAGTTTCGAAGATGCCTTCATTGTAAAATTTTAAAAATGTCCGTTCATAAAAAGGTTTATAAAAAAATAACCACCCACTCGCTTCTAGAAATGAAGCAAAATAAGGAAAAGATATCTATGCTTACAGCATACGATTATACCTTAGCAAAAATTGTTGATTCTGGTGGTGTTGACGTTATATTAGTTGGAGATTCTGCCTCAAACGTAATGGCTGGTAATGAAACTACACTTCCTATCACTCTAGATCAAATGATATATCATACTACCTCAGTTGTCAGAGCTGTTGATAGAGCGCTAATCGTTGCTGATATGCCTTTTGGCACCTACCAAGGTAATTCCAAAGAAGCCCTAAATTCAGCAATTCGTATTATGAAAGAGTCTGGTGCACACTCTGTAAAAATGGAAGGTGGGAGTGAAATATTAGAATCTGTAGAGCGAATCCTTACTGCTGGTATTCCTGTAATGGGTCATCTAGGGCTCACGCCACAGTCTATTTATAAATTCGGTACATATACAGTAAGAGCTAAAGAAGAAGCTGAGTCTAAAAAACTCATTGAAGATGCTCTAATTCTTGAAAAAGCAGGTTGTTTTGCTATTGTTTTAGAAAAAATACCTGCAAAATTAGCGACTAAGGTTGCTGAAAAGCTAAGTATTCCTGTCATTGGTATTGGCGCTGGTAGTGGCGTTGATGGTCAAGTATTAGTACTTCATGATATGATAGGTATGACACACGAATTTAGTCCTCGTTTTTTAAGAAGATATCTCAATTTATACGAAGATATAAAAGGTGCTGTAGGTCAATATGTATCTGATGTGAAAACTACTGATTTTCCTAACGAAAAAGAACAATACTAAATGATAGAAGTCCTTTACGAGGATAACCATATTATTGCAGTCAATAAAAAAGTGTCTGATATTGTGCAAGGCGACAAGACTGGAGATAGACCCCTATCCGAATACGTTAAAGATTATATTAAGAAAAAATATAATAAACCCGGAGAAGTATTTTTGGGTGTGGTACACCGATTAGATAGGCCAGTTAGCGGCGTTATACTTTTCGCTAGAACAAGTAAAGCACTAAGTAGGCTTAATGAAATGTTCAGAGAAAAAAAAGTCCAAAAAACGTATTGGGCCATTGTTAAAAACAAACCTCAAAACACTAAAGATAATTTAGTCCACTATCTATTGAAAAATCAGGCTAAAAATAAATCTCAAGCATTTAAAAGAGAAGGCAATTATGCTTTACGTTCAGAATTAAGTTATAAACTTATTCATTCCTTAGATAAATATCACTTATTGGAAGTCAGTCCAAAAACTGGGAGACACCATCAAATAAGGGTTCAACTTGCCAAAATTGGCTGCCCAATAAAAGGTGATATAAAATACGGTTTTGACAGGACTAATAAAGATAAAGGTATACACCTACACGCTAGAAAAATAGATTTTATACATCCTGTAAAGAAAGAGCCAATAAGTATAACTGCACCAACACCAAACGATGTATTATGGAAAAGCTATAAAAACTATTGAGGGTCGACATCTATTGTAAAGCGTACCGATTTGTATTGCGACATTTTATGTACTGAATCTATCAATTTTAAAATATGCCTTTTTGACTGATTTAAAGATAAGTCAGCTCCTATTTTCACTAATATATTTTTAAGGTAACGGTTTTTTATTCGTGACACGGCTGGATATTCTGGACCAAGAACATTTTGACTAAAAGATTGACATAAAAGCAAGGCTAATTCTCTGGCGGCTTGATTGGTTATATTATAATCTGTATGCGAAACTAAAATTGAAAGTAATTTGCAATAAGGAGGGTATTTAAAGGTCTTTCGCTCTAGTAATTCGGAATGATACATGCTGAGATAATCGTTCCTTTGTACCGCATGGATTATATCATGATTTGCAGAATAGGTTTGAATAAGGACTTTACCTTGTTTATTTTTTCTACCTGCTCTACCCGCAACTTGAGTCATTAATTGATAAGAACGTTCATAAGAGCGAAAATCAGGAAAATGCAATAAGGCATCAGCGTTTATAATACCAACAAGTGAAACGTGATCAAAATCAAGTCCTTTGGTTAGCATTTGAGTACCTATGAGTATATCGATATTTCTATTTTCAAAATCATTAATTATGGTTTGATATGCATTTTTTCTTCTAGTAGTTTCTAAATCTAAACGCTTGATAATAGCTTTAGGGAAAAAAGGCTGTAATTCTTCTTCGAGTTTTTCTGTGCCATAACCTTTCATTTGAACCTCCATACTTGCACATGCTTTACATTTCTTGACTAGATGTTCTGAGTATCCGCAATAATGACATTTTAATAACTGTTGTTGCTTATGAAAAGTTAGGCTTACATCACAGCTTTGACATTTAGCAGTCCAACCGCAAGATTTACAACTACATACAGGTGCAAAACCTCTTCTATTTTGAAATAAAATGACTTGTTGTTTATTGAGCAAAGATTTTTCAATCTCTTCTAGCAAATGAGGTGAAAAAGCACCCTTCATTTGTTTTCTATGAGTAACATACTTGATATCTTCAATATCTATCTCAGGCATTTTTACTCCACCATATCTAGATGATAGAGTTACCAATCCAAATTTTTGAGACAAAGCATTGTGATACGTTTCTAATGAGGGCGTTGCTGAAGCTAACAATACTTTTGCCCCAAGTATATGGGCGTACATAATAGCCGTATCTCTAGCATTATATCGTGGTGAACTTTGTTTTTGTTTAAAAGAACTTTCATGCTCCTCATCAACAACTATTAACCCTAAGTTTTGGTAAGGTAAAAAAATAGATGAACGAGTACCTAAAATAATAGGGAAACGATTAGCATTTAACACCTCAGACCATATCTCACCCCTTTCGTTGTTATTGAATTTAGAATGATATACACCAACCTTATCTCCAAAATGTTTTCGTAAACGATTTATAATTTGTGTAGTCAATGCTATTTCTGGCAACAAATAGAGTACCTGTTCGCCTCTAGCAATAACATCTTGTATTAGTTTGATGAAAATTTCAGTTTTACCACTAGAAGTTACACCATGAAGTAATACGACCTCTTTACTTTCAAAGGATTTTTGAATTTGTTTTAGAGCATTTTGTTGCTCATCACTTAAATCAAAAGAAATTAAATCTTCATTTTCGTAAACTTCTATTCTTGAAATTTCTTTTTCTTCAATAGAAAACACACCCTTTGTTACCAAAGTATTAAGTGTTTGATAAGAAGAAGACGAAACCTCTAACAATTCTTTGACAGTAATTAAAGGTGTTTTGTTTTCTTTGGTTAAATCAATGAAAGAACGAAAGACTTGCTCTTGCTTTTTAGCATTCTTAAAAATTTTAAAATCGACATCTTTATTTAAACAAGATACAAGACGAACAGATTTTGGCTTATACTGCTCGTTTAACTCTTCTAATAATAAAATAACTTTTTTAGAGAGTAATGACTTTATGATTGAAAAGATGGTTTTTTGATTCAATATTTTAGAAACCTCATTTAAGGATAATTCCTTTTGTATTTCTAAAGCCTCAACAACTAAAAATTCCTTATCATTTAAGCTGCTTTTATCAACATCATTTTCTGTGATTTTCAACTTTGTTTCACTAGAAAGTTTCAACACTGATGGTAATGCAGAATGCATCACATCGCCTAAGCTACAACAATAATAATTAGCTATCCATTCCCACAATTTAAATTGTTGATTTGAAATTATTGGCTGATGGTCTAAAACATTAATTATCGGCTTTGCTCTATAGTTTTTGGGAGTTTCATTATGTATTTTAAAAACAATGGCTGTGTAGAATTTTTTTTGACCAAACTGCACGACTACACGCATACCTTCTTGAACAGCTTTAAATTCAGAAGGCACTTCATAAGTAAAGCTATTTTGAAGAGGTAATGGTAATATGACATCAACATAAATCACTACCCACAAAGATGTGAAATTGATTAGAATAATCCACAAGAAATGACAATAAGTTATTGGCTATTGAACTAGATTGACACAACCATTTTGCATGAAAATTTCAGCGTCTTAACCATAAATTGTGACAGCGTAGATATAAACACCTATTGGTAATTTTTTATCCTTATATGTGCTGTCCCATTGATGTTCTATACTATTAGAATAAAATACTTTTTGTCCACATTTAGAGTAAACAGGGATTTCAAATTCTAATATGTTATCTCCTTTTAACTCAAAAGAATCATTGATTTTGTCATTGTTAGGGGTAATAGGTAATAGGTATGTACAAATGAACCTCACAATCTATTATTGTATAGGTAGAATCTATTTCGTTACAATTATTAGGAAAACTATAGTAAAGTCAACTTTTTCAATGGCTTAAGCTATTTACAATGCTGAAAAACAACAAGTGTTACATTACGAGGGTAAAAAAATTAATGTAAAATATTTACAACTCCCTTTTTTGTGATGTATTGAGCGTCTTTTCCATAAGCATTAAAAGAGTAAGAATAAGCTCCTTCTGGAACAATTTGATTTTTGTACTTCCCATCCCAAAACGAATTAATATCATCAGTAAAGTACATTAACTCCCCCCATCTATTATAAATTGACATCTCAAAAGTAAGCACATTATGACCCCTTACAACGAGTAACTCATTTTCATCATCGCCATTAGGAGTAAATGAATTTGGTATAAAAATATGAAGGTTACAACCTAATTCAATTAAAATAGAATCGGTTTCATTACAATTTTCTGGAAAGCTATAATAAATCCAATTCTCTCCTATATTGGCATTAATAGGATGAAAATAATTATTTATACCCATACCCTTACCTGTCCAAAGTCCATTTGGCTCCATAGTTGTTAGCTGAAAAGCACTATCAACAGGACAAACAACCGTATCAAGATGAAACATGATTTCTGGATTTTTAAAATCCTTAAAAGCAACAATAGCAACACCTTCATTTTCAATAGATTGACAACCATTTGCATCAATAACTTTACTAACTACATATGAAGCTGGTTCTTTAACATATGTTGTCATATAGTTGTCTACAAGTGAACTAAAATTAATCGAATAATTTCCATTACTAAACAATACATTGTAAGGTAAAGCATCAGCTTCAACATCAATTCTAATTAGTGTACTATCACCGTCGCACATAATTTCTCCTCCTGTAATTAAAGATTTTGGCAATGTGTTGTAAGAAATTAAGGCAGAACCACTAGCTGAACCTAGACAATTATTATCCGTCAAAGAGGTAATTGAATAATTACCTGTATAAGTAGCATTTATAAAATGATTAGAGAACATAGCAGTATCAATAAATTGCTGTTCTCCATTGGTATAGCTGATATAATATGGAGCTTGTCCTGTCAAATTTACGTTGAGAGGTAATACAAAAGTTTGTCCTTCACAGATAGCACCTCCTCCATTCAAAACAGCAGTAGGTCTGTCTAATGAAAATACAGTTATATCATCTTGTCCTATACAACCATTAGCATCGGTAATTGTCAAAGAATATGAACCTGCAGGGACTGTTATTTGATCTGTATTCTGCCCATTACTCCATGTATAACTTATTGGCGCAATTGCATTCAGAGTTTCTATTTCAATAGTCGCATCTTCTCCTTCACAAACTGAAATATCTTCTCCCAAATCAATTTCAACTGTATTTAATTCATTTACATAAAATGTATCAGATAAAGTAACGCAGTTTATATTACTAGTAACCTCGACGGTATAAGAGCCCTCTCCCACTGTGACATCTTGTTGAGTAGAACCATTACTCCAAAGGTATTGATATACACCAGGAACAGACATCTGTGCAGATAAAGTCACATCGGTTCCACAAGGAATTTCAATGTAGCTAGAATCTTGACCAATATTGTTGGTTACCTCTAAGAAAGGAGACGAAAAACTATTTTCTTCTAAAAAGACATAAGAAGATAATCCGCCATCTGAACCATCTGCTATAGCTAAACGAATATGATAGGTCTCTCCACACTGAACAGCAGCTTCAGCTGTTAAAGGAATAGTGAATCCATCGGCATCATCGACAGTTTCTAAGCCTTGATTATTGACAAAATAATCGGGGTTAACTGTTGCATTAACAGAAGATATAGTAACTGGCATAACTACTCCATTATCATCTTCTATAGTCGCAATATTAATACTACCATTTGGAAAAGCCGCAGGACTCGCATAAGGTCCTACTATACCTGGCCCTGATATAAAGAAACCAAACACATCGTTATATTGAGAGTTTTCAAAAGCAAAATATTCTTGCGAAGCAAAAACATATTGAAATGTAACCGTATCACTACTTGGAATAAAATCAAATTCTAGAACTGCTACATCGTTTATGTCTTGTACCACAAAATTCTGTCCGATTAAAGCAGGTACACTATTCGCTACATCTAGTAAATCAGGATCTGTAACTGGAGGATTAACATCAATAAAATCACCAAAACCAGCAAAATCAGGGTCAAGAATAGAAATATCACCTGTACTCATCACAATACCACTATTCAATCCTAAATTAGATGCTGTGCCATCGAAAAAGCCTATTTGTATTGAATCACCTTGATAGATGTGGTTAGAAGCTTCCACGCCATCTCCCAATAAAATATCGTTAACTAAATAAACAGGATTATCATTAGGAGGATCGTTATTTACGGTCAATTGTGCTTGAACGGATAAGAATGAAAAAAAGAAAATAAATAAAAATTTAGTTTTCATAATTAAACTTTGTTTGGTTAAGGTTAAATAATCTTAGAATGATTATTCAAAGAATATCTTTTCCTGATAACTTATATCTTGTGATGAAATGACTATTACATACAATCCTGGAGCAATAGCATTTCTATTAATTTTAATTTGTCTTTTAAAGGAGTCTTCTTTGACAACCCTTCCCCTATAATCTAAAATTTTGATAATATAATCTTCGTCTAAGTTTGACTGTTTAGTCACTTCTACAATCAAACTCTCATTAACTGGATTTGGATAAACCAATACTTCTAAATCTTCAAATTCTGAAACATCAACAGTATTGCTATAGGTATTGAGTTTACGTCCCTCACAATCGTTAGCATCAGTAGCAACTAGAGTATACTCACCGCTTTCAGTAGGGCTAAAAGTAGTTCCGCTAGACTGATAATTACCAAAATACAACCATTCAAATGTATAAGGTGGCGTACCTCCAC
>Ga0209503_10001008_pt1 | contig 15284 bp, 17 predicted proteins | sample SouAtlMetagenome_2_FD_187448 | JGI IMG/M metagenome (GOLD analysis project Ga0209503, IMG submission 187448) | Marine eukaryotic phytoplankton communities from Atlantic Ocean - South Atlantic ANT15 Metagenome (SPAdes) (version 2) | ecosystem: Environmental > Aquatic > Marine > Oceanic | place... | reverse complement strand
GGCTTGTAGCTCAGTGGACTAGAGCACGTGGCTACGAACCACGGTGTCAGGGGTTCGAATCCCTTCTTGCCCGATTCCTAAGAAAAAATTAAATTCAATAGTAAAAGCTCTTCTTGACAAATTATTATAGAATCAGTTAATATCATATAGAAGGTTTTTGGAGAGGTGGCAGAGTTGGTCGATTGCGTCTGATTTGAAATCAGATGAAGTGTAAGCTTCCGTGGGTTCGAATCCCACCTTCTCCGTTTATTAAGATTATTGATTTATGGTAGACTAAACCGATGATACTAATTTTATATATTTAATAATCCCCCTTTCTACTTCTGCCAGATAGAAGTAATATGGCAAAAAGAAAAATACAACAAAGATTTACTTTGTTGTATTTTTCAATTAAATCAGATTAATCTAAAGGACGCATAGAAAGAACTGGCTCGTTCTCACGGTTGATACCTTTCTCAAAACCTGCTGCAGCTGCTCTTGCACGACCAGCATGCCAAAGGTGTCCTACCCATAGGAAGAAACCTAAGAAGAAGTGTGAACAACATAACCAAGAACGAGGTGATACGTAGTTAACAGAGTTAATTTCTGTAGCTACACCACCTACTGAGTTTAGAGCTCCTAATGGTGCATGTGTCATGTATTCTGCAGCTCGACGTTCTTGCCAAGGCTGAATATCATTACGAATTTTGTTTAAATCTAATCCGTTTGGACCTCTTAATGGCTCTACCCAAGGTGCTCTCATATCCCAGAAACGCATTGTTTCACCACCAAAGATGATCTCACCACTTGGTGATCTCATTAGATACTTACCTAAACCAGTTGGACCCTGTGCAGATGCTACGTTTGCACCAAGACGTTGGTCACGAACTAAGAAAGTAAATGCTTGTGATTGTGAAGCCTCTGGACCAGTTGGACCAAAGAACTCACTTGGGTAAGCAGTGTTGTTATACCATACAAAAACTGCAGCTGTTAAACCCATCACACCAAGAGCCGCAAGACTGTATGATAAGTAAGCTTCACCAGACCATACAAAAGTACGTCTTGCCCAAGCAAACGGCTTAGTTAAAATATGCCAAATACCACCTACAATACAAAGGAAACCTAACCAAATGTGGCCTCCAACAAGATCTTCTAGGTTGTTTACACTAATAATCCATCCATCACCACCAAATGGTGACTTAAGAACATAACCAAAAATGATTAAAGGGTTTAGTGTAGGTGCAGAAACGATACGTACATCGCCACCACCTGGTGCCCATGTATCATAAAGTCCACCAACAAAACAAGCTTTTGCTACAAGTAAGAAACATCCAATTCCTAATAAAATTAAATGAATTCCTAGAATTGTAGTCATTTTGTTCTTATCACGCCAGTCATAACCAAAGAATGGGAATGACTCTTCTAAAGTATCAGGACCGATTAACGAGTGGTATACACCACCAAAACCTAATACTGCTGATGAAATTAAATGTAAAACTCCAACAACGAAGAACGGGTAAGTGTTAGTAACCTCACCACCTGGACCAACACCCCAACCTAAAGTTGTAAGGTGTGGAATAAGAATACAACCTTGCTCATAAAGCGGCTTTTCAGGAATGTAGTGTGCTACTTCAAATAATGTCATAGCGCCACACCAGAATACCATCAGTCCAGCGTGTGCTACGTGAGCACCTAAAAGCTTTCCTGAAACATTAATTAAACGTGCGTTACCAGACCACCAAGCGAATCCAGTAGATTCAATATCACGGCCTGCAATTACTGTGTTAAAGGGCGTTTCCACGTGGTAAAACCTCCTCAGGGAAAATAAAGTTTTCATGAGGTTGATCTTGAGCTGCCATCCAAGCTCGGATACCTTCGTTTAGAAGGTTGTTCTTAGTGTAGAAAGTCTCAAATTCTGGATCTTCCGCTGCACGAAGCTCTTGTGAAACGAAATCATAAGCACGTAAGTTTAATGCTAAACCAACAATTCCAATTGAACTTGTCCACATACCTGCTACAGGAACAAATAACATGAAGAAGTGTAACCAACGCTTGTTTGAGAATGCAACACCAAAAATCTGTGACCAGAATCTGTTCGCTGTTACCATTGAATAAGTCTCTTCTGACTGTGTTGGAGTGAAAGCACGGAAAGTGTTAGCTGCATCACCATCTTCAAATAGAGTGTTCTCAACTGTTGCACCGTGAATAGCACATAAAAGAGCACCACCAAGGATACCTGCAACACCCATCATGTGGAACGGGTTAAGAGTCCAGTTGTGGAAACCTTGTAAGAAAAGTAGGAATCTGAAGATTGCTGCAACACCAAAACTAGGTGCGAAGAACCAACTTGCTTGACCTAATGGGTAAACTAAGAAAACTGTAACGAATACAGAAATCGGACCAGAGAATGCAATTGCATTGTATGGACGAATACCTACTAAACGAGCAATTTCAAACTGACGTAAACAGAATCCAATTACACCAAATGAACCATGTAGTGCAACGAATGTCCAAAGACCTCCGATTTGGAACCAACGTGTTAAATCACCTTGTGCTTCAGGACCCCATAATAATAATAATGAGTGACCCATACTGTTTGCTGGAGTTGAAACTGCAGCTGTTAAGAAGTTACAACCCTCAAGGAATGAACTTGCTAAACCATGTGTGTACCATGAAGTTACAAATGTGATACCTGTTAACCAGCCACCAACTGCTAAGTAAGCACATGGAAAAAGAAGTAAACCTGACCAACCTACGAATACGAATCGGTCACGCTTTAACCAATCATCAATAAGATCGAATACGCTACGATCTTGCTTTTGCCCAATTGCGATAGTCATATTGAATATCTCTAAAAAAAATTATTAAAAAGTAAATTTACGTTATCTTTACAAATATATAGAATATATATCTTTTATCTGAATCTTTGACACGAGACAAAAAAAACAACTTAAACTATACTTAATCATTGCAGTGTATAAATACATTATAATAGCAAATCACAGAATATTCTAAAATTTTTTAATTCATGTCATTTGTTAACTTTCCTGTAATTTTTAACCAATTTTGTGCTTCAATATAATTATTAGGAGCCAATCTTATAGCATTCTTCCAATAATCAGCTGCTTTATCAAACATATCTCTAGCAAATTCAAACTCTTTTTTTTCAGAAGCTTTTGTACCCTGATAATGATAAATAACTGCTATGTTATTTAATGCTTGCGGCATACGTGAATTTAAATCTAAAGCTTGATGATAATACTCCAGAGCCCTCGAATAATCACCATTATTACCATAAATTAAACCGACATTGTACAGTATATAACTACGGTCATATGGATCTTCTTCAAGCTTTAATGCTTCATAATAATTTTCTAATGCTTCTGCATAATCCCCATTTGATTGTGCTGACATACCATAACGATAATAAGAGAAGGCTTTCTTCTCATCTTGTGTCGCTGGTAATACCTTAATTAATACATCTGCTAAAACTGTAAATGTTTTGTCAATAAAATTATCATTCTTCTGATTCATTAAACAATTTCAAAGATTAAATTTTCATTCTTATAAAAAAAAATACCGTACAGCCAAAATTTTCTAAATTTTCAAATGAGAAAAATTGGTTTAATCACTCTAATATTTTTTTGACTAATTAATAATAATACAATAAAATTAATATAGAAAATATAATATCAATTTTAGAACTACTAAAAATATTATATATCACAAGTATTCTAAAATACTATAATAAAAAATGGCTAAACAAAGCATGATTCAGCGCGAAAGAAAGCGCGAACACTTAATAATTAAGTATGCAAATAAACGTGCAGTTCTAAAAAAAGAACTAAGTGATACTAATAATTATAAAGAACAACTTCAAATTTATAAAAAATTTGAAAAAATTCCTCGTAATTCAGCACCAATTCGCCATAGAAACCGATGTTGGGTTACAGGACGTAGTAGAGGCTTCTATAAAGATTTTGGATTATCGAGACATGTTTTACGAGAAATGGCTCATGAGGGTCTAATTCCAGGGCTTAAAAAATCAAGCTGGTAATCCACAATTTTTAATAAAAATTATATGACTGAATAATTATGACCCAACGAACACTTCGTGGAACTCGCTTAAAAAAAATTAAAACATCAGGGTTTCGTGCTCGTATGTCCTCGAAAACTGGGCGTCGAGTTATAAATGCAAGACGTATGAAAAAGCGTCTTAAATTAACTGTTTAAGATATAAATTTAAATTTAATGATAAAACTTCGACTTAAACGTTTTGGACGTAAACAACAACCTTGTTACCGAATTGTAGCAATGGACAGTCGCGTTAAACGTGATGGTAAAACAATTGAAGAATTAGGATTCTATAATCCAATGACAGATGAGGTTCATTTAAAATTTCCACAAATTATTGCTCGACTTAAACAAGGTGCACAAACTACTAGCACGGTTCATAACATTTTTATAAAAGCAAAAATTTTTGACCAGATATAGTTAAAAAATAAATTAATATGGTAACTAAATTCAAAATCAATACTATCTGGTTAGAAAATAAATTGGGATTAAGTATTAACCAAATACAATCAAATAACCAAATACCATTAACACCATATTTTTTTTGGCCAAAAACTAATGTTTGGGATCAAATTAAAATTGAACTCGATACCAAGACTTGGATTTTAAATAGTGAGAAAACAACACTTTTAAATTCCGTAGCCGAAATTATGAACCAGTGGCAAGATTATGCAAATAAAAAAATTGAGTATAGCAGAAAATCAATTAAAGAATAACTTTTCACTATACCAGTTCAATAGTTATTGTCAAACACCTAGGCTTATAGCTCAGTGGATAGAGCGCCAGATTCCGGTTCTGGATGCCGAGGGTTCGAGTCCCTCTAAGCCTTAAGATAAATGCATCTGGCTGGATTCGAACCAGCGATGTCTTAATTAAGAAGCAGATTATGAGTCTGACGCCTTCGGCCACTTGGCTACAGATGCTTATGTTGGAGTTGGTGGGAATTGAACCCACGTCCACCTAGATATTTAATATATCTTTTTACCTAACAAAAAGTTTAAACGAATTAATTAAATGACTCTACAAGCCTAATAAGAATTGCGCCTTACTATATATTAAAATTATAATTTTTAGTGAAAAAATTATAAGAAATTCCGAAAATTTATGCTAAAGCTAACTTGGAATTAAATCTACAAATATTGTTTGCATTTATAATTAAAGTACATGATTTTATAAATCATGAAAGGATAAATTCATAACTAAATGTCGAATCCAAGACAACCCCGCCATTGTTCTAGTTACAAAACTAAAATACAAAACACTATTTGTCAATTAATAAATTAATTATTGTTCAGAAAAAAACTTGTATATCCACCTAATATACGAGCTTTTCGTTTTAAATTCTCTTGAAAAGATTGAAAAATATTTTTTGAGATTATCGTATCCGGATAATTTTCTGAAACAAAATGAATTCTTGAATTAAAATTGAACGGAAGATTTGTAAATAATTTATCAGAAGCCCCACCATTAATTAATATTGAATCTTCCCATGCTTCTAAAAAATCCTCTAAATTAGAAATATAAATTTTTGGATTAAGTATAGGTTGATTCATAGTAATACCTTCAGAATAACTACCAGCATAACTAATAACTCGACGTCCATTGTTCCGAACAAATTTTAAAGCTTCTTGTTTTTCAAAAAATACATAACTATCAACAGACGGTGGTAAAAAAGTTTTCTCTGTATTATCAAATACAATCGAACTTTGTCCCACACCGTGGATACGATCAATAACTTTAATAAATTTACAGTACAAAGTATCAACTATATTAAACCCAAGTGATAATCCATTCGTTAATAAAGGACTTGATTCAGAACTTAATTGGACTAAATAAATCGGGACACCTTTAAAATATTCATTGCTTTGGAAAAAAGAACTAAAAGGTGTGATTGAATCTTCTACCTTTCGAGTACCAGATATAATATTACTTACAACATTAACTGGATACTTTCTAAACCTATTCTGTTGTTGATTTTTATCAAAAACAAAACGCGAATCAGAAATATTATTTGATTTCAATAAATTCGTAAGTTCCGTTAAATTTGGCACAAATCTAAAATCTATTTCAGGATCATAATCTCGTATTAATTCATAAACTGACCCTAAACTTCGACAATGAATCGATAATCCAAGTTCACCTGTACCTAAACTATCCTCTTGAGCAATTTTTTGTAAATACATCATTGCATCACGCTGATCTAAAAAAAATAATCCAAGTTTCGAAACTTTATTAGAATGACCATTAAACACACCAAAGAAATCATACATCTTTTCACTTAGCGTATTTATCTTTGAATATTGCAAAACAGGGTCCGCTGACACTATTTCTGAATACCCATTCAAAACAAAATAAACCGGAACAGTTTGTAAACTTTCTACTATCTCTTTTGTATATTTTTTATAAAAATTATTAGAAATTTTTTTATTATTATAATTTTTAACAAAATCTTCTAGCGAATATTTTTGTTCCGCCGCAGTAGACAAACGATTTTTCTGAAAGGGTAAAAAATTTTCTAAAACTAAATTAGATTCGGTATCTAAATCATCTAAACCAGCCCAAGTAATTTTAAATTTTGGAGGATAAGTATACAATTCCTTTAAAAATTTTATTGTCTGAGTATTTTGAATAGATAACGCAAGCTCTGATTTTTTAGAATTAGAATTTATTTGAAAATTCGATTGAGCTGCTAATAATTCATAACAAGTTTTCATAACCTTCTTAAAAAAAAAAAATGATAAAGTATAATCAGAAGTATAAAATGATACCTACTAGGAAGCAATAAAATTATTTATCTTATAAATAATTATTTGCCAAAACTACGATTAGCATATAATATAATTATTAACAGGGCGGTTAGCTCAGTGGTAGAGCGCCTGCCTTACAAGCAGGTGGTCATAGGTTCAAATCCTATACCGCCCATTAAAAGAACGCAAGCGCAGTATTAGTTTGGGCCCATCGTCTAAGGGATTAGGACAGAGACCTTCTAAGTCTCTAATGTAGGTTCGAATCCTACTGGGCCTATTTATTTTTTAATAATTATTTAAAAACTTCTTCAAAAGTTGATTGTACTTTATCGCTCGAATCGATTGACTCCAGTGGATCTTTTCGTAATCGATGACGTAAACACAATGTAATAACACTTTCAATATCATCCACTGTAACTTCACTACGCCCATTATAAGAAGCGTAAGCCTTAGCAGCTCGATTTGTAACAATATCTCCACGTAATCCATCAACATCCAGCTTTCCACATACTTCTGAAATCTGAATTCTTAATTCAGAAGATAATTTAACGTCCGGTAACATGCTTTGTGCATCGGAAATTCTTTCTTTCAAACGATCTTGCGATTCTTGATATTTTGCCATAGCAGCTTCAGGGTTTTGATCGAAAAAACCTCTTTCTTCAACTACTTCAACACGAGTTTTTGGATCACGAACCGTTCTTATTTCTGCATGCATACCAAAACGATCTAAAAGTTGTGGACGTAACTCACCTTCTTCTGGATTACCCGAACCAACTAAAACAAATCGTGCTGGATGGCGTATTGAAATTCCTTCACGTTCAACTGTATTCCAACCCGACGCTGCCGAATCTAGTAAAATATCTACTAAATGGTCATCAAGTAAATTTACCTCATCTACATATAAAATACCTCGGTTTGCCTTTGCTAAAAGTCCAGGTTCAAAAGCTTTCACACCTTCAGTCAGTGCTTTTTCAATATCAATTGTTCCACATACTCTATCTTCAGTAGCACCTAAAGGTAAATCAATCATTGGAACTTTTTTATAAGCGCGTTTTAATTTTGCATTACTACCATCGTTAATTACAGCTGACTTAACTTCATCACTCATTAATTCGAAATCAGATACCGAAGAATTAAATGGATCACCATCAACCACTGTTATTTCTGGTAATAAATCAGCAACTGCTCGAATAGTCGTCGACTTACCAGTACCACGATCACCCATAATCATTACACCACCAATTCGTGGGTCAATAACATTTAAGATTAATGAAAGCTTCATTTCTTCTTGACCAACGATTGCAGTAAAAGGAAAAACTGGACGCTCGGTTACGGTTTTAACCGTATTCGTATTCATTTCTGTTGTAGTCATTTCAAACTTTTACTCTAAATAAAATATATATTAATAGGATAGCATACTATTCACCTTAAATTAATAAACTTATAAACATTTTTCATTATATGATAAGATAGTTTATTATTTAATAAATATTTACAAAGTGAAAAAAGATTAATAATTGATCTGGTGATACAATATATATCAAATATTAAGTTAACTTTTTTAATTACAACCTAGGAAATAATATTATGGCTCGTGTTATAGTTATTACTTCAGGAAAAGGAGGAGTAGGAAAGACAACCACGACATCCAACTTAGGAATGGCCTTAGCACGTTTAGATCATAATACGTTATTAATTGACGCTGATGTAGGATTACGTAATTTGGATCTATTGTTAGGTCTAGAAAATCGTGTGATTTACACAGGTTTAGATGTATTAAACGAAACATGCCGGCTAGAACAAGCATTGATAACGGATAAACGCCAATCTAAATTAACGTTTTTCCCACTATCATCAAACCAATATAAAAGCTCCATCACAAAATCTGAAATTCAAAAATTAGTTGATTTACTTAGTCCAAAATATGACTTTATTTTAATTGATAGTCCTGCTGGAATAGATGAGGGTTTTCAAACTGCCATAAGTTCAGCAAACGAAGCAATAATAGTTGTAACACCGGAAGTACCATCAATAAGAGACGCAGATAAAGTTATTGGTCTTTTAAGATCTCAAGGCATTACTAATAACAAATTAGTAATCAACCGCATAAGACCAAATATGGTTAAAACAGAAGACATGATGTCTATAACGGACGTTAAAAACATTTTAGGGATTCCAGTTATAGGAGTAATACCCGACAGCGAACAAGTAATTATTGCATCTAATCGAGGTGAACCTCTTGTTTTAGAGGATAATTTATCATTACCTGGTTTAGCATTCGAAAACACTGCACACCGCCTCGATGGTCAAGACATCGAAATGTTAGATTTAAATAAAATTAGTTCAAAAAACCCTGTCAAACGAATCTTAAAAAATTTATTTAAATAAAATATATTTTGTATAAACAACTATACAGTAATCTTAAATTTAACTATCATATACAACTTATAAGAACAAGATTCAATTAAAATTTCTATTCTCTCCATAATATTCTATAAGAAACTCTAAATAAAAAAAAAGTTTGTAGAGAAATACCATTTGTAACTGTTTGTTTCTCTACAAACTATTTGAATAATTAAGCCATTCGCTTTAGTTGTTGTAATGCTAAACGACCAATATTAAATAAAGCCCAAGTAGCTGCTGCTAAAACGGGAAGTAAAACGATAGCAAGTCTTGTATCCATATGATTTAAAACCTAAATTTTATAAATAATCTAATTAATATTATACAACGTATATTGTAATATATAAAGTTGATCAATATTTTCTATTTTTGAGACTTATACATTTGATATAATATTTACTAAATTGTTATTTTTCTAATAGATACAATGCAACAAGGTTGAACTATTAGCACGTAAAACTATATTCTTAACAGTGCAGATGTAAAATTTCCAAAAATCAAAAATCATATTAAATGCTAAATTTACCCTTTACTCTCGACCAATTAAAAATTTTACAAACCATAACAACTGAAGGAAGTTTCAAGCGAGCGGCAGAAAAACTTTACATTTCACAACCAGCAGTTAGCTTACAAATTCAAAATCTTGAAAAACAATTAAATATTCCAATCTTTTACCGAGACAAACGTCAAGCACGTTTAACTGAAACAGGACAAATATTATTAAAGTATTCAAACCGTATATTAAATCTCTGTGAGGAAACCTGTCGTGGTTTAGAAGAAATACAAACTTTACAATCCGGAATTTTAATAATTGGTGCTAGCCAAACAACAGGAACTTACTTAATGCCACGTTTAATTGGCATTTTTCGCCACAATTATCCACAAATTAATATTGAACTACAAATTCATTCCACACGAAAAATCGCCTGGGGAGTAGCAAACGGACAAATTGATATAGCTGTAGTAGGAGGAGAAATTCCAAAAGATCTTCAAACGTCAATTGATGTAACTTCGTATGCTGAAGATGAACTTGCACTTATTTTACCAACATCACACCCATTCTCAGATCTAGAATATATACAAAAGGAAGATTTATACCGATTAAAATTTATTGCACTTGATACGCAATCAACTATACGAAATGTTATTGAAGACACATTAACCCAAAATGGTATTGATAGTAGTCAATTTAAAATTGAAATGGAATTAAATTCTATTGAGGGTATAAAAAATGCCGTTCAAGCAGGGTTAGGAGCTGCATTCGTATCTGTTTCAGCAATTTCTAAAGAATTAGAACTTAATATTTTACAATGGGTTAAAATAAAAGACGTTACAATAAAACGAACTGTATCTATATTAATTAACCCTAAACGATACGATACAAACTCAGTAAAAGCATTTAAACAAGAAATTTTAGAAATGTTCTTAATTTCAACTCAACCTGATAACAAAACTTAGAAGTATAACGACTTAAAATAAATACTCGAAATAAAAAATTTAAGTAAAACTTTTTAATTTAATTAGTTATTAGTATTGACAATCTATAAGAACTGTAATATATTATATAAGCCCCCATCGTCTAGAGGCCTAGGACATCTCCCTTTCACGGAGGTAACGGGGATTCGAATTCCCCTGGGGGTACTAATAAAAGTACTAAATATAGGTTAATTTAGCATAAAAAAATCAGGATTGCTAACAAGAAACTACGTTAACAGACATATAGAATATTAACTACCGTGCGGCAGAATTCCCTTCTTATAGAAATGTTAAAAATATACTTCATTATTATTAATCTGATCCCAGGAATTGTAATTTTTTATCCCGTGAAATAGAGCAAGTGCGCTAAGCCGATAGAAGTATAAGAGTAATATAATAGCTGACGCACTATAGTTAATATTATTTAACTAGTGCGTCAAACTAATGGTTTGACCCAGTTAATTATAAAGATGATCCTAAGCCCGAATATGAACCAAAGACAAATAAAGTTAACAGGCCAAGGGCAGCAAGCCCACCAATTGTTGCTACCATCCAAAGAGGTACTCGTCCAGCGTCACTCATGCTTGCAATCTCCTTAAAATATTTTTAATAGTTGAATAAAATATATTTAGCTGGCTCTAATTTAGTTAAAGAAATAACTCGAGAACAATACAGCTAAAACAAAAATTAAAAGTAAACCCCAAAATAAAGAAGTACGATTTAACTCTACGGGTTGCTTATTAGGATTTGGTGTACTCATCTATAACCTCCTATCGTTGAATAAATTGCATTGATGTAATTGCACCAAGAAAAAATACTGTTGGTACAGCTAATGCATGAATAGTTAGCCAACGAAAAGTAAAGATAGGATATGCGATCGGTTGATTTGAATTTATCATTTATACCTCTTACACGATTTCTAATTTTTATAAACCTTTCGTTAAATCTTCTAGCTCTTGCTTTGCACTGAAACGATCGTTTACTAATGGAATTTGTTGACGATCTTGTGTAAAGTACTCGTTAGGTCTTGGAGTACCAAATACATCATATGCTAAACCAGTACTAATAAAAAGAAAACCTGCAACAAATAATGCAGGAATAGTAATACTATGGATAATCCAATAACGAATACTCGTTATAATATCTGAAAAAGGTCTTTCTCCTGTTGAACCACCTGACACGATTCTTACTCCTATTGTTATTTAGATCAATTATTTTTACTTTCAAATAAAAGTAAAATATATATGTTTTAGTAACATTTAACTTATAGTTAACATTATATAACAAATTCTATATTTTGTTACTTACTTATTTTAATTAAAAAACAGTGTTATCTATAAAATAAGCGTATGCGACTATATGTTTATTTTTCTTACTTGATTAAATAAATTTTTTTTATTTAACCTCGTGGCAACGAATTTTATAAAATCTGTCCATAAGTATGCAAACCTTTTCCTAAAAAATTCACACCTAGATAACAAATCCAAACAACAATAAAGCCAAAAGATGCTATTATGGCTGGTTTTTCTCCTTGCCACGATTTCGTAATTCTTGTGTGTAGATATGAAGCAAAAACTAACCATGTAATCAATGCCCAAGTCTCTTTTGGATCCCAACTCCAGTACGATCCCCACGCCTCATTAGCCCAAACTGCACCTGCTATAATACCTATTGTTAATAATGGAAAACCAAAACTAATTGTTCGATAACTCAAATTATCTACACTTTCCAGTAAACTTAATCGTTGAGATTTCACATTAGACTCTAATAAATTATCGCCTAATAAATTCGAATAATTATCTGCATTTTCCGTTTTATAAAAAGCTATATTAACTGCGGGTAAATTTTCACCATATGAACTACCTTGTATAGCAATCTCTTCCTTCTGGCCATTAGCCAAAACAAGAAAAAATATACTAAGTAAAGATCCAACAATTAAACTGGCATAACTTAACATCATAACAGTAACATGCATCATTAACCAATTAGATTTTAATGCAGGAACGAGTGGGCTTGGTGCTTGCATCGCTTCAGGTAATGATAAACTTGCAAATCCAGTAACAAAGAGTGCTATTGGTGTACTAATTGACCCTAATAAAGAAACTTTTGATCTATCTTCAATGATTAGAGTAATCGACGTTATTCCCCAAGCTAAAAAAATTAAAGATTCATATAAATTACTTAATGGGAAATAACCAAAATTTAACCATCTTGAACCTAGTAAAATAAAAAGACAAATAGTGGCACAAAAATTGCCATAAAAGCCAACCTTTACTAAAGATTTAAAATTTGGAAAAATCAAACTTGCCCAATAAACAATAGTTACTACAAGCAAATTCAAAAAAATTAAATTATCTAATTGTGATTGAATATTCATTAACTTCATTCGTTAACAAAAAAACTTTACATTTCAATACAAAATAAAAAGAATTTTTGTTTAATTAATTTTAAATAAGTAAATAAAGACTCTTAATTACTTAAATTAAGTAACTTCTTCCTGTTCAATTAAAACAAAAAAGAGCGCAAAACATAACCCCGGAAAAAACAATGTAACAACAGGTGTTAAAATAGGAGGTAAAAAAGATGCTGTCATAAGAATTTATATTATATAACAATTAATGTAATTAAAAGCTTAACTAAAGACAATTTTAACATTCTATTGAAGTTTATTTAATCAAATTTAATAAAAATCTTATTTAAATTGAAACGTCGATAAATGAAGTTTTGGAGAGTGTCATGACTATTTCATTACTCAACCATAAATAATGAATAATAAGAGCGGGTAGAGAGAATCGAACTCTCATCATTAGCTTGGAAGGCTAAGGTTCTACCACTAAACTATACCCGCATACTATAAATAGGATAATTCAAGTTTGGTAAAGAAGTAAATACAAATAGTATTTATTTCTAAAATAAAAAAAAAGAGTCTTTACAATTTATGCCTTAAAATCAATTCATCTTTCCAATTCTTACTTAACAATAAAATAATTCAATTTTATACTAATTAAAACTAAACGAATGAAATTCAGACTTTTCAAGAGTAAAAATATTTAAATTTATCCCATTTAAACCGGATAATACTTTTATTAAAAAGTAAATTATATTAAACTATGGAGGTCACTAACAGGCGATATGGCCAAGTGGTAAGGCAGTGGATTGCAAATCCTCTATCCCCAGTTCGAATCTGGGTGTCGCCTTAAAAAGGGGGTATGGTGGAATGGTAGACACAACAGACTTAAAATCTGTTGACTCAAATGGTCGTGAGGGTTCAAGTCCCTCTACCCCCAATTTCTTCGAAAATTGAACTACGAGTCTTATATAAAGGAAAATTTTATTGTTACAAGATGAATTTATTAATTTATTGATTAACAAATAAGTGACATAAAGAAATTTGCATAAATTGTTTCTTTTTGTTAAAATATTTATTAAGTAAAAAAGCGGACGTGGCGAAATTGGTAGACGCACTAGATTTAGGTTCTAGCGAGTATTTCTCTTGAGAGTTCGAGTCTCTCCGTCCGCATTCTATTAAAAAATAATATTATTCGAAATAATTCTAATGGCAATAAAATTATAATAGGTTATTTTAATTATAAAGAGTATATCCAGAACATTAGTAAATCTTTACAGCAAACACTTGCAAAACAATACTGGAATAAATTATTTATACACTTTTAAACATTTACACTATAACCGACATGGTAATTTTTCGAAAAAAAACATAAGCTATATTTAAATATAAAGGTATATAAAGGTGCCTATTTTTACATTCATATTATGAACTTAATATTAAGGACTGATCATCAAATATATTAACGCATCAAATAAGTAATAAAAATTTATGGAATATGTTAATTTAATCGGATTCTTAAGTGGATTCTTATTAGGTACTGTTTTAGATATGACACTTACACAGCTTACACAAGAATGGACAATTGTTGGGGCCGCACTAATTGTTTCCAGTATCGAAATTTTACACAAAGTTTTTTATTATTCATATTCAAAAATTCAAACAAACTTAAACAAAAAATACTCTATAATAAAAATATTAAATATTCTGAATTACTTGAAAATTGGTGTAATATATGGATTAGTAGTCGATGCATACAAACTTGGCAGTTAGTCGTAGAACTAATACAAACCGTATAAGGTCTTCTAAAACAACTTGCACATTATCTAAATAAAAAGTTTAAATTCTACATAAACTTAATCTAAAATCGAATTCTAAAAAAATAAAGAATAACTTAACTATGATTACAGACGGTCAAATTTTCCTAGCACTAGCAATAGCTTTAATTGCAGCAATATTCGCAATTGGTTTAGGGCGAGAATTATATGTTTAACAATTATTTATAACAAAAAAAAAAGACTAGAGAGATTAAAATCTCTCTAGTCTTTTTAAATAACTAGTCTAGAATCGAATTACGCTGCAACTGCAGGAGCAACTAGAGCTACTGGTAAAGACTCACCAGCTGCTAAATCTAGAGGGAAGTTGTGAGCGTTACGCTCGTGCATTACTTCCATACCTAGGTTTGAACGGTTAAGGATATCCGCCCAAGTGTTGATTACACGACCCTGAGAATCAACTACAGACTGGTTGAAGTTGAA
>Ga0209503_10001006_pt1 | contig 15293 bp, 9 predicted proteins | sample SouAtlMetagenome_2_FD_187448 | JGI IMG/M metagenome (GOLD analysis project Ga0209503, IMG submission 187448) | Marine eukaryotic phytoplankton communities from Atlantic Ocean - South Atlantic ANT15 Metagenome (SPAdes) (version 2) | ecosystem: Environmental > Aquatic > Marine > Oceanic | place... | reverse complement strand
AGACTCAAAAGAAAATGCAATAGAAACTGGCATTAGAAATGCTATAATGGCTCCTGTTAAAAATATAGGTAAGAAAGTTCAAATTGGATTAGGTAAATTAGTTAATGTATTCTTCTTATTAACTGGTGGTTGGTTAATAAACAAAACTGTTGATATGCTTAGAGCATTGAGTGGTGATAATCAAGAGAAGTTTGTAAAAATAAGGAACGATTTATTAAAAGGATTATTAGTTATTGGGGGAGTAGTTGCACTTGCTACTGCAGGAATGGGTGCATTAACTCTAGGTTTAGGTAAACTTGGAATGACATTAGCAACAGTAACTGCTGTTGGTTTACTTGGTGCTCCATTAACAAAATTGAAGAATGCCATACTAGGTATTGCAAAGAAAGCACTTGATGGTTTTAGTTCAGGTAAGGGTGGTGGTAATGTAGCTGGTTCTACTAATGTAAATCCAGATAAAACAACTAAAACAAAAGGTGGTACTACTCCAAAGAAGAGTGGTGGTGTTCTTGGTAAGACTGCAAGCAGTGCTGGTAAGATTTCAATATTACTTACTAGTCTTTTTGGTGCAAAGAATGTGCTTGAAGGAAAACCTTTTATGTATGAGGTTGTAGATCAAGGAATGGGATATGGTGGTGGTGCTGTTGGTGGTATGATTGGTGCTAAAATTCCTGGACCTCCTTGGTTCAAGGCATTAGCAGGTGTAATTACTAGTATAATTTTCTTCAGCGAAGGTTATAAATTTAGAGGTGGAGTTCAAGATGCCGTAGGTGCAGAGAAATTGACAGAACTTCAAAATGAATTAGAACAGGGTAGTGATGTAATGCCTGGTGCGATGAGTCCTATAACAGATCAGGATTTACTTAATGAGATTGAAAATCAGAGACCTACTAGAGAAGATTTTGGTGCTGGTAGAGGTGGAGCAAAGGCATATGAAAAATCTTTAGCAAAATTTAATGAAGAAGAAGGCGATAGAATAAAAGAATTGCAAGATAGAATTAAAGAGCAGAAACCTGAACCTATCAGAAATAGTAGAGGTAAAATCACAGGATATAAAACGGATGATGTAAAGATTGAGCCATCAACTAGTAAGAAGGAACAAACTAAGAATCTATCTAAAGAGTTGGGTTCTTTAGAAGAACCTCCTGCTAATATAATTCCATTTCCTTCTATGAGTGAAGATGCTGATCCTAATGCAGTAGAAGGAAATGTTGCTGCTGGTGGTGTTGGTGGAGGTGTTCCTGTTATACCTGCATCAAATGTAGATAATAGTTATGTATTTCTTGCATTCAAAAACTATCAGGTAGTTCCAACATAACATGGATCCAAACGCTCTAATTAGTTCAACAACAAGTCTTAATAAGATAAGTAGATCGTTTACTGGACTTTCTACTGGTATCGCTAAGTCTAGTTTTTTAACTAGATCTATTGCCAAAAATATTAATACTGAGAATAGAAATAAAAGGAAACTTATATCTTCCGATGCTTCATTCTTCAGAAGTAGAAGAGAGGGTATTTTAAGAAGAAAAAGAGAAGATGCTGTTGAAGCTCAAGGTTTACAAGGATCATTAAAGCAACGTGGGAAAGTTATAAAAGATACTGGAAAGGGATTTTTAGGTAGAATACTTAGTTTTCTTGGAATAGTTTTAATAGGTTTCGTAGCTGGTAGATTACCTGCTATTCTAAAAGCTGTTACTGGATTAGTTAAAAGAATTCAACAAGCAGTTGGTATTCTTACTGGTTTTATAAATGGAGTTGTTGGTATATTTACAGGAATGGGGGAAAAATTGACTGAAATAGTTGGTATGTTCAGTGGATTTGATTTTTCTGGTACTCAAGAAAAATCAAAAGAATCTCTAACGAAAGTTAATGAGGATCTTAATAAATTGAATAGAGGTTTTATTGATTCGGTTAATACATATAAAGATGATAGTGAATTAGATGAGGTAATATCTAAAATTAATGAGAAGAGAAAAGAAAGACCTTGGTGGGATCCACTTGGAGTTTTTGAAGAAGAAGAGGTTGAAGAAAAAACTGATGAAGAAAAATATAATGAATCTAAGTCTGATGATGATAAGCCATGGGGTGAGTTGAGTGATGATGAAAAGAAAGACTTTTTAAAAAAGAATGCAAAAATAGAATATTCAAAAGTTCCTGAAGGTGTTCTGACCATGAATCAGGGTGGAGAACTTAAAAAGGGTGAATCCGCAATTGTTGGTGATGATGCCAAAGGTAAGGGTAAAGATAGAGAATTATTTGTTCCTAATCAAGATGGAATTATTTTTCCAAATAATATAACTGAGAAATTACTTGAAGCATCTAGTTTCTTAGAATCTAAGAAAAATAAATTTAACTTGGAACCAAAAGAAGGATATGCCAATATTGAAGGTATGTTTAGTGGATTTGGTGTAGAATCTAGTGTATCAAAATCAACTAAGAATAAAATAGACCCTTCATCTATATTTGGTAGTGGGTTTACGTCTTCGGGTGCTGAAGATGTTGAAGGTGTAATGAGTTCTTTGATGGGTATTGGTAAATCATTAATGCCTGAGATGGAATCAGTTGCTAATGAATTGAAAGATGTTATTGATACCCCAGAAGTTCAAGAAACTTTTGCAAGTGTGAAGGAGAGTATGCAAGGTGTTCTTAAGGAGATAACACCAAAGAGAAAAGGTGCAACAATTATGATGCCTATGCCACAGGAAGGTCAATCTCAATCTATGAATTCTCCTCAAGGAGATGCTGGCACACCAACTAGTATTACTGGTGGCGGTGGTGGTGTAAATATAAAGGAATATCATAAACATTTAACAACGTTAATTACAGCATATACTTAAATGGAAGCATTAGATAGATCAAAATATGATGAAATTGTAATTGAATCGACAGACGGTTCAAAGACGGTTGATATTGCTCCTGGTACTGTAATGATTGATTATTATGAGGATATATTTTCACCAACTCTTACTGCTAAATTACAAGTTACCTCTGAAGGAAATACTATAACAGGAGAAGATGGAGAATTGCAATCAATTTATAATGGTCTACCTTTAAGAGGTGGAGAAACGGTTACTTTAAAGATTAAAGGAAATACTGAAGATAATCCAGGAATTGATTTAAAATTCTTTGTATCTAGTATTAGTAACGTAATTGTAAGGAAAAAAACAGAATCTTTCTCATTAAATTTGGTTTCTATTGGTGCAATAACTAATGAGACATCTAGAGTTGGTAGAAAGTATCCAACATCTAATAAGATATCAGAATCAGTTAAGGATATAATTAAAAACAAATTGAATGATGATCGTAAGGTTGATATAGATCCAACTCAAAATGTATATGGATTTATTGGTAACATGAGAAAACCATTTACTCTTTTAATGTGGTTGGCATCAAAATCTGTACCTGAAAAATCTAAAGATGATGCTACTGCAGGATATCTATTTTATGAAACTGTAACTGGATTTCATTTTAGATCTCTTGATAGTATAATAGATAGTAAACCAGTAGCAAAATATTATTCAAGTGAAGTTATCGATAAAACTAATAATGATTTTAAAATTATAAGGTATAGCACATCTTTAAATGAGGACGTACTGGGTAAACTTCAAAGAGGTGCTTATTGTAGTTACAGAATATTTTTTGACCCATTAACTTTTAATTATACAGATCCAACTAAAGGTCCATTTAAACTAGAAGATTATAGAAAGAAGTCTGCAACTTTAGGTAAAGATGTTGTTCTGCCAGGTAATCTGGGTAATTCTCCTAGTAGATTTGTTACTGCTATTATGGATAGAGGAACTATGGAAAGAGGTGTATCTAAAGCAGAGAATGCTGATCCAACTCTTAGTCAATCTCAAGCACTTATGAGATATAATTCTATATTTTCTCAGAAAGTTAGTATGACAGTACCATCCAATACTAATTTGGAAGCTGGTGATATTATTGAATGTGAATTTGCTCTTACTTCAGCAAAGAATACAATTGATACTGAGCAAAGTGGTCTATATATGATTAAAGAACTGTGCCATCATTTTGATCCAACTGGTTCATATACTTCATTAACACTAATTAAAGATACATTCGGAACTAAAGCGAAATGATAGAAGAATCAATATTAAAAAGTAATTTTGTAGGAAGAGATGGATTTAGGTGGTGGATCGGTCAGATTGCACCAGAGGAATGTCAAGGTGGTCAGTTAAATCAAGTTGTAGATACAATACCAGCTCCATTACCACCTGGTGCTAAACCTGATGATTACGATCAGGATGATCCTTGGGGAAATAGAATTAAGGTAAGGATCATGGGGTATCATCCTCAAAATCCAATTGAATTACCTGATAAGGATTTACCTTGGGCTCAGATTTTATTACCAGCAACCGCAGGATCTGGTGGTGCTGGAGTTTTTAGATCAACTAGATTATCACCAGGAGATAGTGTATTTGGTTTCTTCCTTGATGGTGATGATGCACAATTACCTGTAATATTAGGAATATTTGGTAGAGCTTCAAGTCCAGTCAAACTTGGACCTTATTCACTTCCATTTGCACCTTATACTGGATATACTAAAAAGAATCCACCAAGTGCTTATTTCTTAAATAAAGAAGTTGGTGACCAATCAGGACCTAGATCTACTCCATTACCTTTTGATTTACCTAAAGATATTGCAGATAAGGTAAACACAGCTAAACTTAGTCAATTAGTTGGTAAGTTGGGTGAGGAACTTGGTGAAATTGAATTTGATAAAGAAAAGATACAATCTTCATTTACTGCTTTGGGAAGTATAATTGATACTCCTACGGTATCTTCTATGATACCAACTATGAAACTTGCCAGTAGGCAAATGAAGACTGAAATGAAAAATATGCAGAAAGATTTGAAAATATTAACAGATTCGATTGATAAGGATGCAATTAAAGCTCAGTTTGCCGATGTTCTTGGTGGAATTGATACTGATGCATTCAAAGCAAAATCAAAAGAACTTCAGGGTATAGTAAAACTAAAAATAAAAGAGAGAACTGCGAATGCGAAGGTACAGATTAAAGCATTAGGTGGTGGAATGGCTAAAGATATGATGGGTAAATTGCAAACTGAAGTTGCTAAAAACGCTAATGGTGGATTGAAAAAGACATATAATAAGGTATTCGGTGCTGTTTTTGCAGCAACTAAGAGTAGAGGTAAAGCAAAACAAGCTGGTATAGCAGCACAAGCAGCATTTATTAAACCACTTAAGTCATTCCATGAAGGTATTCCTTGTATAATGAAGAATGTTATAGGTGGTCTTGGAGATTCTATTGATGGAATAATAGATCAATTAGTATCTAATGTGACTAATTTTACTGATTGTATTATGGATCAGGCGATTGGTGGTATGATGAATAGTGTAATTGGAGGTCTTACAAAAGGTATTATGCCATCTTTAGGTGGGATATCTAAAATTTTAGGTGGATTTAGTCCTGGTGATTTCCTCAGAGGTAAAGCAGAGAATTTACAGGCAATTGCAAGTATGTTTGATTGTTTACCACAATCAAAATTAGACTCTGAAGAAGTTCAACAGTATATTATTGGTGGAGGAGCAGCACAGTCATTTGATTCTCTTGTAGATAATATATTATCTGTAGCAAATACAGCAGATTCTCTAACAGAAGGATTAGTTGGTGCTGTTCAGGGATTAAATATTGGTGGTATAACGGGTAGTTTAGGTGTATTTGATTTTATGAATCCAAGTGTATCCGTACCTGGATTTAAGAGTCCACTTGGAGAATGTTATAGTGGACCTCCACTAGGATGTGCTGGTGTGAAACTTAATATCTTTGGTGGCGGTGGTACAGGTGCAAAAGTAAGAGCGATATTTGGTGATGTAATTGGTTCAGGTGTAGAAGCAGTTGGTAGTATAATTGGTGTAGATTTAAAGAGTGGTGGATCTGGTTATAATGCAGCACCTTTTATTGAAATCGTTGATACTTGTAATAAGGGGTATGGTGCTTCTGCTAGAGTAGTAATAGATCCTGATCCAGAATCACCGACTTATCAGCAAGTAGTTGATGTTATTATTCTTACTCCTGGTGTAAATTACCCAGTTAGAAATACTGATGGTGAACAGAATGAACCTGTTATAGTTGATCATGTAACTGTTATTAATCCTGGTGAAGATTATGATAAGGATGATAAGGTAATTGATTCTGATGGTAATGAATATACTACCTTTGTAGATGACTTTGGTAGGATTGTTAATGTGGTTCCACCAGACGCAACAGTAATTAATGTCCCAGAAGTAACTGAGTTCCCTGAACTTACAGTACAGACTAAAACTGGTTTTGGTGCAATACTAAGAGCACAGTTGAAACCAAGACCTCCATATCAAGGAGAAGTCAAGCAAGTTATCGACTGTATTAGTTGAAATAAATAGAAGGGTAAGGTATTAGAATATGGCAAAACAACCAAGTTGGCAAAAAAGACAGGTTGATTCGTTTGGTAATTTTAAAATTGAATATGGAAATCCATTAAATCATTTGGGTGGTCCCGCAGTTTTTAGTTTGATTGGTAATGGTGCTGGTGGAACTGGTAAACTTGGGTTGAGAGAAAGTGGAACATTTGATATTATTGTTGATCAGACTGTAAAAATTACTGGTGCTGCGAATAATCAGAGACCTGATGGTGGTAATGGGGTTGAGATTGTTTCGATGGAAGGTGGCATTTTTCTTAATTGTCAGAAAGGAACCCTTAAGATAAATGCTAAGAATATAGAAATTAATTCAAACACTAATATAACATTTAAAGCAGCAGAGAAGATTACTCACGATGCTGATCATGTTCATTTTCACGTTAGGGATTTGGATGTGGATCCTGGTAGATTTAATGGAAATGTCAAGAAAGGTGATGTTATGGTGAGAGAATTGGGATTCTTATTTACTGCTTTTGGTGGTACAGAAGTTAAGGAGTGGGGAACCTAATGACACAAGAGCAGAATTTTGATATAAATGACGGACAAAATTTCGGTGTCAGTAATGTTGCCGAATTTTATAATGATGTCCATGTTTATGGAAAATTATATGCTGATCTAGTTGGTGGATTAAGTGGTGATGGTGGTTCTTTAACTGTTGATGCTTTAATTGTTAATAATAATGCTGTTTTTAATAATGATGTATCCATAAAAGGACTCCTTGATACAGATTATCTCACAGTTTTTCAGAGATTAGATGTTGGTGCTGGTGGAACAGTTTTTACTGCTATATCCACTACTGATGGAAGAAATGGTGAAGGGCAGATAGGAGGTCGGGTTGGTATAGGTAGTACCCGACCAGACGCTTTATTGCAAGTTGGTGAACAACTTAAATCTCTTATTGTTACTGCTGACGGTAATGTTGGCTTGGGTTCTACGACACCTGGAGCACGTTTCCAAGTTGGAACTGAGTGTTTAATTGTTAATACTGATCCTTGTTCAGTAGGAATAGGAACAACTTTACCTACACAAAAATTCCAAGTTAAATATGGAACTCTTGGTGCAGTAATAAGTGATGCTGGACAAGTTGGTGTAAGAACATCAATGTTCCAAGGGACAGAAGTCTTCAAAGTAAATTCAACAGATAATTCATTCGTTATTACCGATACTGGTAATGTTGGTATTGGTAGTTTAGATCCTACTGCGATTCCTGGTTATAATCCAAGTCAAGATGGAATTATAAAATTAAATGTAGAGGGATCAGTTAAGATTGATCGAAATATAATTGACTCTGCTGATTCTCCAGGTGTAAATGGATATTATTTGAACAGAGATGGAAATGGTATTCGTTGGGTTCAAGCATCTCCAATATCTCTGGATGGAATGTATGTTCAGGATGAAGGTGCTGATTTACCTGTAAATGGAACAGCACAATTATTCCAGTGGTTGAATTTTGTACAATTAGATAGTCAAGGTCTTGGAGTAGATACCTTACTTCCAATTCCAGATCCAGCAAACCCAACTGCTATTGCAAAGATTCAAACACAGGATCTATGGGGTCATACTAATAGTGCTAATGATTCTCCAATCTATAGGATGACTAAGGTTGGCATTAAGAATAATAATCCATCAGTAGAATTGGATGTAACAGGAGAACTTCATGTAACTCAAGATGTTGACTTTGATTCACAATTAAATGTTGATGGTGAAACCTTCTTAAATGCTGCTTTAGATGTTGATGGTCTTACTACCTTTAATAATACTACTGATGCAACATCACCAACATCTGCATCTGTTCAGTTAGATGGTGGATTAGGTGTTGTAAAACAAATTTATATTGGTGGAATTGCAAGAGTACAAGATTCAACCGAATCTACAAGTTGTACTACAGGTGCTTTAACGGTTGCTGGTGGTGTAGGTATTTCTAAGAATTTAAATATTTGCGGTGATCAAAAGATTGAATCCTCAACAGAATCTACGAACTGCACTACAGGTGCTTTGATAGTTACTGGTGGTGTAGGTATTTCTAAGAACTTAAATGTTTGTGGTGATGCAGATATTTACGGCACAACACAATCAGTAGATAAGAATAGTGGTGCTTTAGTTGTTGATGGTGGTGTTGGAATTGAGAAGAACCTGAATGTAGGTCAGAATACAAAACTAGAAGGTAGTTTAGAATTAGAAAGTAGATTAATTGATAAGTTTAATAGTAATGGTGTTGGTATATGTAAGACAGATTACAGATTATCTTCCTTTGATGTATCTGGTGTTGGTGTTGGTGTATCTTGGAGACCACCTGGCGTTCAAACTAAGAAAACTATTTGGGTTACTAAGAATGGATGTGATACTAATAGTGGATTACTAGAAGGTGATGCAAAATATACTATAGCTGCAGCAGCAGAGATAGCACAAATGGGTGATACTATCAAAGTTAGATCTGGTGTTTACTATGAAAACAATCCAGTTGGATTAAGAACTGATGTTGCGATAACAGGTGAGGATTTGAGATTAGTTACTGTAGTTCCCAACAATACTTCTAAAGATGTATTCCACGTAAGAAGAGGATGCTTGATTGAAAACCTAAGTTTCAAAGGATCTGGTGGAACTACAACAACTCATCATGGTTGTTCTTCTGTTGCTTTCCCTCCTACTGATGCAGCAGATCAAGCGATTACTGGATATATTGAACTTGGTCCTGCTAATGAAGGTCCTGCTGGTAGATGGAAATCTCCTTATGTTAGAAACTGTACTAACTTTATGACTGGTAGTATTGGAATGAGGATTGATGGAAACCACGTAGGTGCTGCTTATACTGGAACCAATAATCTAGGACAGGATCTAAAGAGTATGGTTTGTGATGCCTTCACTCAATATAATGAGGCTGGTATCGGTGTTTCAATTACTAATAAAGGATATGCCCAGTTAGTTTCTATCTTTACTATTGGTTGTGAGGAAGCAATTCACTGTGATAGTGGTGGACAGTGTGATCTTACAAACTCTAACTCATCCTTCGGTAAGTTTGGATTAGTTGCTGATGGAACAAGTGGCGTTGAGTTTGATGGAACTTTAAACACTAAGATGGAAGCGGAAGCTGATAAGATAGATGTTACTAATTGCCAAGATCAAAGCAATAATAATAGAACTCCTTTTGATGGACAGGGTGCATACTTCCACTTAGATATGAATGACTACCCAGATACAATCTCAACTGCTTCTATAACTGCACCGTTGGAAACTATTAGATCTATTGTAGTTGTGAATGGTGGTAATCCTGGTGATTATTCTGCATCTGCACCTCCTCTTGTTACTGCCACTCTCCCACAAGGACCAGAAGCTATTATTGCTGAATTCTCACCAAATGTAAGTGCTGCTGGAACAATTACTTCTGTTGATGTGATTGCTAGTGGTAGAAACTTCTTACCTACACAGAATATTGTAATGAGTATATCTGGTAGTGGTAATGCTCAGTTGACAGCAGATATGGATCCGATTCTATATACTGTGGATGAGGCAACCGAAGTTACTTCTAGTGGTGGAACCACAGTAACCTTTAATGAATTTATTCCTTATGAAGTAAAATCTACTGCAAAGGTTGAATTTGTACGGTTAAGTAGAATCATAACCAGTTCACATTCATTTGAATATGTGGGTTCGGGTGTAGATATAAATACAGCTAACCCATTCCAGGCTGGAAAACCAATACCAGAAAATGAAGTTGTTGCCATTAACGGTGGTCAAGTTCCTTTCACAAGTACGGATCAAAAAGGTAATTTTAGAATTGGTGATGGATTGACTATTGATCAAACAACGTCTACAATACGTGGTAGAGATTTCAATAGAGCAATACAAGCACAATTAACACCACTTATATTAGCGTTAAGATAATATGGCAATAGCACCAGTAAATAAGTTTATTAATATTGCCGTTCCTGTTGCACCAGGCGTACAGAAACTTTATGAGGTTCCTACAGGAACATCTGCTTTATTATTGTATGCACAAGTATCTAATGTTGCTGCTGGATCAACTTATCCTACAACTACATTTTGGCAGAGAAGAACGCAGAGAAGTACTGGTAGTGAAAGAGATATACGAGTAATAAAATCAGCAGAGATACCACCACAAGACGCATTAATAATGGTGGATGGTAGAATAGTATTAGAAAAAACTCCGATTGTAGTTGATAGTTTATACATTCGTGGAACTCAGCAAGGCGTTGGTATTATTACTGATGTTCAATATGATGAACCAAGTGGAATTGCTACAGTTGTTACGAAGATAAAGCACGGATTTAATGCTGGTGATCAGATTAGTATGGGTGGAATGTATTTCACTTGCCCAAGTTATTCTGGTATAACAACTAATATTTTCCCAGATCCTCAGAGATCTTATACTGTGGATACTGTTGATGGTAATGTTGGAACATCTAAGACATTCTCAATTGATATTGGTGGTGCTAGTGGAAACGAACACGTTTATAGTACAGCAATTCATAGATTTGTTAGAGCAGTTCCTCAGTGTGTAGAAGTAACTGCAAGTTCAGGTGTGGCAGTTGGAACAAAGTTTAATGTAACTGCTGCAACTTATACTGGATCAACTGGAGAAATAACTTTAACTATTGGAAATAATGCTCTGGCAAATGGAGATACGATTAAGATAGCAGATAATTCTATAATATTCACTTGCACGATGGATAATCATTATAGTGAACATTCTTATCCTAGAGCAACAGATCCAGCATCTAATACTTCATTAACTCTTGCTGTTGCTGTTGCAAACGAATCAATTCGAGTAAATGTTGGTAAGTCTTATTCTGGTGGATACGTTGCTCCATTAGAAATGGAACTAATAGCAAGTATCCTAGAGAATAGTAATGTCTAAGAGATACCTAAGTGGAAGGGTTAAGAGATTACCCCAAGATCAATTAAAAGATGATAGGTATAAGTATCTTGGTCTAGAACAGGCAGAACCAAACCTTGCCGATCCTATTACTAGTCCTTCTGCTCCTTCTGGTCAACAGTATCAGTTGGTTGCTATTCCTGGTTTTGAAGGTAAGAGATATTGGGTTCCTGTTGGTGGTGGATTAATTCCAGGTGCGATTAGTGTATATGATGAAGGAGCTCTTGTTAGTGGTGCTAGTAGTATTACTCAACTTAACTTTGTTGGTGCAGCAGTAACAGCACAAGTAGATGTTATGAATCCTTCGGGACATCCAGGCATCGCTGCAACAATTACAGTTGTACCTGTTACGATTGGTTCTGATCCTCCAGTTAGTCCTATTCACGGAGAATTATGGTGGGAAGATGATATTGGAGATTTATGTATATACTATGATGATGGAGATAGTAGTCAGTGGGTTACTGTAGTTGCTAGTGGAAATGGTGGTGGTCCAACTGGTCCTGCTGGTCCTGCTGGTCCAACTGGAATAACTGGTCCTTCTGGACCTCCAGGTCCAACTGGTCCTACTGGAACTGCTGGACCTGCTGGTCCTACAGGTGGTGATGGTCCTCCAGGTCCTAGCGGTCCTTCTGGTCCAACTGGTCCTACTGGTCCAAGTGGTGGTCCTCCAGGTCCTTCTGGTCCTACAGGTGATGCTGGTCCTCCAGGTCCAACTGGTCCTCCAGGTACTGGATCTCCAGGTCCAACTGGATCTCCAGGTCCTAGTGGTGGTCCTGGTCCGACTGGTCCTGCTGGTCCAACTGGTCCTGATGGTCCAACTGGTCCTGATGGTCCTGCTGGTGGTCCTCCAGGTCCTGATGGTCCTCCAGGTCCTACTGGTCCTAGTGGTGGAGATGGTCCTCCTGGTCCTACAGGTGGCGATGGTCCTCCAGGTCCAAGTGGTGGTCCTCCAGGTCCAAGTGGTGGTCCTGGTCCTGCTGGTCCTCCAGGTCCAGATGGTCCTAGTGGTCCTCCTGGTCCTGCTGGATCTGCTGGTGCGATACCTGCTGGTGTTGTTGTTATGTGGTCTGGTGCAGAAAACGCTATTCCAACTGGATGGGCATTATGCGATGGTAATAACAGCACACCAGATTTAAGAAATAGATTTGTTGTTGGTGCTGGAACTGGTGGTAATTATTCTGTAGATGATGATGGTGGTAGTGCTGATGCTGTAGTTGTATCTCACTCTCATACTGCAAGTACTTCTGTTAGTGGTGCTGGTGCTCATACACACTCTTTCTCTGCTTCTGATTCTCACACTCACTCATTCTCAGGTTCGGGTTCAGATACATTCTCTGGTTCTGGTTCTCATACACACTCCTTCTCTGGTTCTGGTTCTCACGGACACAACTTAAGTTTAAGTGACTCTGCTCACCAACATACATCTGCTATTCCAGCACAAAATACTGTGGCTGGTAATTCAGGTTCTCAAACTATTTGGGGTAGTGTTACTAACTCTCCAACTTGGGGTGCAACTGCTAATGTTAGTGGTTCTGCTGATAGTACAAGTGTTAGTATTTCAGGTACTACAGGATCAGGTACTGCAAGTATATCTGGTTCAGTATCAATCTCAATCTCAGGTACAACTGGTAGTGGAACTGCAAGTATATCTGGCACAACTGGATCTGGTGGTTCAGGTGTAAGTGGTAGCACCACAATTAGTTCGGCAGGTGTTACGGGGACGAATAAGAATCTTCCTCCTTATTATGCACTATGTTATATCATGAAGTCTTAAAATAAATAAAGAGGTATATTAATACAGTATGTCAAGAATTGATTTTCCAACTAATCCTAATGTAGGTCAAGATTATTCCTACAATAACTCTCTTTGGAGATGGGATGGATTTGTTTGGAGAAGAATTCCTGATCCAGGTGCTCCAGGTCCAACTGGTCCTGCTGGTGCTCCAGGTTTAACAGGTCCTGCTGGTCCTGATGGTCCAACTGGTCCCGAAGGTCCTCCAGGTCCTAGTGGTGGTCCTCCAGGTCCAACTGGTCCTGCTGGATCTGATGGTTCGCCAGGTCCTCAAGGTCCTCCAGGTATTGGTGGTCCAACTGGTCCTGCTGGTCCTGCTGGTTCTCCAGGTCCAACTGGTCCTGTAGGTCCTTCAAGTCCAGGTCCCACAGGTCCAACTGGTCCTACAGGTCCAACTGGTCCCGATGGTCCTCCAGGTCCAACTGGTCCAGGTAATACAGGAACTATTGATAGTGTAAAGCAATATAGAACTGCTGGTGTAGAGAGAAGTTGTGAAAGCCCGATCTTTGTAGTTAATAACAATACAATAGGTATTGGATCGACAAGTAACGCTTACGGAAATAGATTTGCTCAGAATGATGATCCTACTACTTCTGCTGGAGGTAGTTGGACTGTATGTGATGGAGATTTATGGTATGATATGGACTCTGGTGCTGGTGGCGGACCTGGTCCTGCTGGTCCTCCAGGTCCTACTGGTGGAGATGGTCCTCCAGGTCCGACAGGTCCAGCAGGTCCTCCTGGTTCAGGTGGTGGTGCAAATGTAGAAACATCTGATACTGCACCTACTTCTCCTAGTGATGGTGATCTCTGGTGGGATTCTGTTAATGGACGATTAAATGTTTATTACCAAGATGCTGATAGTTCACAGTGGGTTAGTTCTAATGGTGTAGGTATTGGATCAACTGGTCCAGCAGGTCCTCCAGGTCCAGCAGGTCCAGCAGGTCCTCCTGGATCTGGTAGCGTATCAGATAAAATAGAAGAGGGTAATACTTCTGTTGAAACTATTGATACTGGTACTAACGGTAAGATTATTTTTGAAACAGAAGGAAGTGATAGATGGGAAATTAGTAGTGCTGGTCATCTTCTTCCAGTAGATCATGAAGATTATGATATAGGATCAGCATCTAGAAAGGTAAGGCACTTATTCTTATCTGATAACAGTATAAAATTTGTTAAGAGTGATAATACAGTTAATTCATTAGGAATATACACAGGTACTGATAAACTAACTTGGACTGGATCTTTTGGTGATATGAGTATAAGTGGGCATCTTATTCCCACCGCTAATGCACAGTATGATTTAGGTAATGCAGAATATAAGATTAGACACTTATTCTTATCTGATAATAGTTTAAAATTTGTAGGTGCTGATGATGTAGAACGACCTGTTGGTATTACTAATGGTAATTTAACCTATATGGGTAAACAATTATTAACAGTTCAACTTGATAGTCCTCAATCTGGACAAATTTTAGAGTATAATGGATCAGTATGGGCAAACAAAGTTAATTCTGCAATGGCTCCATTTGCAAGTAACTGGCATATACCAATAGGACACTAAATAGTAAACAGGAAATTTAAACATTATGGCAGCAGAAATATTTACTGGGCAAATAACTCCTGGACAATCAGTAACCTATAATAATAGTACAGGTGGTAATGTTCGTATTATTATTAACTATCTTTATGCTGGAAACGATCAAGCTCAGGGTGGTAGTATGACAGTTGAATGGGGAACAGCAGGATCAGATCTTACTAAAACTTCTTTTGGTATTAGTAAATATACTTCGTTTGGAAAATCTGTAGCTTGGTCTTCTCCAAGTAGTAGTCAAAATTCTCCTGCTTCTGGTCAAAACGCATACACAGCAGGGTCTGCTACTGCTGGTCCTACTGAAGTATATTTGAAAAATGGTGATTTCTTTCAAATATCAACTTCAAATAATTATCCAGGTCCATCACAACTTAGATATCAATATGTGGTAATACCAGAATAATATGGCAGTAAATTTTCCAAATAGTCCTTCAACTAACGATACCCACACTGAGAACGGTTATACATGGAAGTGGGATGGAACTACTTGGATAATTCAATCTATTGCTCCTCCAGGTCCTACAGGTCCTAGTGGTCCTGCTGGAGGAAGTGTTCCTGCTGGTCCTCCAGGTCC